>Ga0268261_10004414_pt1 | contig 10530 bp, 6 predicted proteins | sample TergutNc150P1_FD_190353 | JGI IMG/M metagenome (GOLD analysis project Ga0268261, IMG submission 190353) | Nasutitermes corniger P1 segment gut microbial community from laboratory colony in Florida, USA - Nc150 P1 (SPAdes) (version 2) | ecosystem: Host-associated > Arthropoda: Insects > Digestive...
CCCCCCCCCCCGAATAGACCCGTCGGATCTTAGTATGCTCGCGTCGAAGTTTTAAACGTGACCGGAAATCGTTAGCGTAAGCGCAAACCTGTTATAGTTTTAGGTGTCTGTTACCGAGCCCAGCGATGCGGTTAACGCAGGAATGGCTATACATACCGAGGGTAGTCGACTTGCGCTTCGCGCAAGTCGACGCCCTCAGTTAGACCTTTGGTTGGTTGGTTGGTCCACAAGTCCAGGGGACCAACACCTGCTTACCAGCAGGACAGCGTCATAATAAGACGCCCAATTTATTACAGGTACAAGTGACACTCGCGCCTTCCTGGTTTGGTAGCGGGCGTACTGACTTGGTGGCCTTTCGGCCCCACTAAAAGGCGAGAATTTGATGGTCGTCCCATATACTGTCAACGGGTTCAGTGCCGCGGTCAGTGAACTGCGGTCCCTTGATGGTAAGGAGGGTGCGACTTTTAACACTTTCTCTCTCAGGGATGACCGCTGTGTACGGAAACTCGTGAAGAGTCTGGGCGGGGAAATGCCTGAAAGGGTCGTCCTCGAGGAACTCGAATCCCTGAACATTCGTGTCCAGGGAGTCATGCAAGTCTGATCCGGCCGTCGTGACCAGGATCCAACCAAGGACAGCCCCCCACCCCTCACTTCATTGTATCAGTGGTGCGAGGGCCTGAGGTGTCGAAAGTGTGATCACTCACCGAACTCTGCGGTTTTCGAGTGTCGGTGGAGTCGTACGTGGTTCCAAAAGGCCCATTGCAATACAAGCGCTGCCAGCGTTTTGGACACACGCAGCTTAACTGCGGATACACGACCCGGTTAGTCACGTGTGGGAGATCACACCTCTCTGGTGGTTGCTGTACCCCGCGGGAACAGCCTCAGTGCTGTTGATGCGGGGCAAAACCACACGGCTAACTACCGGGGCTGTATTAAGCCAAATAAGGCGAAGCGGCTGTTGCAAAGCAGGCGCCCGAACGTGGCCAAAAAGCGCCGCCACAGGCCACCCTACCGCTCCAGAAGCTACGTATGCCAGACCCTCTGCCAAGCAGATTGACCTGGGCGAGGGGTGGAATCACGTCGTCCAAGTGAGGCGTGCCGTCAAGGCCACCACCACTCCACCACAAATCCAAATCTCTCTCCTCAGCCGGTCACGGAGGCGCCTATGCAGCCTAAAGTGACCGCCAACAGGAAGACGGCCAGGCCTAAGAAGCCTGAGCCCAAACCTACAGCAGCCCCTAAGCCGGTTACTGGGAAGCTCAAAAAGAAAGAAGGCGCGAGTGTCAAAACCGCGGCTGCCAAGCCCGCAACACCCAACCTGGTGGCATCCACTCAATCTCCCACGTCCCCACTCGTGGAAATCTCTGATATCCTCAATCACCTTCCCTCCAAGTATGTTTGGAAATCAAATTAGTAAGCCTCTTGCTTTTGTTTTTAATAAATCTATAACAATGGGTATTTTCCTGAACGACCACAATATGCTCTTGTAATCCCCTTGCAAAAGAGAAGTGATGTATCAAATATGACTAACTACAAACCAGTTTCTTTGTTACCAGTGTTTTCAAAAGTTTTTGAAAAAGAAATATACTGTAGATCAAATCAACACTTACAGGCTAACAATATACTGGCTACTGAACAATATGGATTCAGGAAAGGTCTCTCACCTGAACACGCTACTTTCTCACTTACATAATGGCTTCGAACAAAAAAAAATATTGGTGGAATTTTTTGTGACCTAACTGAAGCCTTTGACTGTGTCAATAATGATGTTCTAATAGCAAAACTTAAACATTATGGGATACAGGGATCAACCCTAAACTGGTTTAAATCTTACCTATCAAATAGGAGACAAAGAACAAAATTAAGTATTAATAAAGACCAAATTTATTACTCTACTTGGAAAATTGTGAAGCAAGAAGTAACACAAGGCTCTGTGTTAGGCCCACTACTTTTTATTATATACATTAATGATCTACCAATGAGTGTAAAATATGTTTCTAAAGCTATATTGTTTGCTGATGCTACAAGTGTTATAGTCACCGACAAGGATGATGACAGCTTCAAACAGAAAACAAATCCTCCCCTGACTAGCCTGAATCAATGGTTGTATATTAACCCTTTAAAGACAAAGCGCAGACTGCTTTATTTAAAGACCCAGTCCATACCGCGCTGTAAACACTTTTCATCTAGGTTATAAAAACCAATCAGTTTATGCTGTAAGTGGCACAAGTCGCTGTTTGTTCTCAGTTAAATACAAAACACATAAATACAGTGTGGACAGAGCATACAGTTCTTGAATGTTAAACCTGTTGGTGCATCTTGTAACCAGTAGGCTTTAAAAGGTTAACAAACTAGTGCTAAATATCACAAAAAAAAATGTAATAAAATTTAAACCCAAAATTACAGCACATGTTCCTTTGGATAAGTTAAAGTAATAGATGAAGTAAAGAGTACTAAATTTTTAGGTATACATTTAGACAATCACATGAACTGGAAAATCCAAATTTTTCCTAAATTGAGTGCTGCGTGCTTCTGGATAAGGAACTTCACACTTTAAATCTGGTTATTTTGCCCTTTCATTCAGTGCTTCAATATGGAACAATCTTCTCGGGAAATTCAACACATGTGCATCAAGTATTTAAACTACAGAAAAGATTGGTTGGTGTAATGTCTGGTGTAGGACCAAGGTTCTCATGTAGAAGCTTTTTCAGAACCCTTAATATTTTACCTAATGCATGTCAGTACATATATTCTTTAATGTTGTTCATAGTGGATAATCAAAAAGACTTTCTCACTAATGCATGTGTACATGGCTGAGATACCAGAAACAAAAATCATTTATCTATACCTGTTGTAAGTTTATCGTGTGTTCAAAAAGGGGTTTCATACTCGGGGATCAAAATCTTTAATAGCATTCCACGCAATATAAAGAGTAATAGAAATGAAATGAAAAGATTTAAAGATAACTTATACAGACACCTTATTGTTCATTCCTTTATTCAATTGCTGAATTTTTAGAATGCAAGATAGACAAAGATAGTATGGAAAGTACAAAACTACTTTTATGACTGACTGTCTTAGTAGTAAAGGCCTTTATATTAATTATGTGTAGATTTTAAAACTAGAGCTTTGAAATATATCAAATGTTATTAGAATAAGCCTTATGCATGTAACTGCTCCATTGTGAATGATGACCAGGAATAAAACTTCTGTTTACTCCTGTGAATGTGTCTGTTTTGTTTTGTTTTGTTTTGTTTTGTTTTGTTTTAATGTCTTATCTTGTGAATGTATTTTTCTTGTGTTGTCTGATGTTTAGTGACATGTTCCATATTCAGATGCAATTGATGCATGGACTGGATAAGTGGAATGAATATGTATGTATGTACAGCCATTTGGCACAGCAAGTTATGAACCTCTTTAAATGTGAGCACTTGCAAGATCAAACTTAAATTTTGCCTACAGCTAAATCAGAATGGGAATCAGGGCCACTTCATTAAAGCTGATGGAGCCCCAGATGCTGAGAATTTTCTGCATGGTAGTTTAAGGTAGGACAAGAAAAAGTTCAAAACATGAAATAAAAATACCTACTAAGACATTATGAAAAGTACAATCAATACAAATATAATAATGTAATAATGATAAGTGACCTTCTTCTGTTCCTCATCAACCAAAAGTAATCATAACCAGTTCTTATGAGTCTTTCATTTTACTGAAAGTCATTAATGTGTATACATTTTTTGGTGCATTCACAATTGCAAAAACACCTATTAGTTACTTTATGTTCCTCCCATCTCTCTGTCTGTATAGGTGCAGTTCCCACTGGATGGATTTTCATGAAATTTGATATTGGGGAGTTATACACAAATCTGTTAAAAAAAAAAATCTGGATAGTTAACTCTTACCTGCTAACGTGGAAAATATGGTGAGCTCCTAATAAGGCCAGCAAATGGCAGATGGGATTTAAATCAGCGTTCAAAGGGTTAATATCAAACCAAAATATCAGGCACTATGAAGTATATATGAAGGTATAAGTGTGTTTTGTATTGTTGACAGTGACATATGGAGTGCCACAATAAATAGAACGCATTGTTGCATTGCCATGGCAATGCTCTCAATATTTATTATATTGTTGGCAGTAACATATGCACATTAAAAATGCAAAGGGAGCATGTTGTTTTCATGGCAACAATGGTCATGCAAAGGTACCAAAATGTGTACATTATACATACATTGCCTACCTTTTAATTTCTTGTACAGCAGTTCAGTTGAGGTGGTCTAATCTTCCACAGTCTGAACATCTTCATGGACTTATCATCTCCTGAATGTGATGCTATGATGTCTCAATATGTCAGGCACCAGCCACCCAATGACACAGAAACAGATTTCAGAACAAGGGTTACTTCATTATCCCATCATCTTTATCAAAATTCCATACATATTCCTTCTGGTCCGCATCCAACATATTGGCAAAACATCATCCAATCATAAAACAAGTTTTTTCACATTAATTTCTTTCTTCTTTATGCTAGGAAAGACTATGGGCTGCTTTGGCATCTGGTGAGTTGGACATGGTTGTATCCGATCACTCACTGTGCATACAAGAAATGAAACAAATGGGAGATATCAAAGGCAACTTCCTGTCAGCTTGGAGTAGAATATCTTCCCTCCAGTTTGGTGTGTGAAACAGATTACCAATGTACAGTAGACTCTTGACAGTTTGAGGTGCATGGGACAGAAGCTGCCTCAAATTACCAAAATGCTCATACTACACAGATTATGAAATATTTCTGTGCACTTTTTTTTCTGATTTTTTGGTGTTTCAACACCCTCCCCAACAATCAGTTCTCCTACACCTGGTTCTAAACCACTTTATCAGCTTTATCCATCCTTTCTATACCTTCAAGCTTGGTTTAAATTAAAACACATTTTCACTTGCTTTTAGCATTCACTATTAGAGTAACTTAAAGTATGTAAGTCACACAGCCATATACAAGAATACACAAAGAAAACTGGGAAAAGAAAGTACAGTACTGCCTAAAAAACATGTTTGTGCACACAGTGACAAGTACTTTCAACTGAATTTTGTACACAACAGAGAAACAACCCTGACTACAGTATATTAGCTCAGGCAGAACAGAACCTCAAACAATTGGGACTCAAAAGAATTAAGACTGCACTGTATGTGCTATTACAGAAATCAAATGAAGATACATACCTCACACTCTACAGTATTTTCAACAAGATATTCCACACTTAGCCAATTTCATATAGTTTAGCTTATTTCGCAGCCATGCGTGTGTGTGTCAATAACTACGGAAAAAATCATCCACTATGTATTCATGCATCACAGTATTTAATTCAGTGACCATTGAATACACCAAAACATTTGTCTTCCTTCTCATCTGAGATGGCCAGTACAAGTTCAGATGTGCAATGACACCCATTTCCAGAACTGTGTAAAATGTAAAAGAAAGTTCTTGTCCAAAAATGTTAATCTTAGGGAGTACTTACAAAGAAAGTTTGAAGACTAATTAATTTCTCCCCTACACATTTCTGAAATTTACAAGGCTCACTCATTCCTAAAATGTGCCAAGCACCATGTTCATGTTAAAAAAGCTACATAATTTTCCACAACAAATGACAGCTTGTCTGAATTAAATGAAAAGTTGTTGTACTGTTTTTTGCCCAAATGTAAAATTTATATTATGTAAACTTGCCTAATTCAATGACTGGAAATTTCCACACTCCACAGAGTCGTGGTCAAAATTTATGTAATTACTAAACATGAACTCCTAAAGCCACTTTTCTATTCCAAGTGTATTATACTAACTATGTAAGAAATTTAATATACCTAGCTCCTGTGGTCCATCAATTACTGCCACCAAACTCAAAGCTATAGGAAATTTTGCACACCTATTTTATTCATGTTTTTCAACAACATAACCTCAACAAAAGTTGCAAATATTTCTGATATCTATTACATCATTTCAGAACCTGAAATCAACTGGTATCATTATCACTCATTCACATGTTCACCACATTATTACTGATGATTCAGAGACGGGGGTACATTACAATAGCATGATGTTTATACAAAAGTTCAGAAAACATCATTCCACAAGTTAAAAATTTGAAATGGGGAACATGCAACATACATAGGCATCAACAGAATTATATCATAAGACTGATTTTTCAGTTTCTAAAATAGGTTAAAATCAATCCCAGTGGCTGTGCAGTTTAAGGCGTGGGTCTGCTGCTGCTCAATTGCTGGAATTGTGGGTTGGAATCCAACTGGGGGCAAGGATGTTTGTCTATGGTGAGTGTTGTGTGTTGTCAGGTACAGGTCTCTGCGTTGAGCTGATCACTCGTCCAGAGGAGTCCAACTGAGTGTGGTGTGTCTAAGTGTGATCATAAATCCTCAATAATGAGGAGGCTTTGGCCCACTATGGCTGTTGTGCCATGGTTTTTTTTTAATTAGGCTAAAACCTCCTTCTTAAGCCACAAGAACAACAAATGAGTAACACAGGGCGTAAGTGCTTCCTATCATAACCTTTCCAATTCAGTGATCATTATAAACCTCAACTGAATATCAAGCGACTCCCTTACTTAAAAGTGTAATTACATGAGGCAAGAATTAATCAAAACATGAAAAACAGGAAAAGCATAAAAGTAAAACTCTTGAAGTTTGCAGTTCACGCGGCAACGCTGCTCGGCATTTCATCTCATCTCAATGGAATTACTGAATAACTCTTTGGTGCCTGAATTAAAATTCAAGGTGCAATCTGCAAAACCCCCCAGTTTAACTTTTAACGCAAACTATTACATATACATCATAAGGAAGAAACCCCAACAAGGCTGTAGAAGAAGGGCCATAACTGGCCAACGCATATGCTGCATCATTTGGGAACTGAACCCATATCATATCATTTATTTTCATTCCATGGATCCGTACAGGATTACAAAATCCATATGGATATGGAAATAGTCAAATTTGCTTAAGAAATCTAGAAGCGAAGACAATATAAAAGTAGACAATAATTTTAGTTACTAGGTCTAGTGCAATATTTGAGGTTTTAACATAACATAAATTATTTTAGTATAAAAAGTAATAACATTAGAGCACCAGTTTAAAAAATACAGTACTTATGGCCAAGAAAATAATTTACAACATCACTGCATAACAAAGAAAGATTGGCACATTAACTCATTAATTCATGACAACACAATATCTGCATCATTCCGTGCCAAAGGTTTAAAAATACCACAACCTCTCACACTCCATTGTCATATTCATATTTTGAGATCATTCTGTATTACGCTGTGCTCCAACACACATCCTCTTTCCGTTCAGGACAGTCACTCTTTTGGACTGAAGCCAAGAAACGAAGTTTTTCAATAGCAGATGTGTCACACTTCCTGAGCCACAACCCTTCCAAACTCTGTGAACTGCAGGACTCCAAAGGACAAATAAAAGAAGGGATGAGTGCAGATTTAGTAATATGGGATTCAGAAGCAAAATTTCAGGTCTGCAGCATCATAATGCTTAATACAAGTAACGCTTGTGTATAAAATATTAAGATTTGCTTATGTTTTGCATATGTTAGCAGGTCATTACAAATTGAATGCACAAACATATTTCCTTTCCTACTTATAAGTTCATTATTATGTCTTACTATTAACATTCCTGATTTCCGAGAGTTCATAAAGTTTCAGAAGATATGCATTTTAGTCGATCTTCAAAATTTATCAATGAATTTTGAACAGGTATTATGTTGGCAGAATATAAAACACTCCTAGCAGAACTCAAAGCCTATTGCCTTATTTCTAGTTCTCTGCATCTATTAGGATTCACTCACCCACTCACTCCGTGGAGAAGAGTCCTTCTTTAGAAGTTAACCAGTTTTCAGCTAGTCAAGAAATTCCCCACGTTTCATGAAGCCCCAAAGTTCATTACCACTTTTACAACTGCCCACCTACTGTCCCTATTCTGAGCCAGTTTGATCCATTCCATACCCCCACATCCCACTTCCTGAAGATTCATCTTAATATTATCCTCCCATCTACACCTGGGTCTCCCAAGTGGTCTCTTTCCCTCAGGTATTCCCACCAAAACCCTGTATACGCCTCTCCTGTCCCCCACATGAGCTACATGCCCCGTTCATCTAATTCTTCTGGATTTTATCACCCAAACAGTATTGGGTGAGGAGTACATATCACTAAGCTCCTCATTATGTAGTTTTCTCCACTCCCTTGTTACCTCATCCCTCTTAAATCCAAATATTCTCCTTGACACCCTCTTCTCAAATAGCCTCAATCTACGTTTCTCCTTCAATGACAGCGACCAAGTTACACACCCAAATAAAACAAAACATGCAAAATCATAAGTCTGTATAATCTGCGACTAGTTTAAGGCGTTTCACTTCTTGTATGAGATTAATTTCTCTTTCTTAGGTACCAAATTTGATACAGATTTCTTCCAAATACCTTCCCAGGTTTCGTAAGTTACAGAAACTCGCTGTTTGCATCAATTTGAACTCACTGTAGATCGCTGTCCGGGACGGAGTGTTTTCAAACTTATAGCACCCACAGAAGTATAGAAGTATGCACGGTCCTACAGTGCACAAAGGGCGTAGCTGCAGGAAGGGAGCTGATTGGTGTGGCCGCCACGGGTCACCCAATTCCAATGTTTGGCAAAATGAGCAGCAGAATAATTAGATTGAATGGAAACAATTGATTTTTTTGTATTAAGGAATTTTAAATTACTGAATCAAAATAAAGTAAAAAATAACTGTGAGTTTTTCAACATGCGTAATTTCTGTTAGGAGCGACCGTTGTGATTATTCGCTCAGGGTGCAAAACAAAACTAGCTAGGCCACTGCAGTGCACCGAGGGTAGCGGCATTTAAAGAATTAATGGTCCGTACGTTGCACCGATTCCCGATGGGGTCACTGAAATTTTTCACTGTCATAATCCTTCCGGTCGCACTATGGCCCTGGGGTCGACTCAATCAGCCTCTAACAGAAATGAGTACCAGGTATATTTCCTGGAGGGTTAAGGCAGCCATTGCCACCCTTACCACCTTCACGTGCTTACTGTCTTGAAATCTGGAAGCCTCAACCTCCTGGAACCCTCAGGGCCTGTCCAGGGATTGCTTTGCACAGCGCCCTGAGTCCGGCATTGAAGGGTTTATATTAGGCTGTCACTCACATATCCTTTCCTTAGCTGAGCAAACTAGCAGAGAGGAATGTGTTTCTTACAAGCTTGATAATGAATCGTTCATTCTCCCAACAGCTGTCTTTTGAAAATTCGCAACTTAATTTTGAAGAATTTCAATGTTTTCCTCTCGAATACTAATTCCAATTTTTCTTGAAATTATAAATGACGCCCATTTAAATAACATGTAACGTCACAAAAGAAATAGGATAATTGTTCGAATTCTACTCGTGCATCTCTGGGTAGTTTCATTGGGTGGTGGAAAGAGAAAATGGCAAGGGTACTTCTATCAGTGTTTTTCGCCCGTCAACAATGACTCAGTATGAAAAGATAATACTTAGCTGTTACATCAAAGCCTGTTGTAAGACATTGTTATATAATTAGTGAGAGTGGATATTCACATAACTTATAATACGGACTAACGCACAGTCGTTGTTGACAGCTGAAAAAATATACAGAGCAGCTCTCGTGTTACATATTAGTTACATTCCATAATATTTGTAACATGCAAATAAATGGGATCAAATGTGTTTTTGGTAAGAAGATAATAAATTGAAAATGAATTAACAGACGAATCTAACCGGAAGTCTAGTTTTATTTTAACTTATTTTGGAACTACGACAGATTTTATTACAGCCAATGGGTTTTGAAAGATACCTTTTTTCAGTGGTTCGGGCACTGCTGAATCGATCGCCTCTGGGCCAGGGAAAATTTTTCTGATGGCCGCAAGTTTAAGGCATTTAACAATGTCTGTATTTATTGTCAAAGCGATAACAGTTCCTAGAACGTTACATATTTATTTGTCATAGATGAGAAATGAATACACAGCGCTCTGAGTGTTGTGTTCGCTGTGACAATAAATACGGACATTCATTAACAAATACGACTGGATGACGAGACCAAAAAAGAAACAAGACTTCTTAGGCTGGGCTCTAACAAAGTTATGGAAATTCAGAATTTCAAAACTTTCATATTTCTATAACTTGGCCCGTGAGCTTTACATGTTCAGTACTTCTGGATTCAGAAATCTATGTAAGTGACTCTATAATAAGTGATATTCTTACTTCAAGGAAGCACACTTCTTCTCCGTCACAAACACGAGTTCCCCATTGCTTTTTGAGATATTATCGTTGCCTGCTCTGAAAATCGGGACACCCGGTGGCGCAGTTTGTTGAGGCCCTGCGCTACAAGCCGGAAGGTCGGGGTTTCGATTCCCGATGGCGTCATTGGAATTTTTTATTTACATATTTCTTCCGGACATGTGGTCGACTCAGCCTGCAACAGAAATGAGTGCCAGGAATATTTCTTTGGGGGAGT
>Ga0268261_10004415_pt1 | contig 10529 bp, 7 predicted proteins | sample TergutNc150P1_FD_190353 | JGI IMG/M metagenome (GOLD analysis project Ga0268261, IMG submission 190353) | Nasutitermes corniger P1 segment gut microbial community from laboratory colony in Florida, USA - Nc150 P1 (SPAdes) (version 2) | ecosystem: Host-associated > Arthropoda: Insects > Digestive...
GGGGGGGGGGGGGGGCACAACGGTCCAAGTTGGGCCTAGGCTGCCTCACTGTTAGGTTACTGGATCACACACACACCCGGAAGGACCCCTCTGAACAAAGGATCAACTCGTTGCATGTTGCAGAGGCCACTACCTATACAACACACAACAAGCACAAGTGACAAACATCCATGCCCTCAGCGGGATTCGAACCCACAATCCCAGCAATCAAGCAGCTGCAGACCTATGCCTTAGACCATATGGCCACCAGGATTGGTGCGAAATGATAACATTACTCTTCTTTAAAGGTCCAGCACTCTTCTACATACAATTCAAAAAATGAAATAAAATATACTCATACACCAAGGTATGAGCAAGATCTGGACATATCTTTAAGTGCATTTTCTACATTCTTTCAGGAAGTAAAATTTTAAACATACAGATTATGGTATTTTTAGAATTCATGAAGACAAAGAAGACTGTTGTACTGTTCAAGATGGCTGAGTACTCTATAGGATGAACACACACACTTCCTCTGACGTTAAGCATAATAATACTTTGAGAGTTTCATTTTTCTCAACACTTTTGTAAATCTGTATTTAAAAATTAATTTCAACCAGTGTACAGAATAAATATAAGCCTTCAATAAATGAATCACTTATAATAAGGCAGTATATTGTGAGATTTGAGGTTCTCACAGCAATGTTGCTGACAATTTAGGTGTTCTGGAATGTGACAGTGTTGCTAGGTTCGTGGCTCCTGACATTTCAAAGGAACAAAGTGCCTTCAAAACATTAGGAACCACCAACTAACCAACCAAAAAAATCTTCTTGGACTCGACCCTTGAAGGTAAGAGTACTACGTTCCTTTGAAATATCAGAAACCACTAATCCAAAGTCACATCCCAGAAGACTTGAATTCTCAGTATATTGCATCTAACAACATCTATAACAATTCTGTATCTTCAGGTCCCTACCCAATAAGCCATCAAAACTGCATTACAAGCATACACAGTGTTACCAAAACACTGTTCCTGTATAAATAATGAGAGCAAAGTGGAAATGAAACTCCAGCATGAAAACAGAGACTAATTTTCCTTCAGCAACTACCATTTAGCAGAACAGTATATGTAGTTTCAATTTCAGTGGCCAGTATATAATGCAACACAACCAGAAAGCTTGTTAATCTTGTCACAGCACAACATTCTTCTTCCAAAACCAGCAGAATTATAGACACAATACTAAACATAAAGCATGTACCAAAAAAAAAAAAAAATTTAAAAAATATATTCTGATTTTGCTTACATTCATTGAATTGGAAGAGTCAGCACATCCCATATTATTAACTTGGTTTACCTAACAGTTTTACTTGCCAATAAATCTCAAACATAAATTAAACTAGTTTGTCTGAAACGTCCAATTTATAAAATTTAACCTGTATTACAACACTTGAAACTGTGATATTACCCGGGTATTAAATCATACCTACAAGACGCAGAATAGTCACCTGGAGAGATGTGTAACTGCATCAGTACGCTTTACTTGAAGGTTATCCATAAATAACATAATACTTTAAGTGGAAATTTCTGTTCATGTTGAGTGAGAGTATATTTATTACTTTTTTTTTTTTTTTTTTTTTTTTTAACTTCAGGGTCCCATAGATTTCCTTTGAAAGGTAAAGATCAATGTTAGGACAGTTCTTACAGCTAAAAGCTGCAATGAAGTGGTTAGCACTCCTACTTCATACAAGGGAGGTCAGAGCTTCAAATCTCAGACAGTAGACTGCTATGTTGACAGGTACCTTATGATATTCCTCAGGCCCTTCAAACACTGAGATGAACCTTGTAATAGGTCACAAGCATACCCACAACCTTCCAAAGTCGTCACTGATAACCATAACAGCATATAAAACCTCATAATCCATGTAGTTCATAAAGTGCTGTTAAACAAATGAGAAGAAATAATGTTCTTGTAAAAGCAGGAGACAGCAGAACTTCCTGTTTCATTCTAACACTTACAAAACAGAAATAAGGAAAACTTTAAAAAATACAAATTTTCAAGTACATACAGGATGCAACAATAGAATGTAATGGTTTTCTGATAGCTGTTCTGACAAATCAAGTTGAATATAAGAAACAAAAAGTATAGAGTATCAGCGGTAAAATTCCATTCAATATACGATTTTTAGCTGTTACAAATTACATCTCCTAAGTGGTCTTCCTGGCATTACGTACATTCCTGTAACTGTGACCACAAATTAGCCGTAACTTAGTGTTGGGACATGTATCAGTGGCTCCAATTTCGACCCTGACATGCTCTTTTGTCCTTTAACGTGCCATAAAAGAATGTCATCGTAGTTAGAATTCAACTGTAATTAACGTACTGCAACAATGGGGGCAAGTTGTGTGCCTTTGTGCAGTTATGATTAATTTCCCATCATGATTACAAGAATGTACTGCATGCCAGACAGACCAATTAAGAGATGTAATTTTTAAGTGAAAGGTGGAAATTAAATGGAATTTTACTGCTGATAGTCCGTAATACTTTGTGTTTTTTATATTCAACCCGATTTACCAAAATAGCATCTGAAAAATCATCACATCAAGGAGGTGAAAAACTTGAGGATGGAACCTAAGGTACAATTAAAACTGACTCTTCTATGCTTGAAGCAACTGTATGAAACATTAAGTTCTCACAGCAGTGAGAATTAAAGTTATGGTTTTGTGGCTTCCCCGTCTAGCAAAGTTCTTTTCATTTCTTTGTTTTATAGTTATGTTTCTTTTTTCACTTTTTGTTTCCAACTAAGGATAATGAATGAGGTAGTCTTGTCCTGCAGAGGCTGTAGGAAGCCACATACAAACTCACTGGCACATCCCCAATGTGCAAGTCAACCTATATAGTTATTGAATACACGCATCATTCAACACCACCATCAGTAATTTACAATGGTTATTAGTTTTGGCCTCTGTTCAGGCCATCATCAGACGATGCATTATTTAAAATCAAAGCAAGCTATACAGTCATCTAACTGTAAAAATGGGAAGAGATCTCATCCCCTTGATAAAACTGTTAAAACATCATAATGTAGGTGAAACAAACACTGCATACTAAAAAAACGATTTAGTAATAATAAACTGACAAAGCATTCCTAACAACAAAACAGACATTATAATTCGTGATAATGAAAAGAGAACATGTACGTTAATAGATGTTGCAGTTTCGGGGGACAGAAATGTGATTAAAAAAAGAAGCCGAGAAAATTCTAAAATATAAAGACCTTACAATAGAAATGCAACGCATGTGGAATGTAAAAACAAAGGTGATTCCAGTAATAAGAGGCACGACTGGGACCATTTCAAAGTCATTTAGAAAATACATGAGCAACATACCTAGAAATCACGAAGTTAAGGAACTACAGAAAACAGCCATATTGGGCAGTGCACACATACTTCGGAAACGGCTGACGTAAAGATACAATGGAGTCAACGCAAGAATTAGCAATATACGCACCATGAATAGTTACATCAGAACAGTTGCAACACAGTGTTCCCTAGGGACATGGTTTGTCTCAGGAATATAAGTGTAGATACCCTACATAAAGGAGATACAAAGGATAATAATAATACATGCTAATGTATAGGTACAAAACATTTTTCATGGTGAATGAAAATTACATTGTAGCAGAAATTGTAAATATAGAACAGCTGCAACACTATATATCCTAGAAACATGGTTTGTTTCAGGTATATAATTGTAAATAACCTGCATAAAGGATAATAATAGCAATCCTGTTTTTTACTATACAGCATTTGTTTCAACTATCTTATTATGTTTTAATAGATTTATCAAGTTCTGTCAAGGGGATGAGATCTCTTCCCATTTTTTACACTACGTTGATTGTATAGTTTTCTTTAATTCTAATTAATGCATGCTCTGATGATGGCCTGAATAAAGGCTGAAACTAGTAACCATTGTAAATTACTGATGGTTTGTTACATGACACAGTTATTCAATAAATACACCATAGATTCATCAAAACAACTCAGCTACTAGCCAAACCTAACAGCTCGTGGATATGAACTTTAAGAATCGACCAATAATGCTGTTTGTTCATGGCTCTGATACCTACCAGCTCAAAGCAACATGTGCCCTATTTGCACTTACCTAAAGGTACACATGATATCTATAACACAGACCAACTCACACTGAAGTATTTAAAGAAGAATTAACATTCTTCGCATCTTCTGGCCAATTCTGTGATTAATGGTAAACAAATACTGAATTTAAATGTGCAGCCATAGTTTATACATGTATACCTACAAAAAGGATACTCCACAGTAATTATTCATCCACATATTATCTGATTACAATCAATGTGCAAACGAACTGACAACTGAACAAATAATGAATTAGTGAAGGGCACATATGACTATGGAAATATGAGCATTTCTATGTTATGTCTTTCCTCAACAACCACTACTCCATTATAATATTTATGTCCTAGGCATCCCATTGTGTTGCATAAATTATAAATAGTTCCTGTTCACCATTATACAACATAATTAGTCGTGCTGATGGTGAATAGTAATTACTTGTAATTCAATTATACCATCTTAAACACTGGTTATGATAAATATAATCTTTCTATAGCTGTGAACCACGAGTTGGCATAACAGCAGACACAGAATCTGACTAGGAGGTACGTAAACTCGAAATGCAAGTTCAAGATCTTACATGTACCATTAAGGATAGATGTACTGGCACCAAAGATGTGGCATATGAAAATCTTATCACAAGAATGGACTACAATTGATGCCTAGTACTGCCAAGTGCTAACATGCTAAATTTAGAACAAGCTGTGTGGTACAAGGGCACATGTTCTATGAAATTCTTTCATACATCAGAATTTTACAGGAGTTCTCTTTTAAGACTTTTGCTCAACAGTCCTTGTGAGACACAATGCATTAAACATAGAATTCTGTCCTCCCTACAATGATGGCTCTCTAATAACATCTGTATCACTAAAATGCATAAAACAGTCTTGCTGCACACTCAATCTACTACAAATTGGCTCTCTGGTACCTACAGTCACTAACGCACGATACTGTTGACACAAAAACTGAATGGCAGCAAGTAAGTTCCAACTTGTATGGTCCATATGTTAACTCCATTTCATAAAACCACTCATCCATCCACCTCTTCATCCAGTCACGATAAATATAAACTAATTTAGATGTACAGTTTTCAATGAACCATGTTACACATATGTGATGCTCCTCACACATGAATATAACAGGTACATTAACAGGAATGTGTACCATTATTCAGTTACAGAGCAGGTTAATGCAGCAGTGACATATCTAAGGTGCATGTGGGGATCACCTGCTGCAAATAATTGCCAGAAACAAGCCACTCTGTGAGTTATTCCTTCATTTTCCATATTCCCCCAAGAAACATGCTAGGACAGTGCCATGCAATAGGCTGCAACTGCTTTTACATGTCTCCCAATTCAACATATATAGTTACCCTCTCACATATCACATGGGCCTACAAAACTTCAGTTGATGATACGCAATAGCAATTTTTTCTTTTTGGCGCTACTGCCCTCAGTGGGCCAGAGCATCCTCATTGACAAGGTTTCTAGATCACAAACGAGGTACCACAGACAGTAGGACTCCTCTGGATGAGTGATCAGCCCGTCGCAGAGACCTCTACCTGACAACACTCACAACAGAGAAACATCCATGCCCCCGGTGGGATTCAAACCCACAATCCAAGCAGGCGAGTGGCGGCCGACGTACGCCTTAGACCTCCCAGCCACTGGGGCCGGCACGGGATAGCAATACAGCATAATAATTAACCAACAGTAAGATTACTGGCTTAAGAGTTAGACGTTTTTCTGATGCTTTACTTGCTGTCATCACTACACACACTGGAGTTTAAAATCTGTCAACTTCTGCATTAACTGGCACTGCAATCTGCTGGTATCATACCCTTTTGTCCCCACATCTAATTGTTATAAAGATTTTTATTTGAATTTGTTTGTTAAATGCAACCAACCTTAGCAGCTGTGGTTATAAACAGAATGCTACCCCATTGGTTTTTAGCGTTTTTGTTACTACTGAGTTATTAATTTCAGCTGTACTGAAAATACAGTAAAAATATCAAATGAGATAAACACAAAACTTCCATCAGGCAAATGGGTAAATTATATTTCAACTTGCATCCAAATCCCTACCTATCCATGTGCAATACATGCAAATACTACAAATTAATAGGTACAACTACCTGTAAAAATAAAACTTTTACATAGATGAATAAACAGTGTGTCCTTTGAATCAATCATCAGATGTTTTAAAATCATACCCTTCTACCCACATAAAAATTAGGCCTATATTAGGAAAAACAGAAATTACTGACCTAACAACAAAATGTCAATGACGAATTACAAGCTCTGCATGTGTCAACACCTCAGTCACAACCCTATTACCTTAATCAAAATTTACTAAACAGGAGGGCATCAGTGGCACAAAATTCTCTTGTTACAATCCTTTGTCTGGTTCTGGTTAGTGTTGATTCTACCGGAAATTTCTATATTGCAATGTATCGCCAATTTCCCTTTTATTCGTAGTTTACATAAACATTCGTTATGTAATTCAAAGTTAATTATATATTTTTGTATTTTCTTCATGAGTAAGAAACCTGTGCCTGCTTGGCCTGTTTTCTCCTTAGTCCCACTATAGTAGAATAGATAGTCTTTTTTGTTTATCTGTCCTTTACCCGGCCATCTTACTTCCTGTAATGCCAGTTCAGGTTTTAGCAGGGTCATGACATTCCATGTTCCTATATACAAGTTGTCAGTCTTATTCCTTAATACATGCCATGGTCTGCATCCTTTAATCAATCCTGAATTTTCCTTCCGTTGAGATTTTTTAGCGATGTGATTTTTCCAAGGCTAGGTTGCTGGCCCTGCGCTCAACCCCCACTATGAATGATTCATAGAAAACATAAGGAGGAATCAATTCTAAGACTATTCGCAACTTACCATACAACAAACAGAATTTTCACTGTCAGCATGGCTCTCAGGATTAAGTTATTCATTTGAGGTTTTCTTTGTAAAAAAATAAAAATTACCTTAACTTTGATGTAACAATCAACAGCCAAGTTAATAAACTAACCAAGCAATCAAAGAGCCAGTATTTAATACATTATGTAATTTATGGACAAGCCCAAAACAACTGAATTTTATGTACTATCAAGTACAGTATGGGATATGACATTTCAATGATGTCAGATTAATGTGATCTACAATTGTATTTGGCAGGATATTTATAAATAGGTGCTTGCAATAACATGAAATACAATTATATGTGTATGCTGTTTACATACCTAAACAACAGTGATGTATTCCAACCCAAATGTTTTCAATACACTGTCATTATTCCCTGGCACTGTAAATCTTTTGCATCAGCCATTTCAGAAAGTCTGTTACTTTAAATAGTCAGTTTATCATTTTAATCATTTTAAGTAAGTACAGTGTTTATGAAAATAAACTTACTTGCTTGTTTAATAGCCCACTGATCATAAATATTCATAAAATCCAATGTATATTCTTTCTATTGATGTCCAATATTCAGACTTGTAGGCCCTGAGAGGCTTTTGCCTAGGAGAAGGAAGGAAGGAAGGAGGCATATCATACATGCAAACTAGGTTGTTTTACAAGCAGGCTCCATAAAAGTCTCAGAGATAATATAATGATGCTCACATAATAAAATGAAAAATGCAAAATGCCTTTCATAATGTGTATGTACAATATAAGGAACATTAAAAACAATAAATGCTGGCACAGTACCTTTTACAGATCTGAAGGATCAGAGCTTATAGGTTTCCTTGCCACTCATACTGCTACTAGATACATTTATTCACCAAACAATTTCACACAAAATTATTGGTTGGTTATCACAATAACACAAAATTACTATGCATGGCCACCATGCTGTTAAGTTCCATTTTCATAAATCAAAGTTGGTGGTTGCGGAAACGGCGGCAGTGGCAGGGGCGGTTATGGTGGTGGTAGTAAAATGGAAATGCACACAAAATGGAACTATGTACATACATAAAGAATTTGTGCTGCAATAGCCTTGTATTATGCTGACACAGACCTATGTAATGTAATGAAACAGACCTCAATAAACTTATATTAAATTTTATAAACATATCAAAGAAAGAAGCATTAGAGTTGCATAACAAAATCAAGTACTTGAACTACCTATTTTAGTTTGTGTGTTTAGGCAGACTAAGTGCAAAGTTAAACACAAATAAAATAAGACAGGAAATGTATGCAAAGTGAAACTCTTCTGGCACATTTCCATAACCACAGCTACCAATAAACACTAAGTAACCTTGGTAACCAAGTATCAAGGGCAACCATAGCAACTCTGGGAACCATGGTAACTGCAAAATCAATGGTAGTTAGTAACCATGGCAACTATGGTACCAAGGCAACCACAGCAACCACATAAACATTGACAACCATGGTAATATTAATAACCACACTAATCATAAACATACAAAGGTCTTCACATAGAAGTGCCTGTTACTTTTGCCTGATTTTAACCAAACTGGAATTTTCTTAGCAGATTTTAGCAAAATGCCCAGTATGAAATTTCACAACAATATGTCCAGTGTCAGCCATGCTGTTCCATGTGGATGGATCAGGAGACAGAGACAGATGCATGGACCTGACAAAGCTAATACTTGCTCTTCTCAATTTTTCAAATTTGTCTAAAATGCTCCTTAATTCAAGAAACAAAGTACGGTCTTCAATTACTAAAATTCGCTGGTTTAAAGTTGTTTTAATGGCTGTAATCTGTACAGTGAACAGCAGGGAACAATCAAGGGCAATGTTTAGTGCATCATCACCATACTGAATACTTCTCCATTCACTGGAAACCACAGTGCTTCTAAGCTCAACTAAACTGTTTTAATTTAAACCATTTTTCAAAACAAAGAAAACCTAGGGACCACTGAAATTCAGTGAAACAGTTCACTGCATTTAACATTATTCCAAAGCAATATCGTGTTAATGGCTAACAACTATCCTGCATGAGAGACCAAAAAAGCTAATATTTAAATACAATGCAAGTTTTTTCCTGAATGTAAAACACTCAAAACTTTTAAATCACTTCTGAAGGTCTTGTTCAATTTCACACTTCAGTGATGAACAAAAACCTTTATAACTCAAGCAAACATTATATACTGCAACACAAAACTTTATTTTTTCAGTCTTTACCTTGGACATCCCATTGCATTGTATATATTACAAAGTAGTTTTCAGTCACCGTCAACACAAGTATTTATTATGTTTTATCAAATGAGTTATACAGCTACATTTTGACCACTAAGTGGTCCCATAAAATTAAAACTACATCTGCAACTTTATTTTTGTATGGAGCTGCAATTGTAATTGTAATTTTATGTATTTTAATGGCCTGAAGACGTGGGCCGGCACAGCTCAGTCAGTATAGTGACTCGTTACGGGCTAGACGGTCCGGGGATCAAATTCCGGTGGGGGTGAGATTTTCCACACCTGTCCAGACTGGCCCTGGAGCCCACCCAGCCTCCTATACAATGGGTACCAGGTCTTTCCCAGAAGTAAAGCGGCCGGGATGTGGCGTTGACCACCCACCCTATCTAGCGCCGAGGTTAAAAAAAGAGTACACCTATACCTCTACTCCCCCTCTGGGCCTTCGTGGCCTGTTCTAGGGTGAACTTTACCTTTACCTTTACCTTTACATGAATGGCCTGAAGATGACTACTTAGCGGTCAAAACATGTAATCTTGTAATGCATCTGATAAATTTTAATATAAGACATTCCAGTGTGCTTTAATTGTCAAAATAAAATCAAATGATTTATTCCATCAGCATATATATGTTATTCCCCCCGAAGGTGTCCCTACTTTGACGTAGTGGTGGGGCTTGTGTGGTCACATGATCCTGAGAGCTATGCTGGCAGTAGCGTATGCTACCGGTAGGGCTTCCCATGCCAGACAGGTCAAGGGTGATGACCCAGACAAAAAGGGATACCCTGGTCCTCCAGATTGGGGATTTGGCGTGGGGTTAACAACCCCACACAATAAAAAGCTTACTGTTACAAAAGTTGAGCAAGGGAATAAGCTGGATATATTTAATGACAATGGATGGAAAAGGACTAGGTATATATTTTCGTAATTGCAAGGAGTCTACCAGCTCTTGAAGTACTGTGTATAGAGTTAAGTAGAAAGTAGAAAGACATCTTCAAGTGCTGGGAGTGAGAAGATGGAGAGAGTTGGTGAGGGATAGGGAAAAATGGAGAGGTATTGTTCGAAAGGCCAAAGCCCACAGCGGGCTGTAGCGCCAAAAGAAGAAGAATATATATGTTATTGTGTTCTGACGGAATAAATCATTTGATTTTATTTTGTCTGATAAAACATAAATAAACAGCAGTACTGAAGATGACTGATAAGTACATTCCTTTTTTTTTACTGTAGGCAGCATACAAAAATCCCCCC
>Ga0268261_10004416_pt1 | contig 10529 bp, 8 predicted proteins | sample TergutNc150P1_FD_190353 | JGI IMG/M metagenome (GOLD analysis project Ga0268261, IMG submission 190353) | Nasutitermes corniger P1 segment gut microbial community from laboratory colony in Florida, USA - Nc150 P1 (SPAdes) (version 2) | ecosystem: Host-associated > Arthropoda: Insects > Digestive...
CGTATGTAAACCAGAGGCTGCAAATACAGTTAGAGCTCCTGATGATGAGCGGTATGCCGCTCGAAACATGTTGAGCCTTCAATGAACGGTGGAATAATAAATTCTGTTACAAGGTTGCATCTTGTTGGTTATTTCTACTGAGATCAGTAATTCTCTGTTACACAGACTGCATCATCTTCTGCAGTTGCAGTACAGTCATAAGCAATGAGATTAATTGCAAGCTGCTTGCCCCACCTCTCAAACAATCTGCCCATTTCCAATATTGGCTCGCTTCTACCCTAAATATGCAAGACGCATATTCCAACAAAACGTGACAACTGCCCACCTGACTAGAACGTCATAACCCAAAACACCACACACCAAATATTTTTGTTTTTGTTAACTGTCACATACCACATAAATACCTGTGGTCCACAAATTCTTTAAATTCAGACTGTTACTATATTTTCATCTTATTGTTATTCTTCCTAAACTCATCTGCACATTTTGTCCCTGTGCTGCTTCATGGCAGCTCTGAACACAACTACCCACTCTCTCTGCCAGTGTTCAACAGGTAGACACTTCTATGCCCTTTGTGATTGGTAATCCACAGTCTTGAAAAAGAAACACAGTAAATGTTCTTAGAGTTTTATCCATGCCTTCCCTTAGATCGATAACTCATACTAAACTCACTAGTGTTGGAACTCTGCCCCGTGGTGACATATCCAGAAGAACAGCGCGATGCCGCATAGCTGGGTGGTCCTGAATCAACACAGGAACTAGGACATGACCATCTGGTTCAGCGGCAGACAGACGCAGCAGCTGCGTGAATGAACACATGGCATAGTGAAGACCACAGAGACTGCCAGCAGATATTCGAACCTGCAACAGGGTCCATCGCAAAACTATTCTTAGTGGAAAACCAACCTCATTTTAACACAAACTGTATTCATACATCTTAATTTCCTAAGTGTTCAGCTGGAGGCTCTGCCTACACTAACCCAGAGGGAGACTATTCTCCCTGTACTGACCGGAGAAGAAACAGTCTCCAGAGCTCACTGAACACTGTGGTACAGGCACTGCTATAAGACAACAGTCCGCATCTAAGAACATTAATATTAATGTTTAATGAGAAGAAAATAGAAATTCAGTCACGTTTTACAGTATGTAAATTGTCATATGAGTAATAAACCCTGCACACCCTGTCACAATTTATGTGAATCTGGTAAGAGTCTTTGGACGGAAACAGATCTTCATTGACAACGCATTCAATCTGGCTCTCTGTCCACTTGCCACATGAAGGCTGAACATCACCAATCTTCACGTCAAAGCCAAGGGCAATCAGTGCTGGCCGGCAGATATCCCAGACATCCAGGATCCTGCAACAGGACCACAAGGACAACGTTACAAAAACAAGACTGAATGCAGAACACTTCATTTTGTGCCAAAACCAAGAAGTCAGTGAATGCGATCTGCAGAGAAGGAAGATGATGCAACATGTCTCCATGATTATGGCAAATCACCTTCAACATGTAATGCTACCATTAAGCTAACTGCTAATTTCTGTGATTCAAATCCTCTGGTTCAGGCTGAAGGCACCATGGTGCTTCCCAGTGTCAGGCACCACTCACCCACAGACACTGCCTCACATCCCTGAAGCCCTGAATCCTCAACAGCAGTTCTGTGAGAACCTTAAATCCCTCATTTCTAATTTCTAGCCAGTGTTGTTGAAACCTATGGAGCTTTTCCTCCTCATGTTGCGATGGTTTCGTCCATCTCACAGGGCCACTTCAGAATATGAAACAATTTTCAAGGTAAGCTTGTACAGTTGATATGTAATGTTTTCAATATAATGCACCAACTGTGACTTTATAGCCACGTAAACATTTACACTGCAGCCACTTCAGTGATAGTAAGATTACTTCCACAACCTCCCTGTCATTCTGGATCACGATCATCAGCATGAGTCTCACCAACAACCCAGACTATTATAGATCACATGTCACAAAACAGCAACAACAGTTCTCACTGTTGCAATGGTGCAAGGAACAACAGCTGAGCATATTCATAGTACTGAAACTGGACCTCACTCTCCTCCTATAATGTCATGTAACTTGAAGCCAAAAGGCACAACTTCACTCTCTTTAGTTTCACGATGTCAACCAAGTCTCATCCACCAAATGCCAGGGACTTTATGAAGTATTCCTGCTGTAACGATACCTGTGAATGGACACTGGACTCTGGATGACAGAGATGTGCAGTTCTTTCTGAAGCACAAATGGCAGTCCCTCAAGTTCCACTATCCTCTGTGGCTGTGGCCACAACAGGTGCAGGCTACTGTGGGTCACCAGCGGTCTTACCGGTGTACTGATGTGTGTCCGCACCAGATTCTCAATAGCCTATTCATGTAAAGCAATAGTCAACATTAATCCACAGACACAAAGATGAATTTTTTGATACAGTGCACTGAACCAACTAACTCCACTGTACCACACTCAACATTACAGACATCACATCTTGCAACTGCACACTAGTCTGGGCCAATTAAATCAACCCACCTCACTTAAAGGATACTTAACCCTTTCGTGACCAGCGGGACATATATATCCCACTTACAAAGAGTCTTTTCTAGTCAGCTGGGATAACAGTATCCCACTTTTTCTCCATGCTGCCATCTACCTTGAAGTAACTCTATTCTGCTGAACCAGTCAGAATGCATTTTCCCGCAAAACAGCCGTGTACAAATGATACTGAGTGCAATGCTGCACAGCAGCATTGCACACAGTATCATTTGTACACGGCTGTTTCATGGGAAAATGGATTCTGACTAGTTCACCGGAATAGAGTTACTTCAAGGCAGATGGCAGCATGGAGAAAAAGTGGGATACTGTTATCCCAGCTGACTTGAAAAGACTGTTTGTAAAGTAAGTGGGAAATATATGTCCCGCTGGTCACGGAAGGGTTAATTAAGTTCAAGGAATAATGATGTATGATAACGCAGTGCTGCATCTCTACTGCTCATTACCTCTATCAACAGTAAACTCTCACATGTCATGTGCAAGCACAGAGGGACAAAAAATAATGAAAACACTGGAAAATACCTGTGTGGTAAAAAATCCTCCTGGGAAAAAAATTACTCCACTTTTCCTCCATGAACATCAACCCATACAGCAAGGCTAGCAAGAATTATACATAATTAACTGTGCACATATAAAACCATGGAAAATGGAACTAGGAAATACTCCTGCAATAGACAATAAGTTGCTGGGAAAAAACTGTGGAGCCTGTCTTCCTCCGCATACTTCAATTTGGGGGTCAAAGATACCAAGAACAAGAAATTAAAAAATTGTGCAATTTAGTGGTCCATATCTGTGCATAATTTCCAGCAGTACAAACCCCAGCTATGGTCAGATATACAGTGTGTCCCAGACACAAAGTTCTCCCACATAAGAAATTCAAATTCTGAAATCCCAACAAATCCCCCATAACAGCAATACTGAATTTTTCCCAAACAGAAAGTTCCGTGTAAAATTCTCTCACTTTATAAGTTCATTTTTTCAGAACTTTTATTAAAAAATCTGATTAATGTGTTAAAAAGACTGTACAACCACTATGAATTTCCTGACAGTTTATCTGTACAGTACAGTACAGTAAAGTGCCACTTCATCACTTGCATGCAACCTATCAACCGCCCATTCAGTTACACGGTCTCCCATCCCCCAACTGTAGCGTATCACATAAATGTTGCAGCACAGTCCGAATTTCAACTGGCAGTACATTATGATGTGTTGTGTCCTGATGAGCAATGAGGACCTCTGAGCACACCAGCGACAACAACAAATTACTATGAACTCATCCCTTTTTTTTTTAGTGCAGTATGATGTGCTTTGAAATTTTCATCTGGCAGAAAACCAACTGCACATCCACGTTACTACCCTCACAATATACACTTGTGATCTTGATGAATTTCAATATTGTGAAATAACTGCTTGGAATCAAAAAACAGAAGTGAAGTGATTCTGAACAAAGAACCTACATTTCACATTTCCACTGTAACAGTTCTTTTTCAGTGATCCACTGAAAAACTGACGCAGCAAACACTACAGGGTCTGGCAGAAAAACCTGACAATTTTTAAATTAAAATACAATGAAAAGCACATTATCTTTTTATGTGAATTTATTACTAAAATAATCTTTATCTCAAAGCATTTTAATTGCAATATTCACTTCTGAATATAGTGTCTGTGAGGTGGTGTCCCTTGTTGTAAACACATTCCCGCAAGCGTTTCTGGAAGTTCAACAGAACCTCACAAACAGTTTTTCGATTTACAGTGTCTTGATCATTTATTGCTTGAACCATAACCATTTTGTAGGGATAGAAATTTGAGTCCTCACGCAATATTCGGCGCACCGTACGATCAGACATTCTTAATGCAATGACACTTCCGCTTGCTGATCGCCAAGGACTTCTGACAAAAGCCTGATGCACTCGTTAGACGTTCTCAAGTGTTCTAAGTGAATACTCTCTTCCTATAGGTTTCCTCTTTGCAGCAGACATGGTTTCTCTGAAGTTTCTCACCCACAACAGTACAGTATTGTGACTAGGGATACTGTCATTCTGATTAATATTAAAGTACCAACGAAATAACCGCTGAGTCACGACGACAGAATCGTTGTTTTTTAAATACATTTCCACAGTGATAGCCCGATGCTCTACAGACCAGGGCTCCATGGCAACTTAAATGCTTTGAGTCTCGCTAGAAGGGCACTCAAGGACAAATTGCCCACACCAACGGTTCCACTCACAGATGTGCTGCCAAATTGTTGTGTATTTCTGCCGGACCCTGCATAATCCCAAAGTTAAGTACTGTTCCTGAAGATGCATGCCTGCTGGGGTCTGACATGGTGCCATTCAGCAGGTATTTCCTACATTTCAATGTCTGTAGACCACAGAGAGGGCTTGATGTTGAACATTAAGATAATGGCAGCACTTGCCTGACACTGTGTGATGTACTGGGAGACTTGCATTTTTAGCAGAGCTGCTGTGGGGACACAAACACCACATATCTGTCAGTAACAGTTATCCCATACTTAATTTGAATCCATATAACTTTCAAACTTCATAAATGCAAAACCCAGTTTCCAAGAACTGACATTGCAAACCTGGTCAATACGTGGATTGAGATCTAACAAGGACACTTGTGATGTATATGAAACAGTATTTGAAGAACGTGTTGATGGTTTCCTTTCTGACAGGAAGCTGTGCCCATGTACACTGACAGTGCAGCCATCTCTGTGCTGGAACACGTCACCTCGTCCACCACTGCTGAATGACTCCACCTAAAAATACACCAGAACATACAATTTCATGAAAGTAATAAATGACTAATAGAAACAACCAAATTTTACTTCTGTCAGGAACATTCCAACTCAGATAAAGGAAGGGAATAACAAATAAACTAACATTAACAGAAGACCTCACACCTTCAAACAAGGAAATCTCTGAGGATTGAGTTTCCTTTGACAAAACACTGTGCAACTGGGTCAGTGCTTTCAGACGTTCTGCAGGCACTATGGCCCGTCAAAACATTGGAAAACACTCACCCAATGACACAGCATCCCATCCCAAGAGATGTGACTCCTTATCAACACAGTTACAAGAACCTCACATCTTGCAGACTGTCCTCTGTTATCCTCCATGTTATGTTCCTATTCTGAGTTACATTTGTTTGTTACGAACATCCCACTGTGTATAATAAAAAATCAGGGTCAAGTTTACTTCATTCAAACAATACAACAATCAAAATACAACGAACACAATACGGCACCTACTGTGGCTTCCTCCCAATGCCACCATCAGTAAATATATGACATTTATACAAGTGAACTTTAATTATAGCAGTGCTTAGTAAGAAAGTGCTATCTAAATTGTGTGTGTAGGTGTGTGTGTGCACATGCGTGCGTACACTATAGCTAATTAATTTTCTGCAAAATGATTCACTGTAATATTTTCATTATTAACTCCTTTTATCACCACATCTTCCCCTGCCTGACACGCACACTGCCAGTACACAATCACCAACATTTTTACCACCACAAAATACACAATTTTTCTCCCTGTTACACACTATAAGCAGCATCATACACTTCCATGTCTTCACTTGAACACAATTTCTCCATTATGCCCATGTAAATCATATTATTTTACACTTGTAATACAATGTAAGTGAATACAATGACATTACATACCTCCCATTTGTAAACACAAATTATATTAATTATTTATATATATATATATGTATGTTACCATATTAATTTTCAATGACATATATTTCACATTTTACGCACACAATGTGCTTTATACGAACTTAATTTTCATTCCGCAAGCATCACCACTCATCTAAAAAGAATTCCTGAAGATTTTACCTATTTTAATGTTTACTTCACTTAAAAAGATTTAAATCACATAACTGCATGCATTTATGTAGACTGACATCTCAGTGTCCAGAACAAGCATATAAGTTAGCAAAGTGAACTGCTATCTTGCAACACTGTACAGCCTGAATATGACCTCATGTACCTGGTAATGTAAATAAAAACTTACCCAACTACAACTGAAGTTGTGTAGATGGCACTACTAACTACTTGCAATCATTATTAAGTCAGACCTGTACATCTGCAACACACACACATGCACGCGCATGCACGCACACACACACATGCGCGCGCATGCACACACACGCGCACGCACACGTGCATGCTCTCTCTCTCTCTCTCTCTCTCTCTCTCTCTCTCTCTCTCTCTCTCTCTCTGCTGTACCTGAACTTCCTCTGTACATACTGTACATCTCACATGACACTTTCACAAAAAGCCAAAACATGAAGCCTAAAAACGGTACATTGTTTACTACCAGTCTGTACTGTCTCAAGACACCTCCCCTAACTTGACTTTTATGTAGCTTTCCCTGGACCAGAGATATCCTCTGAGAGACACTCATTTCTGTTTAATTCTTTGCAGTCTAGGTTAAACTCACAAGCATTTACAAAGACTTAGTCTGCACCTCACAAAGAACACAATGTGCTTGCATCAGACACATCAATTAGCCAATATTCTTTTGAGAAATCAAGTGTAAGGAATGGGCACTGTCACTGACCCTTTCTGCCTACAGCAGACCACTGCTCTTGTGGCAACAGCAAAACAGCACTGAAACACTGCACATTCAATAAGGTATGCACCCACACATTAGATCACATTTTAACTCCAAAGTCTTCAGCAGTACTTAAAGAGGTTATGATACAGTAACGAACATCACCCCCCACCCACCTACACATGCATGAGCATGCGCACACACACACACACACACACAAACACACACTCTCTCTCTTCAGTTCAATAACGGAAAGGTACACATGTCACATGAACTTTAGCAATTTCAACTGTATTCAGTTTGTATAGGAAATGTAAACAAGGCAAAGGTCATTACTTTAAGTGAAAGAACCTTACAAATAAACCAAATGTACATGTTGTTCTTAAAGGACAACTGAACATGCTGTGAATGCAAAACAATCCATCCAAGTAACTTATAATGTAGGCACAAACCGCTGAGCACTGGTACCTAATAATTTGGAGAAGCTGTGCTAAGCTAACCGCCCATAACACACTGCAATGTGCTGTAAACTGTGAATCCTCCACAGTGCAGCATAATCAGTAAACACACATCACATCCCAGTGCCAAATATGTTTGTTCCCAAATACAGTAATTCAGTCTATAGAAATAATTTTATTATTAATTTTTTTGGTCCTCCATGAGGAAAAGTCAACAAAACAACAGAAAGCACAGATAAATGAAAACAGCGGTTATCACAGTGTCGTATGTTCAACAGCATTACAAAAGACCCGCCAGTGGGTACCTGCAGTAATGAGCGCCACTCACCGACACGCTGCGGACACGCCCCCCTCCAGCAGAGCTGCCACCTGAAGTTACACCACTACCGTGTTGCAGCTGGTGAACTGAGGCACTAACGTCTTGATGTCCATTCAATGATGGTGAGAATGAAGTGAATCTCTTTACTAACGCAAGCAACTCTGGCTTTTGTGATGCAAGGTCCAAAGGAGTTTTTCCACCAAACTTCCTTTTGACAAACAAATACACAAACTGCAGTAAGACAGCACACAAATTCGGATAGCACATGACTACTTGAATTCATAATATTAAACTGGCAACTAAATCTTTTTTTTTAAATTCTGTCTTAAACACGGGATGTGAAAATTGTATGGAAGCCACACATTATGTGGGAAAACAGGTACCTGTACTCTGTTAAAACAGACATTTCCATTCTCCTGTACTAATTGGAGTGAACAGGAAGTAACCTCCATGTTACATGTTCACAGCGTAACTCCCAATGAACCTACTGTATATTCTCGAATCCAATCCGCATTCTTTTTACAGTTTTAGAGGGCTAAAAAATCAGTGCGGATTGGATTCAAAGTCGAGAGCTGGATTTTGGAAAAATGATGGAGCCGCTGTACGTGCCGTAAGAACAATACAATACAATAATTTATTTATTACTTATTATAATTTATTATTCATCAGATTCGCCGTCATCACTCGTAACTGAATCGTTATCCGTGCTCAGATGAGATTGTGCACGCTTGTTGAGAAAGACCTGCTTCACGGTACAGGTATGACTCATCGGCCCCAGGTGTAGCATCAGATTTTAACGCATCGGTAACATCTGATATTATTCAATCAGTCGCTCTGTGAGCAAGGGGTGGTGGAAGGAAAGGTGCGGATTAGAATCGCAATCTAACTTTTTTCTGTTTAAGAAATCGCCAAAAACTGAGTGCAGATTAGATTCGAGAACAGACGGTATTTCCATATGCTATGCCAGCAGGAAAAACCATAAAACTGTGTGTGAAAGCATTATGTCACTACATACACAACAGATAAGGTAATAGTACAGAGGCACAGACAGCCCTGTATTATGCACTGCAGCCTGCAGTATGATAAGCAGACAGAGCTCCACATGACAGCCATCAGCATTCATTAGGTATAGCTATGTGATTACCTTCAAGCTCTACACTCTGCATCTGGTACATAAATATACAAGACACAAACTTACAAATTTTATGACTAGTATCATTCATTACAACGTACACACTTTGGCTCTGTACAGCCAACACACATGTACTGTACTGTGCTGTACTGCAGTTGGTGTTCTGTATATTTATACAACTGATATGAAGCCATGTGGAATACTAAAGTACACAGTTTCTCTAGCCATGGTGGATTACCAAAACACATGCAATACAACGGCACATGTGGACATACCACAGTACACAAAAATTTCTGCCCTTTGAGGAATGAAACCCTAGCTATCCAGTCCACTGTCAGGCACCTTACAAACTGAGGCATTACCTCCACCCGTACCACAAAAACATACTAAAATACACACCCTTTCATGGCCTGTATAAGCGGGTTAGCACCACTGTGCAACAGCTCTTCCACTATGTCTTTGTCCCCCCTGAGCACGGCGTCATGCAGAGCAGTCGCACCGCACGAGTTCATTGCATTCACCTCAGCACCACGATCTGAAACACAGCAAGCAGGAAACATTCACATTTAGACAATGTCATGCAGCCAACCGTTCAGATATAAAATCTCCCTTGTGACCCACAGGTACAGTACTGTGCTTTTACACAGTCCTGGCACAGAAATGTTATGACAGTGTATTGAAACAGGAACCAAGACAGCTCAGTCAGTACAGAGACCAGACCAGCACGTTGATCAAAGGGCAGGGCTCCTGAGTGCATGATCACAAGGGCTGCACAAAAGCTCAATAATGGTCATACTGCACAGGTCAACACATTGCCTGCCCTTCTGTATTCTATTCCCCTCTATTCTATCCTATTCAATAGTGACCAGGCTACATGCTGGATAGTGTGTATAAAGAGAAGCTGGGACAGTTCTATCGGTATAATGACCACAGTTAAATTCCTGGTAGGGGTAAGAGATTTGTCTTGTCTCCTAAATGTCTCAACTTGCTCTAGGGCCCACCCCGTCTGCTATTCACTGGGTATCAGGGGTTCTTTTCATGGCAGTAAAGCAGTCAGTGCATAAAGTTGCCTGCTCACCTGGATCTAGCAACCAAGGTTAAATATGAGAGGCACTACAACTCCGCTCTCAATGTACACCATCATGGTGTGGGCAAAGATAACAGTATCTTTAATGGCATATATAAACAGGCCTCTCTCTTTCCTTCAGATATCTCCCATTCAATGTATTTATAACCCTCTGTAACCTCCTTCACTGCTAAATCACTTCTGCAGCTGACACAGTTTTGCTAAATAACATACAAAAACCTTGCCATGTTTGTTCCAGCTAATACAACAGGCAATGGCATGCACTTCTATGTTATATCTTAAGTTTCACATAATTACTGTTAGTTCACAACATGGAATTAACTGCCAAGGCTTTCCAGCATTCAATAACATAATGGCAAGATGACTATAAACAGTGGTTTAGAAAGAATATGCCAGGACAACAGCTG
>Ga0268261_10004417_pt1 | contig 10528 bp, 7 predicted proteins | sample TergutNc150P1_FD_190353 | JGI IMG/M metagenome (GOLD analysis project Ga0268261, IMG submission 190353) | Nasutitermes corniger P1 segment gut microbial community from laboratory colony in Florida, USA - Nc150 P1 (SPAdes) (version 2) | ecosystem: Host-associated > Arthropoda: Insects > Digestive...
AGTCCTACCGACTGTGCTGCGTCGTTGTGTGTGATCTAGAAACATCAAGAATAGGTGCTCCATATATATATATATATATATATACACAACGTTAGGCTCCTAAGGGTTAATAGTCATGTGTTCATTTGGTGTATATGCGATTTCAAAGCTACTGATTGTGTTGTTAAATACATTTCTGATTGCAGCTAATTTGTCTTTTGATCTCCATTGATTGTATTTTTTTCATATAAATGAATGACACGTAGAATTTCAAAGAACAGATTCCTTGCCATTGTTGCATGAAACATTGGCCTGGCATGGGTAGCATTTGTTGTCCACAGGGTTGCTTCTGTTTCCTTTCTTGTCCTCAGAATACCAGAAACAGTCATGAGTCAGCTCCAGCAGTGAGGACTACCAACAAGTGACTTCAAAATCTGAGCTTATTAGTCAGTCAGCTGTCCTATAGAGGAGCCATTATTGACACTCATGCAGTTCTTACGTGTTAGATGATTTATGTAATAGGTTTTGGCAGACCATGTATTTAAGGCATTTTTTACTAACATGGGTACAGAATGGTCCAGTTGGATTTGAAAAAAAACATTGCGTACTAAAAAAAGTACTCTGCGCATTATGACAGTTTTGTGTCGGGAACTTCCAAGAACAAATTAAAAAATTGGTGAGATGGGTAATCTATACCACCACAAACTGTTCAGAAGACAAAGTCTGGGTATGTTTTGTACCCAACCGGTAAACTAGAGGTTAAGATGTTATATAGTTTTATCCACTTTCCTGTTACTTAATCCCTCTTGCATGTAGAATGCTCTACCCAAGGCACTGACAAGGTTCCTTATCTAACAACAGGTATCACAGGCGCTGGAGCGACTGAAAGGAGCTCTATTCCAACGACCACCACTAATTGCAGCTGTGAAGAGACAGTTACGTGTGAGGACCATTTATGAGAGCAAGTTGTGTGAATATGACATGGAGCGCAACATGGGTGAGTTGCCTTGATGTTCCCTGATCTGTTGGTATTGCTTAATGTGTACATGACTGACAGTTGTGTATTGCAGGTATCTTCTGGGTGAAATGTGAGGCTGGAACATATGTACGCACAATGTGTGTACACCTGGGGCTTCTACTGGGAGTTGGGGGACAGATGCTGGAGTTACGGCGTAACAGATCAGGTGAGCAGTTAACTTTGCATCTTCTCAACTTTGCTGACAAATTTCAATTATATTATCTTGTAACCATGGAGGGGTGAATTTTGCTGTCATATCAAGACAGGTGGGATATGAGGCCCAATCACTTGGCTACCTTGGTTAGCATACTTGGCACCAAGTGACTTGTTGTGGGGTTATGTCAAAAGTGCTGTGTGTGGGTGTACTAGGTGAGTGGCTAATTAGATGGATTCAGAGAGTGGATCACTATAGCTTTTACAAAGGTGCTGGAGTGGTATCTTATCAACTAGACATCTGTCATACCATAGAAGCAGTATATGTGGAAATTTGCTGAGGAAGTTGTTTAGTAGCTTTAATTTCAGTGCTTTGTTTCTGACATTTATATTGTTTAAGGACATCTCCTCAAAGCCTGGTGTGAATTTTAGGACATACATTTTTTGATCTTAATGTATAAGATGGAGCAAGCTGCCATCTCTGCATGTTTTAGCAGAATTCGTTGACAGTTCCTGAAACTTTCCCACCATTATCGCGTAAGTGTCTGAGTCATGTTGTGTCTGTCAGCACATGCTCATCTTACAGGTAGAAGAGGACTGTGTCATTGCTTGCATGGGGTGCGTGGTGGTGAAAAAATGGTGTGCATTTTTATTGCAGTATAGGTGTCATTGCTTTGTTTTGCAGGCATACAGTCAGAGGAGGCTGGGCTGGTAACGCTGCATGATGTTATGGATGCACAGTGGTTATATGAGAATCACAAGGATGAGAGCTATCTCCGTAGAGTGATCCGGCCACTGGAGGGCTTACTGATTAACCACAAGCGAATCATCATGAAGGACAGTGCGGTGAGTGGCTGTGTTGCCGCCATTCTGTAAAAAGGTGTGAAGATAAATGTGCTTATCAGTGTTGGTGTAAAGTAAAAAATGTCTGAAACAGAATTTTGATTACACTGTGCTAGACAGTCTGGTCCTAATAATATAATAGAAGAAATAAGCGCACAAAACAGTCTCTTGTGATAGTTGTTTTCTCTTTATGTAATTTTATTTTCTGATTTCTGGAATTCATCTAATGTGGAATGTAAGAATTAAAGACCACAGAGAAAAAAATGCTTCATTGGACTACTCTGAGAAGCAAAAAAGGGAGGAATGAAGGAACTGAAATTTGTACTGCTAAGCAACAGTAGAGTGTACTGACATTAATTTTATACCTGTAAGATGGATTATACTCGTACATACATAAGGTATGTACAGTTTATTAATTTTTGTCTGTGTGTGCTTATATGAATGGAAACTTTTCTGAAATGAAATAGTGTTTAGGTTCTGTTATATGCAGGTTTTACTGTATTGGCCTATTCTTAAGAACAGAGTAACTACAGTCACCTCGTATGTGCATTGTGGGCGAATAATGCAGGATGAAAAGTATTGCAGTCTGAATAAGACAGTAATTTTCTGTAGGACTGTAGATTGAGGTTAGCACCGATCCTTCGTATTTGGGATGTGTCAGAATGGAACATCAGCTCTTCTGACTGAGGTTTCCCTGGAGTTTGTGCTGAGTTCTTCAATGTGTATGGGGGCATGTTGTCTTATATAGACGGCTACCAGTTCTTTCCCCATTTTTAATAACATACTGCTTGTTGCCATCCATCTGTCATTGCTACTCCATGCTTTCATTTGGTATCAGGATTGTTAAATAGCTCATAAACCCAATAATCTTCATGTTAGACAGGTTTTGGTTAGTATTTCATATTCCTGAGATACATATTCATTTTTAGCAAATTGAAAGGAAAATAATTTTAATATTCTGTTAAATTAGTTTTTATTAGTAGTTCAGGCCAGTCAGCAAAGCATGTCATACTTCCACGGGATTGTGTTATTTAAATGTCTGTAGAATTAATTAAAAAAGTAATATTTTATTATTTGCATATTCTTGTTATAAGAGTTAACATGCTCAGACAGAAAATCTGCGTGAGCATGCATGCTGTGACTTACATTTTGGCAGTTTTTTAGTTATACTATACTGGTTGCGAGCCAGTAGTCTGATGCATTGTTGATATCATAACCAGTTGGTAGATCATTGTTACATAAAATGTAAACCACCACATCAGTGCTGTCTGTTTTCAAGTGCAAGGCCGGTTTTGTGTACAGGCTACTTTTGAAGGGTTTCAGTCTGTAGCTGTGTGTTGTCACATGGTGGTATACATTCAGATCCTTAATGGAGTGTTCTTCTCAGTCCCCTCATGTGCCTCATTGATATATCTATGTATCTTGCTGCCAGGTAAATGCTGTGTGCTATGGAGCAAAAATCATGTTGCCGGGTGTGCTGAGGTATGAGAATGGCATCGAGCTGAATGAGGAAATTGTGATTGTGACGACCAAGGGAGAGGCAGTTGCACTAGGTAGGGCAGGCTGAAACGGATTTCTCACAGATTCTTAGTTCTGCATCTGTCATAGTCCACTCCCCACCACTGCATCTCATCACATTCTGTTTCTGTAACATTCATCTTAATATTGTCTCCCATGTCATTCTCAGTCCTTCACCTGACCAGTTTCCAGTAGCATATTATTTCAACATCCTGTGTTGTTTTCTTATGTCTGGTATTTGAGCTGTATGGACTCATCATGACCTTAATCCTTTCCATTCCTGTTGTATTTAAATTAATTTTCTTATGGTATAATAGAAACACGATAACAGTGAATTTATATTGCAAGATTTCAGGTTATCACAGGAGTGTTCGGCATCTTCTCTTCATGATCCTGTAAAGCTGTGGCATGTCTCTTGGCCGAACATTAATTTATTTCTGCTTGCAGCAAGTCTTGTAAAGAGTACTGAGTGACCAGTTTGTGTGGTACTGGTACCCCAGACATTGCCATTGAATACTGTGAAAGCACTACTCACAAATTCAGACATGTATTCTTGTTCCAAATGAATATACCTATATGTTTATCTTTGATCTTTAATGACTTTGTTTTAGAATGGAGAAGTTTCCAGTACAGTCATGTTTGATAACTCTCTGAGATATAATAAATGTCTATGGATTTCAGCCATCGCACTCATGACCACTGCTACAATAGCCGGTTGTGACCATGGTATTGTCGCTAAGATCAAGCGTGTGATAATGGATCGGGACACATATCCCAGGAAATGGGGCTTAGGACCCAAGGTATAGACTATACTTATATCTATACCTGGAGAGAGTGGCCTACATTGCATGCTGTGAGAAGTAAGCTTGTATGTCTTTGGATGGATTGATTTGTGTCAGATGTAATAATTGCAGTTTAGTTGTCTGCATGAAATGTGCTAAATTGAAATATTGTAACATATTTTTCCTAGATTACAATCTGCATGGGCTAACAGCTTAAAAGGAAACATTTCAGTCATTTTGCTGTTTGTTTACTGAATGAGGTGGTATTGAACTTGTGCTGTGTGTGTGTGTGTGTGGGTGTGTCTGTTTGTGTGCACATGCATGCGCACATGCGAGTGAGAGAGAGAGAGAGAGCTTATAATACTTGCTGTTGAATGCCTCCATTTACGTTCTTTCATGTGCCTGCCTGAGGGTATACATGACAGGCCTGAGATATTCCTCATCCTGTGAGTGATGTGCAGTACATAGAGTTGCATGTGGATTTGACACTTGGTCCACTTTATCACTGGTTTGTGTTCTCTGTGGAATGTCAACAGAATGCATTAAAATCTGGTGAAGCTGTGTGATACAATAAGATTGAGCATATGACAAAGACCGTTGACTCATCAATGCACAGATCCACTTGCTCGTCAGAAAGACTTCCTCAGTTAGATATACATGATTCCCGTGGCTGGTTCATCACAGAGGTGGATGGGGTAGCTGGACCATCAGCCATAATGTGACTAACTCTGACTGAAACGATACTCAGGCAGCGTTTACTGGACTGTCTTTAGTAAAAGAACATTCCTCAGTAAAAGATCGCAGTACAGGTGAAAAAAAAAGTGATGTGTATGAGACAGTTGAAGGATATCTTTCAAATAGCAATATTAGACATAACAGGATGATGGGACTGGCAGTGAGTATTGCATTCAAGATATTTAACCATCAGTCATGTGTTGCATTATTGTGGGTTCAGCTGGCCAAGCAGTGCCATAATTGCAACACTAAATTAATTATCGTTCATTTTGATTCACCTTAACCCTTTGGCATACTAATTTTTATAACACATGGCACACCTACAAATACTAATTTTTTAGGTGAAAATGGCAGTCTTGTACATTTATATTTTATTCATGCAAAATTAATTTTTAAAAGAGCGTTTTATCAGCTTTCAAACGGTAAAAGACATGTCATGCCATCTACTGACAGAAGGCTAGAATTAAAAGCGAAAGACATCGATGGCTCAGACCGTCTCACAGCCGGCTGTGTATGCCAATGGGTTAAAGCATGCATGGTACTTAAATTGGGGCCAGTGCTATATGCTGCAAGTTATATGTCATATTCACCCTAGGAAGAATTTAGAGGATTATGATCTAGTCACATGATCTTGTATTAATGCCCATTCAGGAATTTGTCAGCTTTGAGATAGCAACTGTATAAATCAGAGGGAAGTCTACAAAATACAGTAAGGTTTTGTATGTTTATATTTGGGAGGTCATGGAGAGGGTTGATAGGATGCTTCCTTTAGAAGTTTCAGAAGTAGTCGCCAGCTCCTGTTATAATCATAGACAAGTATGTTACACTGTTTTGCTTTCAACACAATGTGTGTCCACATCATTATGGTACTGATTTTGGATAGTAAAGGAATTGTTGGAAGGGGACTAGTTTTGGACAGTAATTTATGAAGCAGTATTATCTCAGAAATGAGAGTTTGATGGAGCAGCTGTAGTAGTGAGAGACAGCAGTAATGTGAGTAAAAGTCAGTGTAAAATTTGGTCAAGATCCACGCTTTTGGAATTCTGATGGTATCCATCCTTCTGTAAGACGTATCAGTGGACTGAGGCTACAAGTGGGACCCCATGTGAACGACCATTATACAGCAGTTACTACTGCCTTACTGCTTTTCTTCCTGCAGAGGGCACAACTGTTGTTGACAGAAATTAATGAATACTATAACCAATTGTTCAACATTCTTGGCAGTGGCTCCAATGCCTATTGCTTTCTAGTGTGACTGTAGAAGGTGCTGTAGATGTTTCCGTGTCTGATAATATAACAGATCATCTTGGACATTTTGACAGTTGACACTTTCATGCTTGTACAGTTCTGTATCCCATTTCCAGTAACATGGTGAAACACATGTGACGTGTTCAGATGTAAAGACTTTTGTAATTTTGTGACAATATGAATGAACCGGACAAAACTGACAAGAACTCTGAGACACTTTGTAAAATTACATCTCACTTTATTAAGCTGGATAATACCTGTGTTAAGTTTACTGTACATCTAAACATTTAGCCATGGTTTAGGATAATTGTGCCCTTCAGAGAACAGCAATTTTCAATCAATACATTCCTATAAAATACAAAAACTTTGGTATAACAATGCAATGTGACTGGCTCTGCAACTGCTTATGAGTGTATGCTTGAGAAAGGACTAGCAAATAAGCACTAGAACCTCTTAACGGTTTCTCTGCCCTGCTTCCTCTAGTCCAAGGTAAGACTACAGCTGGAATTATTTTAGGAGCATAATCACTGGTTGTTTTTCTTTTCTTTTCTTATTGCATGTCTGCATTCTTCATGTGAAATGGTGTGTTGATGTATGATGCTGTGACAATATGGTGAATCGTGTACCCTGATGCTTGTGATTCCAGGCATCTGCAAAGAAGGAAATGATCAAACAGGGCTTGTTAGATAAATATGGAAAACCAAATGAACAGACACCAAGTTCATGGTTGACTAGCTATGTGGATTACGGGTAAGTCTCATGGTTGAATTAATGTGCCTGTTGTGTGCAATGCATTGGCTGCACGTGGTAATTGGCTCCTTTGTTGCAGTGTTCGCGTGAAGGAGGAAAAACAGGAAGAGGAACAGTCACGCAAGGTATGACACTAAATATTGCCAGCCTTAGTTGGATGATGAGTAGTTTTCTTACCTGCATGCAACTGTACCAAAGTTACAATTTATATGGTTTTCTGGTAACTTTTTATCAGTACATCAGAATCTTATTAATGAGATCATCGCCACTCAGAAAAGTCATATGAACAATGGTCTAGTTCTTATAGGCTGTAGAACTATGCATGTTCCCATTGTAGTTTTGGTTTGCATTGTTCGATCACATTTTTTGGACACATTTGCAAAACAACTGCGAAAAGCACCTTTTAGCTTCACAATGGGTCTGGCTGTCTGTCACGTGAAACAACTCTATTCCCTCTGGACAGATTTTTGTGAAATTTTCTGGTGTTATTAAGTGGAATTTTCTGGTGTTATTCAACTTCATAGCAGAGTAATAATTAGCATAGTTTTGAAACTGTTGGTATTATGATACAGTAATGGCTTTTAATGCAAAATTTAGCTATCTGTCTGCAGGAGAATTGAGCTACATGTAATGTTTATGTGTGTGTGTGTGTGTGTGTGTGTGTGTGTGTGTGTGTGTGTGTGATGTTCGGAAGTAGCTGGGTGTATCATGCTTTATCATCATCCGCTTGTTCAAAGAATTAGTCCTCATGCATGTAAGTGTCACAAATTTCTGATGTCTGTTGTGCTGTGCAGCGTAAACTGAGTGCTTCCCCACTCTCGTCACCACCCACTCCAGGCACGACGGTTATCAAGAAAGAAAAGAAGAAGAAGAAAAAGAAAAGAGAACTGGAGGAGCCACAGGAAACAGAACCACTGGAAGGGGAGGCACCTGTATGTATACTTTGCTTTCAAAATTCCATTTGAAATTTTGTCACTCCAAAGGTCAAAAGTGTTTGGTCTCAATAAATTTGTAGTTGGAAGTTAGTATGTCATTTCTGTGAGTTCGTCATGAATGAGAGAGGTTTTTTTGGGGGGGGCGGGGAGGTGGGGTAATTTTACATTAGGAGCCGTGCTGTTGTATTAAGAAATGTATTAGAAGCTCATTCTGAAAACCATTGTGTCCTTTTTGGCAACACTTGAATCTTGATTACTCAGAATTGAGGGATATTCATACATGATGATAAACAGAACAGATGGTATAGTATTAAGACTGTGATCCTTGACTACAGTAGTTGTACCCTGTAGGTAGGGTGTACAGGTACAAACAAGTCCATCGAATTGTTTATGATACCGATAGTGAGTACTGTACTGTGGAAATGTTTGTTCAGGAAATAAGGGACATCATTCACTTTATGTGGTTTTGCACCATGTTGTTGGACAAATATTTCTTTCATCTTTAGTCCCATTCCTTGAAGGGCATTACAGCAAAATCTGAAGGCATTGCAGTTAGCACTGAACATTAATTATAGTGTCCAGGGGGACAGATATGACAATTTCAGCCATTGAAATAGAGCATTACTTAATGCTCTTTTTAGGTTACACAGGTGCCTGCCTCTGTGACTAGATGTGGACTTTGTTTACCCCAGAAACACATGTTCTGTTTATTCATATAATTGCTTTGACAAAAGTAGCTTAATTTTTTAACCATATCTGATTAAGGCTTCACAGATCATCCTGGGCTGCACACAAGCATTTCTTATACATGTACATTGTATTCAGGTGTTTGAATGGACTGTTGTCTGCCAGCAGTGCCTGTTGTGTTTTTTAATGCATAACCAGGCTGTTCATACTTCTTCACTAATCTCTAAACTGTGAGTGGTTTTGGGCTTTTTCTATAGGCAGATCTGACTCTGAACCCATATTGCACCATTAAAACACTGTTAGTCTGATATAACTGTTTCATACAAATACATGCCATCTTGCTTGCACCTGCTTACTATATGTTCTGCTAGGGGCAGCACTACCCACCACAGGTGTCAGGTATTTTGTGGCACTAAATTCATTAATATAAGAGAAATGTATAAAACATGTAGGAACTTACGGGAGTAAATTATGTGCGTATGTATTGCAAGTGCGTTACAGTACTTATCATTCTCATGCAGTAATTTTTATATGCCTAATTCCATTCTGCATTATGAAAGGAAGTTAGTCAAGATTTCTGTGGAGGTGGAGAAGGGCCAAATACAATGCAAGCAGTATTTGTGAGATTTGATATTCAGACAGCAGTGACTGTGAAGATAACTGTCTTCTGGGATGTGATGCTGTGTAGTCCATTAGGTATGTGTTCATATTACATGTATTGATGATGGAGGTAGCAAGTTCAGAAACATCAGCACACAACAGACAACACAGTGCACATTCCAGAAAATGGTTATTTTTAAATACAGTTTGGGCCCATGAACTTCGAATTAATGCGATTTTCTGGTACTTCATTCCGGTTTTTGTGGACATTTAATAGGGAGGTGATAACAGAAGGAATAGGACAGTTAAAATGAGAAGTGAACGGAAGAAACCATAAACACCAACAGATGTTCAGTACGATAACATTTTAACCTTGAGCATACTTGAGACTTGAATCCCAAAGTGGCTACTGACGGCTGGGGTACTTTTTCCATTAAATACCCATTTTTGCAGTGCTGATATTATCCTTTGTATTTCATACATTTTAAAGTTAATTACTTTAAATACAAATTACAAATTTAAAAATGAATCTATCTACCCATTCCGCAAGTTTAAAGAAAATCCACCTCTTTTTATGAAGCACAGTTGAAGGAAGGTTGTTTTATTTTGTTTATTTTTTACTCTAATTTCATTTTCTAAATCTATTCCTTTCAAATAACTTCTGCTGTAAGTTGAGACTCTGTAATATAAGATTTGGAGCTGATTGTACATGTCATATTTCCTCAGCCGTTGTTTAAGGTCCAGGCTTACAGTGCTGTTTAGCTTTCATGTTGTTGCTGGCTTATCTGTGTGCTGTAGCGAATGAGTTTGTATGCAATCAGAGGGAGAGGAAAGGGTTGAATACAGACATTTATTTCTATGGTTAGTACAGCATGGGACCAGAGGTAAGTGTTCTTTATTCTGCTGTAAGGATTTCTTTTTGACTTTTTTGAACTGTAGATTCATACTTATGTCTACCTTCAACTGAATACTTCAGCCTGTTCCCTCTCAGGGCAATAATGTGCGACAGGCCAGGCACTGCTGACGCTTTAATCACAGGGTCAGAAGATTTTGTGCCAAATTGCATTAACCCTTAGGTTATTAATGTCATATATATATAGAGCGGCCGCAGGCCACTCGCCTGCTGAGATCTTGGGTTCGAATCCCACCGGGAGCATGGATATTTGTCTGCTGTGAGTGTCGTGTGTTGTCAGGTAGAGGTCTCTGCGACGAGCTGATCACTCGTCCAGAGGAGTCCTACCGACTGTGCTGCGTCGTTGTGTGTGATCTAGAAACATCAA
>Ga0268261_10004418_pt1 | contig 10528 bp, 3 predicted proteins | sample TergutNc150P1_FD_190353 | JGI IMG/M metagenome (GOLD analysis project Ga0268261, IMG submission 190353) | Nasutitermes corniger P1 segment gut microbial community from laboratory colony in Florida, USA - Nc150 P1 (SPAdes) (version 2) | ecosystem: Host-associated > Arthropoda: Insects > Digestive...
GAGGTCTCTGCGACGAGCTGATCACTCGTCCAGAGGAGTCCTACCGACTGTGCTGCGTCGTTGTGTGTGATCTAGAAACATCAAGAATGGGTGCTCCATATATATATATGACATTAGTCGCCTAAGGCTTAAGCATGGATTGACAACTGTATGCCTACAGTCATCTTGATGACCTCAGATGTTCTTTTGGGTGCATGAAAGTATTTGAAATTGTGTTCATTATAATTATTTCTTAATTTGCTAATGTCTGCTAAGTGTTTACTGATTTAGGCCTTATGAGTCAATATGCATCCAGTATTGAGGTTTTATACATGTTGTAATTGTATTCAAGTGTCATTAATCAAGGGATGTGGATGTAAATAACAATAAGTGGAATTTTATAAGAAAATTACATATTACTTTTTAGATATATTTTTGTGAACTGAAGTGTATCTAAACAATGTTTTAGAAAATGTCTTGATGTGAGAATAAATGGGGCACTGCCATTTGCAATATGATTGTTACTCTTTACGTATTTTTTGTGTGTAGTCACATTGTGTTCATCATGAATTTCAATTACTTCTTTTTGCCTATCATTCCAAACAATTTTTGACCCTAGTTCTCTAGTACACTGGATTTTGTTTTAAATTTGATATGATTGCCATGATATAGGCTAGTATTTCTATGTGGAATTCAAAATGTACATTACTGTGTTACTGAATTTTTAATAAAAATAGGTGAATTTCCTATTCCTTGGAAACAATTTATCATCTCCTAAGATGCCGTTTCCTAGGGAGAAAATTAACAAAATACAGTATGATTATGTTTGCAGGTGGTGGAAATACTGGAGTTCATCTTTCAACACCCCGAACAACGTTTCCCTTCAGTGGAAGAGTTACTGTTGTGTGACTTTTTCCGTAACATCGATTTGAGGGAAATGAGAGCCACACCGCTGCCGGTAATAATAATAAAATAAACAAACCATATTTTAAAATAATTATATTTCTTGTTATGTTTAATTATTTTGTTAATATTGTTTAGAATTAATTTGTAACTTGTAAGATGGAGAGCCTAGAAGCACGTATGTAAAGCATATATTCTACATTTTTTTGGGTAACAGATAGTAATGTATATTGTTGCATATACTACTTTTATATGGGTTGTCCAAACTCAATTAAATTAATTATCTCTTATTATATTAAGAGAATAATCTGTGTTGTTAGGGTTTACAGTAACACCAATAAGGAAGTGAAATTTGCAACACTCAGGCAACAGAATGCCTACTATTGTTCCTTAGATATTCACATTACAGTATCGCACTGAATAATCCTACACGTTTCAATCCACAAGGGCTCATCATCTGAGAACCAAACCAAAACAGTACACATAAAAACAAATTAGCCACTTTTATACACAGTTGACTCTTTTACACCATGTGAATTATGTATCGAAGTGGCTGCTTGGTCGTATGCAGTACTGTTTTGGTTTGATTCCAGGATGATGATCCCTTGTGGGTCAAAACACGTCGGATTATTTAGTGTGATATTCTAAGGAACAATGTTGTTCTTCTTGTTGGTCGAGTGTTGTGAATTGATTATCGACAGTACTTGTGCTGTACAATATAAAGAACATGTGAAACTTAACACATCACGCTACATACTTCAGCATTATCACTTGAGCAATAAATAGGACTTGAAATACTGGAGCCATAAAGAAAACAGAAACAAGGTTGACAGGAGATAAATTCAAAGATACGGTCAATGAAGAGCAGTAAGTTACATAATGTCCACATTTTTTTAAGATATTTTGCTTTTATTCTTGTATGTTTGTTAAATATTTCTGGTTTTACCAAAACATCATCCTTTATTTTAAACAGCAGTTGTGGTATGTTTGAATTACTCTGAACCTACTATCTTCCCTTACTATTTGATTTTAATTTTACCTTTATAAAAATGGACATTTGTCAAGTAACACTAATAATGTACTGATAATTGATCCACTGTAAATTTAAAAAGGTGGAACAAAAATTTAAATGTGTGCTGCAGTATGTTAAAGTCAGTAGTGACATGTAAAACACTGTGTGTATAATGCAAACCTAATGATGACCTGTTTTATAGGTCAACATTTGTAGCTGTGAAATCTTTTCAAGGTTACATTTTTGGTTTCATTAATTAATCAAATAAATGACAGAATGTTTTGGTACAGAACAATAAACAATTTTCCTGAGAATATCCAATAAACCAGCTAAGATTTCAAACAAATATTTCACTAGTACAGACCAAGAACATTACAGTTACCCAGACAGCTCAATGTAATGTAACTGTACTATGTAACTTACTGTACAATTTGAATAAAGTTTAGTAGTTTAGAAGTAATTGAATCTGTACTGATCAAAATGAGCAAGGTTCCATGTCAGTATGTTCTGAAGCAAGTAATGTACAATATTCCTATTTTAAAATTTAATTTTAATTACATTACCATGCGTACTTACAAGCTGTGTGGTATTTAAATTATGCTGATTTACATTTTTATATACATTTGTACATTCCGTTTAATAAATTACATTGTATGCTGGGAAACTGGTTTGTATCATCAAAATTCAACTTGGGAATACTGTGTTGAAGTTTGCAACACAAAGAACACTGTGCATTTCTAGAATTTTAAATGGAAGTGGAGAGTGTTATGGACATTCATGTGAGAGGTGCATTGCAAGTACTTGCAATACATTTACAGAGTTAATTATTTGTTTCGATACAGGTATGAGTTCAAAATATTTTTATATATAAGTGACACATAAACAATACTTTTTTTCTCTTTTTCAGCAAGCATTTCAGATACGCTTAACAACATCAACGATGAGTCTTCTAAATGAAGTAAAGCAACAACAAATTGGGAGAAGGTGTGTATAAATATGTAGCTGTCATCATATTGGAGGGGCATAAAACATTAGCCCAGTGTAGTGACCTGTTCCAAACATTATCTTTAACCCTTTAAACGCCGAACTAAATCCCATCTGCCATCTGCTGGCTTTATTAGGAGCTCACCATATTCTCCACATTAGCAGGATAAGGGTTAATCCCTCCATCTTTCAGACATCCTAAAACACATCCTTCCATAACAGTTATGTTACAATGCCTCTGGGGGCAATATTGTGTTTTTGAGTAAGATTTCTCACCAAGTGCATGAATAACTGTGTCTGCCACTTAAGTTGCTTGCATTATCCCAGACTTGTTGATCCAGGGTTTGTGTTGCACACAGGCAAGCCTTTTGTCATTTCTTGGCATTTTTGAGCCATTTGGTAGAATTTTTCACCAAATTATGGTTTCCTGTGTTATGGCACACTGTGGCTTGCTAGACTGTTACTGGTATTTCACAGGAAGCTACTTTCTTCATCTTCAGTGCAACTACAGAAAACCTGTGACAAAGGGAACATTACACACTTAACCTTTAAGAACCTTGCGTCCTATGTACAGGACGGGCGTACCGCTACCCTCCAGATGTTCCATTTTATATATATATTTTTTCAACAAATATAAGTACTGAGTATTTTAAACATGCTGCACACTCTCAGTTTTTCTCTTCAAAATGTAGTTTATTTCATAACGTTACTTTTTTGGTTCCTTTATTATTCACATTTTACATACAGGGTGTGCTAAAATTTAAATGTAAAACTCTGGTACCAAAAGGTTAGTCTTCAGATACCATATAAACAAGGGAATGTTTTTACTGGCTGTGACAGATTCTCAAGAAATACTTTGTTCCATTGACTTAATGCATTAATTATTCTGAGAGAGTTGCTGTAATGTTAAAACAGTAGAAGTAACAAGATAACTTGGTTAATAGGTTATGTTGTATAGTATATATTGAGGCTTGAACCTTGACGTATGCTGACTGTATTTATTCCATTATTCATAAATTCTGAACCATACAAAAATGCATGAAAGTTTATAGTCTTCTACAACTATATGTTGTAGGGGTCGAAGGACACACTCAGTCCCTTCTGCGACAGAAACTGCCTCTCCAAGCTTTACAGAGCGTAGGTAAGTATTTGGAGTGCTATTTCAGTGAGTAAAATTTTTGACTCTAAATAATGAGTTTTGAACACTGACTAACAGTTACTGTATTTACATAACTGGAAGCATAATTTATTTGTTGTTTGACAGCACAATGATATTTACAATTCAACTGTAGCAGTTTATTAGAACTTGTCCTTACAGGATACAAGAGCATTTGAATTACATCACCAAAGATCGTTCCATCATTAGTTCATATAAGTGAAGCATGTTGAATCTAGGTTAAGTTTTTACCATTTATATCAAAAAGAGTTGGCTGATTACAGATATTTACATCTTGATAGCTAGTACAGTAGTAATGAGAATCAAACTTCATACTGAGAAGATGAGAAACTTGCAACTTGCTACCAAAAAATAGTGTTTTGTTGGTTGAGTAAGGTTACTTCAGGTTGTCCATATACATGCCATGAAGGCAAATAGTGGAGCAGATGTGTAGCCTCTTGCACTCCTGGCCTTGGCCCTGGATAAAGGTGAGTAATTTAGCTTCATGCTGTGACCATTTTATCAAGGAAGTGAACTCTAGATACACATTGAATGTGTTATTGAATGGGCCCCAGGGCAAGTCAGGACACTTTACTCTTTGGAGGAGAGAAAAATCTATTTTTCCCACTGTGAATGGAATCATGATTTCTAGGCCTTCCAGCCACTAGCTTAGTTGCTATAGTGACTGAGCTGTTATGTGTATGATTAGTTTTTATAAGTTTTTTTTGGTCACTTGGGGTAGAGTCTTGTACATTGGTAGAAATCAAGTTTGTGGTGGAACACCGCCCATCCTGACAGAGGCAGGGTGGAGTGGGGGGTGGGGGTGGGGGGAGCATGGTTTTACTGAGTCGCTGTATCCGCATTAAGCCATGAGTACTTCTGAATACTTTGCAGGTTGTACCCCAGTCATTTTCCGTTTTGACATATTGACAGTGATGTGAATTAAACCATAAAATATTGCAGCTATCTAATTGAACCTAGTTTTTAACATGGCGGTTTGCTAACTTTAGTTACAAATTGAAATCTACAAAGCTCATTTGACTTATAGGGTATCACTACTATTACTTCATTATGTGTGAAAAGAACAGGCTTATTAATTATGTATAAAAAACCATTAAGTGTTCTGACATCCTTACGTAGCAGACATTAAGTGATCTGCGGTCCTGATGTAGCAAACAGTAAGTGATCTGATATCGTAATGTAACAAACGTGAAATAATATCACATTGTAATGCCTTATTTGATTTTCTCCAGTATGAGACCACAAAAAAATATTAATGACATTCCTAAAGTTTAGAATTTTCACTCAGAAAATGTCTTCATGAACAAACACACTGCAATTTACACAAATTTCTCTCATAATGAAATATATATCATACACAGAAAGGTGTTTTGTTATACTTAAAATGCTGTTTAGTGCATGTCGGTGTTTAATCTGTTATGTCGCATAAACCCTTCTCTTATTTTAAATTTTATGTCATTACTCTGTCATGGGCAATTATAACACAGTTTGTTTTAATTAACAGCCTGTTTGCATCAAAGTGTTTAACTCTCAGTATGTTTCTTTTCTACACTTGTTATACTAAGGATATGTTATCTAGCACTCTGCTTTATCTTTGGCTGAAGCTTGCATGTGGGTATATTGAACACACTGTATAACTGTTATTTTACATGTGTACTATGTCATGAAGTCTTGGCCCACTTTATAACTCCATCTGAGATGGTTTTATCACATTAGCTTGCAGGTGAACATCAATAACTTAAATCTGTTTAGTAAAAGGGAAGTTTGCGTAATCTTATATAGAAGATGTAGAGCTCAAAGAAAGTTTCATATAAACTTTCCTTGTTTTATCCTTAAGGCACTAATCTGTGTTTTAAATTTCTGTATGATATTAAAGAGGATTTTCTGATCCCTCCTGTGCTGATGATAAGATTAAGATAAACTACTGCTGTAGCGCGACACTGTGTTAACTCGTGAGAGCAATATAACGAAATGAAAATGCTGCTCTTTCATCGGGTAACTGACACTTCACTTGGCATTAAAATTGGATTTATTTATAGGTTCCTGCTCTTGTCTTCAAGTGAAAGACCTGTGCCGTGTAATATTTATTCTGTCATATCCTTTCTTCAGCTATATCTTTACATATATTCAGGAGCTCCTTATCAAACAACTACTTTACTGCCATTATTTCAGTATGACATACTTATAATAAGGTCTCAGGCTCAGTGTTCTAAACTTTTAAAGTTTGCAAGTCCGTGCATCATCATATTTCTGAAGTTTATTACTTGATGTTTATGTACAGCTCAACATGTTTCAGGCGTCCTCAAGCCCTTCATCAGGAGCTCAACAACTGCAGTAGCAGCCTCTGGTTTTACTGTTGGAGCGTGGTGGTAGCAGTGCTGTTGGTCGTGGTCAGGCTGGTTATAACCGGCCCGACCATAACCAACAGCACTGCTACCACCACGTTCCAATGATAAAACCAGAGGATGCTACTACAGTTGTTGAGCTCCTGATGATGGGCTTGAGGACGCCCGAAACATGCTGAACTGTACATAAACGTCAAGTAATAAACTTGAGAAATTTTTGCATCTAGTTGGTTGATTTATTTGAATTGTTCTGAACTTCTCTGCAATTTTATCACTGTAAAGCAAAGTTAAGGGATATCAGCCAGTTGATTTTTTATATATAGTTACTGTTAGTTAGCAGACACACAAGTATATTCAAAGTTTTGCTGCAGTGCACTTATGTCAAAATGGATGTTGTTTATTGCAACACTGGAAAGTGGTTCAAGACTAGTTCACCCACATGCCTGTCACATTAATATCTGAAAGCTGAAACCTCCTCTCAGTGCAACCAATACAATGATCAGTTGAATGTCTTCTTTACAGATGCAACCAAGATTCATCTAGCCTCCAGCTAGTCTCCACTTGTTCTAATAGCTTGAATGGAAGTTATCAAGTAGAGCCTGACAGATTTGACGAGAGGAAAATAAGAAATTTTCTCCACTTCTGTGAAACTGAAGTGTGACTTGCAGTACAGAAATACACCATTTTGTAATACACTCTTAAATATTTGTTCAAAATTAAATACAATGGTTTTAAAATTTCTGTTTATTAATTGCGTATCTTCCAACGCCAAATGATGTGAAACTATTTTAGAGCAGAAATCTGAATAACTTTGCCAGAATTTTCACCATTCAAATTTTGCTCGACATAAAACAAATGGCAATAATATGTTTTTATTGTAAGAGTAGATTTTGTCTAAATGTCACGTGCCATAATGTTAAATGCAATTCCAAAGCCATCAAACTTATAATGGAATTTTGAAACCATTGCACTAGAAGAAAAACTGATCAGGTTAAAAATTGTCTACTGGATCATAACTGACATTTTTCAAGAAGTCATTCATTTCTACTTATTTTTTGTTACTATATTGGTGTCATATTCACATGCACTGGTTATCTTTAACATTTTATGAACGTTGTGAATGTCTGTAATTTGTGTTTATTTGCATTTATATATTGTTGGAATGTGTGCAATGTCATTTTCTGAGTTGTAATCTACACTTACACTGCACCTTGTATCATACATATAATAATAATAATAATAATAAAACTCAAAACATAATCCTGTTTGTTTCCCTTGCTTCTTGACTGCACTGCTTACATTGTTAAGTGAGTTTGGTTCCCCCTGCTTCTGGACCTCTTGCAATTGGTTAATTGTGTGTTTCTTATTATTTTTCATGTGCATGTGTCTTGTGTCCTCTTTGCATCATGCAGACACTATACTGAGGACTGTCAGTCACTTGGCTTGCTTACAGGTAAACACACACATATTTTTCCTTTTACATTATTTTGCACACTGTATTGTATGTATTAAATGAAATATTGGTCTGGCTGAAAAGATTCTATTGTTGTGTGAAAATACACACAACTTTGGTTGAGGAAAATTAATTCCAGAACATATTAGATTATTATTGTCATAAATGGTCAATTGGCAGAAATATTTTTCTCTCAGAGTAATCATATTACAGATCATCTGGCTTCTAGAGGCAAAATTTTGGCCTAATATTGTTTCTAACCATTTACATATGAGTGACATAAATAATAAATTTTAGAGAAAAAATAATGTAATGACACTATACATGATTTTTCTTATTATTTTTTTTTTTTATTTTTTATAAGAAATTTGTGTATATGTTATTCTTGACCACTCAGCAACTTTGCTGTATGTGACTGTGTAAGGAAGTTTCCTGCATTGGTAATCATCAGTTTCAGGTAACTTTACTTGGCTTCCATTAATATTTTTTATCATAAAAAGGATGCATTTATGAAACAAGTTTAGTTATGATGTAACATATATTTGAATTTCATCAAGCTATTAAAGTAGCAAGTGAGCTGGTTAATGTCTGTTTTGTAATACATGAATGTAGTAGTCAATAAAACTTTTACTTTTGGTTTCTGTAACATTCTGTAGAGCAAGTTAGAAATGCCAGAACTTTTTATTTCGAAAACTGGACACAAAATAAAGCATCTTTTTTTTGGAACAGGGATGAAATGATATGGTCTCAATGTAATTTGTATAGAAGCATGCTTCATTTTAAAGAGTAGATATAAATTTGACTTGCACCTGCCATGAATGACAGCGGAGTCTTTTGTATGAATTTTGAAGTTTAATGGGATTATCTTCAATGTATAATAGAGTTATTTGTTTCATATTATGATATAAACTACCAAACAAATTGCGTTAGATTTAATAATGTGCTGTCCGTTTGCAGGACGTAATAATGTGCTGTCCTTTTGCAGGACGTAATAATGTGCTGTCCGTTTGCGGGACGTAATAATGTGCTGTCCGTTTGCAGGACGTAATAATGTGCTGTCCGTTTGCAGGACGTAATAATGTGCTGTCCGTTTGCGGGACGTAATAATGTGCTGTCCGTTTGCAGGACGTAATAATGTGCTGTCCGTTTGCAGGACGTAATAATGTGCTGTCCGTTTGCAGGACGTAATAAGGGTACAGTCATTTGTTGCACAAAGAGCTTATTCCCAGTACTAGTAACTGTTAGTTGTCTGTAATAGTTATAAATTGACAGTGAAGTTCATTTTGTTTACTTCAACGGCAGTCAGTTGCTAGTATGGGTAGTCTATATCATTTGTTCTTCACAAAGAAGAGTTGTGTGGTATTGAATACATCATACTTCATGCAGTCTGATTTCTACTGCTTTTCCTAAAATCTGTTTATATTTGTTTTTAAGTCACATACAGCAAAGGAAATATACAGTGACTTTGAGTGAGGTTTAGGACAACCGTAATACAATAATAGTCCACTAATTAATGTTGAATTAACCATAGGGAAGTTAAGAGTTATTTCATTTTACATCAAGCATCTGCTCATATAACTGCTTTCATGTGTTGAATTACTTTCACTGTGGGCTGTGGTGGTGTTTTGTCCTTTATTTTGTGAGTAGTATTATTTGTTTGTTCTTTTGGGCCTTTTTTTTCCATGGAATGTTTTGTGTTTGTGTATGTGTGTTTATTATGCTAACCAAAATGGTAAAATAATACATACAGAGTTCTAACAATGGCGTAGGGACTACATTTTACATTGAGATGCATTTTGTGGTATTCAATAATAGCATATTTAATTTTGTTTTCATTCATACTGTTTACATGGGCCTGTTGTATTCATAAGAAAGAACTGTGGTAAAACTGAGGCATAAATACAGGAGGTTTTTAATATTATTCTATGAGAGAAAAAGTAATAAGCAGTTGGTGGAAGAATTAACTTGTTCATACTTCTACAGAAAGTTATGACAAATTGAAGAATACATAATATACAACAGTGGTCTGCCTTTGTGCAAATTGCTACGTTTGCATGTATATTTACAGTATGTGTAATTGAATGTATATAATCTGAAAAGTCTAGCAATACTAATGTTTATTGACATAACTGTATGAAATTAAGCCACTTTCATATTTTTACACATTACTAAAGTTGTACCAGGCCACAAGTATACATAAGTTTAGTGTGGACACCCCAACATTATTTTATGTACACAACTGAAAGTGTTTTTCTCAGAATTCACTTTTTTTTTGGTACTTTCCCCAAGATTTGAGGTGTGCTAATTTTGACTGCAAGAACCACATTTTAGGCTGCATCCTCATTCCAACTTTTTCATCTTGAAGGTGGTAATCACAATGTTTATTGAGACATAAAAAGAATTTTCTTACATGATAAAGCTACATACAGTTTGCAAAACTAAACATATCCTCTATAATTCACTTCTTAGTTATAGACATGAAGGAGATCTTTAGGGTATGAGGCCTTGAAACTTCAGGATTTTATTGAAACTGTGCCAGGATCTACATTTAACCCTTAGGCGACTAATGTCATATATATATATGGAGCACCATTCTTGATGTTTCTAGATCACACACAACGACGCAGCACAGTCGGTAGGACTCCTCTGGACGAGTGATCAGCTCGTCGCAGAGA
>Ga0268261_10004419_pt1 | contig 10528 bp, 6 predicted proteins | sample TergutNc150P1_FD_190353 | JGI IMG/M metagenome (GOLD analysis project Ga0268261, IMG submission 190353) | Nasutitermes corniger P1 segment gut microbial community from laboratory colony in Florida, USA - Nc150 P1 (SPAdes) (version 2) | ecosystem: Host-associated > Arthropoda: Insects > Digestive...
TAATGCAGCTGATAGTTCACTGTGCCCGAAAATATTTGTTATTCAGCAGCCTTATTTTACACAACCCTCCACAACCGAGCTAACGCCCTCATTTTCGTGATTTAATTTGCAGTATCTAAGTTTGAACTATATACAAAATTGTGGAGAGGAATTCTGACATCGACAGTTGTGAACAATATTATCATGTGCTCTGGAAAGCTGTTACTTTTGCTAATTTAAGGTGAGATGAGCTGAATGTGTTTAGAAAACTTTTTGATATTATCGCCACGTGAGTTGAGCAAGTTTTGATTAACAGTAATTAATTTAAACTATTCTAAATTCCAAATTATATCGGGTTGTATAGAGAAGGTGAAATAATTATTTGCCTGACAACTAAATTTGAAACCTTTTCTTCTTATGATATTTATGTAATCTGTTAATCATATTAGAGTTTTATTTTACTTCTAAATTAAACAAAACAATTAAATATTACTTGAATTGTATGACTGACATTTATAGGACAATGGAGTTGTGGTATCCTAAAAACTTATGTAATTCGACCGTGATTAGAATTAAGTATTGATACCTGCTTGTTGAGTTACAAAGTAATAGTTTAGTGAATTTTTATTGCCCATTTAATCCTAAAATCTACTTGGTGGTATACTACCAGATAATAGAATCCTTAGAAAAGTGAAACTAGAGAAGTCACGTCTTCTTACTATAGTGTCTTCGCAGTTAGGACATAGAGTGATTATTGCGCTACCATAGAAGGCACTACAGTAGTATATCAAATTTAGAGAGTATATCAAATTTTTAGTTTTGTATATTTCAGGGCTGCTCTAGACAACTACATGTCAAGAGAATAAAAGAATTTTCTCTTACACCAGTGAGTGATATAATAACATGCATATATTATTATAATACTAGAAGGTTACAAAGGGAAACATTTTTGGATACATATACAATAATTAAAAGGTACAAACAGATTATTTGGCACCTGTACCCCAAATTGGAATCACGTTTTAGTTTAGCTGGAGTTAAAAATTTTAGTTTGTAATTGCTATTAGTTTCTGAAGCTTAAAATTATTGTGATTAAAACACAATTTGTCATTCAAACCAAAACAGATATAATGATACTAAGTATGGAGTGTCCAACACAATGTTCTACAAAATTCATCCCAAAATGAACCACACTTAAAATAAACCATCTAGTATTGCTTCTCTAAAGATATACAAGAATTGTTTTTCTTTATACTGGTATTATTTTTGTCTCCAGGCATTAACTCAAAAAAGAGTTGATATACGACTCATATATCCGGGTTTTGCTGTACTCCTGTATTCAGGGTTTTCTCATTAACTTAATCAACGTTTAAAATTATTTGTGTCAGCTGGGAATGTCAAAGTGAAATATTTTCTTCCCTTTCTTTCTTTGTATAACCTTGCCAATATAAGACAGAAATGTCTTTAATATTTATCCATGTTTTCTTCAATGTACACAGATATATTTTTGTGTCTGCCCAAAAAGTTCTGGGGTAAAAACTGTAATTAATGGAAAGTACAGAAAAGCCATATGTGAACAAACACAAGAAAATTATGAATCATTGGTGTTAAAATGCCACAGGTATACTTATATCACCCACATTTTAAGAATTAAACGTTTTTAAGCACTTGATTTTCGTTTCCTGTGAATCATTTCCACACTTAAGTTCAACGTTGGTATTCCCATGTCATACTCAGCAACAGAGCCTTGTTAGTGTCTATGAAAAAGGCTTTGGAAAGTACCACAGTGTTTTGTCTTTTTATAACACACTATTCAAACCAACTTCTATGAAATTTTCAAGCAGGGTGTTTGTGTAAAGACAGGGAGATTAAGAATTAAAAAAATTACGAATGGTAAATCTGCATTAATAAAGGGTAATACTTGTACTTACAGTAGACCAGAATGGTGAATAAGATAACCTATCTCCTTAAGTGCAAGGAGCTTATCTGCAGGCACCTTCAACCAGTAGTTGTAAGCATAGGGAATGCTTGATACACTCTGCTTGCCAGGCACTTGCGTTAAATGTGCGAAAGGCTGCAGTATTTTCTGAAATAACATTAGTTAGGTTCTGGCAAAAGTTATTATAATTTATTGAAGAACAAAATGAAGATTCAAACATCTTACACTACCCAACTCTCGGTCCAGGAATAGGAAGTAGAGTTCCAGATTTTCGTTTGTTTGTTTAGGGTACACAAAAATCTTAGATGTGACCTGAAATGAGTTTATGACTTAAGATGTGTGCATTAGGCAAAGCCTGTAATTCAACATTATAATTTTCCCCGAGATCAAATGTAGCACAAATCACAATATGAATATCTGGTAAGATAATTTGATAAGAAAAATTGGCCATTACTTTTTTTCACTAAGTTGCAGGTAATTTTGTATAATTCCTCCTTATCGAGCAGTAGTTATTTTCCACTGTACTCTAACACATTCCTTAAAAATGACATGATGGTATAGGTATTGTGCATGAATTGCTTTTCTCGCCAATTGGTAAAAACAACTACGCGCAGTATATCTCACTACGGCTTCTATTCTGCCGGCCACACAGCTTTCAGAATTTCTTCGATCTTAATATATAATTGTAGTATAAAAAATGCGCGAAATAAATATCTCTATGGTTGCATCCATTCTGACTGTCAAAGTTACTAATATCTTACCGACTTATGTAACTAGTTAACAAACAAACATCACGCAGCAGAGACTTTTATGCGTAGCTAAGAGGTCTTCAGCTAGTCACAAAATTCCCCACACTGTTTGGAACCAGTAGGTTCATTACCACCTTTACAAAACACTGCCACCCATTCCTATCTTGATTCAGACCCATCCAGTCCATTCCTCCCCATCCCACTGCTTGAAGATCCATATTAATATCAAGGTCACACCTATGCCAACGTCTTCCAAGTGGTCTTTTTCATTGGGTTTTCCCACAATCTGGTAAGCACCTCTCCCCATACGTGCTACATTCTCAACCTACTGCATTTTCCTTTATTTGATCATCTGAATAATTGTTGATGAGGCATACAGATACAAAAGATCTTCCTTAGGCAGTCTTGTACACTCCGCACCTACCTAGTCAAATTTAGGCCACAGTATCTTCGTCATCACCACCCTATTCTCGAACAGCTTTAGCTTACGATCCTCCTAGAGTGTGTGAACCCAAGATTCACACCCACACAAAAACTGAAAAATTATAATTCTGAATATTTTAATCTTCTTGTTTTTTATTTATTTATTTATTTTACCAAACCGCAGGACAAATTATTCTGAATAGAATGGCAGCAAAGATTTTCAGAGTGCAATCTGCTCATAATTTCTTCATGATGACACTTCCGATTTGCTAGTGTTGTTACCAAATATTTGAAACCTTCCAACCTTTTAAGGGATTTTTATATATATTTATGTATTGATTTTTCTTGTATTCTTTTCACAACATACGAAAACATACTTATTTTGCTAAGCTTTTACTGCCAGTCCAATCCCTGTCTAGCGACTAACATAGTTTCTTTTTTCAATTAATTACTACCTATCCAAGAATCAGTCCATGTCGACCGCAATTTTTGTGGCTCCTAATAAGGTAAATTTTTTTGGTGAAGAGTTGTTAGTACCTATTCCTAATCACAAGCTGGAGGACTACCCCTTACCCGCTGGCCGTTACTCCTTACGCAATGTATTTGCAGCCACCGTTCATAATAATATCCTTCAATTTCATTACCTCTTCGTGCTCTCTTTCGCCCAATGTGAGGCAAGGAACTCCGTTTCCTTTCACATGTTCGCCCATCGTAAATACGTTCCTTCGCAGAACTGCCTTTTCCCACAACACGGAAATATTTCCAGTGCGTCCCAACAACCTGACACGCTGCATTTTCAAAACCAACGTACAAAATAAATGCCGGATTGACAATAACGCAACTGTTTATATACATATTATCTAATTCAAAAAACATTTCACAGCAACGAAACAAAAACACACAAGAAAGGCAACGTTGCGACAATGTGACCTTGCAGCTGACACCTTTCCAAAGAGTGGGGAAAATTACAGAAAAATATTACTGGGAACAGGAAATTCACTAATGATTTTGAACACGTTTGTCGATAATGGAAGGAACGAAGGAAACAAATGGAACAGCGATATATAACTTATAGGTGCTTTCGTCCATTAGCTTTATCATATCCGTCCGTCCGACAATCTACATGTATCAGCGCGGCTTGTACTGATCGAAGTGGCGTGAAATTTCATATTGGAGATCTTCATAAAAATTTGTCGAGAAATTTCCAGATGGGTTACAATCGGGCAAAAATCGGGCAATGCACGTATAGACCTAAGTGCTTTGTATTGATTCTGGTGACATTAAAACTCCATAAAACCGATCTTTGGGAGTTAAATCCTATCAGGCTGGTAGGATAGTCAAGGAGAGATAAAGCTTAGGGTTGATTCACATTATACGTCACGTTTCGGTTCCGTCACCCTTCCATCTCCATTCCGTCAGATTGATTTGTATTCACACTGTCCATCGTGTTCAGTCATCTTCCAGAACGACATGCAATAGGAGGCCTGCGATTATTTCCATCAAGTATGCTGTGTCATTCGTTTTCTAAAAGACAATTAGCAGCAATATCGTTGATGTTACATGAAGAACAGAAAAAAATTCTCTGAGTGATAAAAAGAAGCGTGTGTGGGCTCAGAAAATCAGAAACAAAGTATTGGACCCTGTACAAAGGATTAGCTGACGACGAAATTAAATGTTATCAGTATTTTAAAATGTGCAAGCACCAATTCATTTATCTGCTTCAGAAGATTTAAAAGGATTTGAGAAAGAAAAATACCGCATTCCGAGAAGCAATATAACACGTGAGAAACTAGCATCTTGTCTACGGTAAGTGCACTTCAATTTAATGTTATTGAAATTAAAAAATCACTGACTGCTGCAAGAAATAATAGAAAATTTATTACATATTTAACTGAGAAGGAAACTCGATAATACACTTATGTAGCCATATTAGACGACATAGACGATTTGAGTTACGGAGATTCTGACGTCGGGGCTGAAGCAGAATTTGCATCACAAACGTGGTTTCATTGTATTTCAGGTCCTTCTGGAGAGCTTGAGCCGGTCATTTCTTTATGACGCGCTCAAGGGTTATGCAATAGCCCTGACAGTCCTGGTTAGAGACTATTCACCGCTTCTTTATACCGATCGATACTCTAGTCTCTTGGTATACCCCTACCCACTTTCCCAGTTATCACCATTCGGGCTATCGTTTGGCGATTGTCTTGTAGTATGACGTTTTGTACTGGGGCGTGGTCAATGTCCTCGTAGAACAGTTTAAAGGCTGCGGAAGAGGAATTGTATTCGAACTGTTGACGGAGCAAGGGTCAGGCCCACTGCGGAGCCGAGAGGAGAGACTTGGAGCGCCTGAAGAAGAAATTGGCAAGTAGCCTGGCGGGCCCGTGCCTATGGGGAATAGGTCTCGGCTGAAGGAACAGGGGTTGCTGGCCCTGTTGAAACTAAGAGACTGGACGGGCCTGAAAAGGTCTGGCAAGTAAGCTTGGCATCCAAAAGTTACGACGAGTAATACTACTCAATAGAGGGTCGATGTTCCATTGAAGTTGAACACTTGCTGTATCCAGCGTTAACCTGAGCGGAGTCTGGATGCGTCGAGGAGGTGTCGTACCACGAGGCAAAGAGACGTTGTATTGTGACAGACTCGGTCACCATAACTAGTGGAGTTAAATCTGCCTATAATACTGCGAGCATTAATTATTTTCAGATACTTGTAGATGCATTGCGAACTATTAATACTTCTGATCACTTAGCCTCAAGAAGGTGAAACGTGATAATGATCTATTATAATTTTCTTGAGGTTCTTCGGATTGTGTGTAGGGAAGGCCGGTGTAGGCTGGGGAAACACGTGCCGAGGCTGGTAATGACACTTTATTGTTTAATTATTCTTATGGAGTAAAAGTAGAGACCCCGTAAAATTAATACTGGAAGTGTATTTGTATTGAGATTCCTGAGTTCAGTGTTTCTAGCTATGACTGAGAAACACGAGTTGAGGCTGGTACTGATACTTCATTGTTTAACTATTCTTATGGAGTAATTGTAGAGGCCTCTAAAATTGATACTGAAATTGTATTTCTATTGAGAGCCCTGAGTTCAGTGTTTCTAGCTGTGACTGAGAAACACGGGCCGAGGCTGGTAATGATACTTCATTGTTTAATTATTCTTATGGAATAATTGTAGGGCCCTGTACAATTAATACTGGAAGTGTATTGGTATTGAGAGTCCTGAGTGCAGTGTTCTAGCTCTGACTGAGAAAACACGTGTTGAAAGTTATGGATGATAAATACTGTTTATTAGTTCGTTGAAGAATGTTGGAGAGAGCCTGTAGAAGTATGAAGAGTAACACTGTAGTAAATTCTGCATTTTGGAGTAAGGGGGGAGGCCTGGAGAAACTACACTGAAGTTATATATAATTGTGTTCGGAGAATTCCACGTCCGACTACTGGGTTTGTTCTATTGGTAAATTAGTTATGCAGTAAGCACTGACAATTGTGGTTCCAGGAAGGATTTGTTTATTTATTTCAGGGGCCTGAAATTGCACAGGCCTCGGAGGAGTTGGCACGAGTCGTGCTGGTTATTGTATTTTGTTAGGTTCGTCTACAGTGCTTGTTCTTAACTTGCCGTAGGCAGAAAGTAGATCAGTTATATTGTCCCAAGTATTGGGAGATTGCAAAGCACGTGAAGTGTTCTGGTGATTTTCTTTGCACTATTACTGATCTGTATTTTGTTGTGTTTGTGTTATATTATATGGTTATTCCTTTATCTTATTGTAAATTAATGCCACTCGAACTTTTCCCACTAGTTTCCACTGTCCGGAGTTCAGCGGTCCAGGGGGCCGATGGCAATTTAAAAGAAAGGGTGCATGTTCCCGGAATAGATCTAGAGTTTCCTCCCTGCCTAGGGTGAGACCCTTGTGGCTCAGAGAACTGGTAGCAGAGCGTGGTTGCCTTTACTCAGGCACTCCCGATATTTCTCATTGCTATCGATTTGTTGGGCTGTTGTGTATCGGCTGTGGACCCTTGTGGGTGGTTGTTACATTTTATAGACGTATCGGCATCCGAAGTGTATCGTCTGACCCCCGATAAGTTGGGGCAAGTCTGCTTCGGTAGAGGTATGTGTGGTAGTGGGCCTGCACGAGCATTACTTCAAAGGTTGTCTGAACAATTCAAGAGTACCAAGTTGCAGACACCCCCTGACGAAGTTTCAAATCAGACTGGTGTTAGACTGATGTCGGTGATAGGGCAGACACCCCGGTTCTCGAACCTGTAGGAGATGTCCTCCATGGCGGTAGCGGAGAAGGGCCAGTGACTGTCTTGGTAGAGATGTTACGACATTTGTCCCCATTGAGTTCAGAAGAACCCGAGGCTATTATGAATCTGTTCGTCCGTTTGGACGAGATTTATGAGTTGGGGTTGGTTGAAGGCCGGATTTTCATTATTAGGATTTTGGCTCTGCTTTCAGGCAGCGTATTGGTTTTTGTGGGGAATAGTCTCCGAGAAGGGAATAGCTGGGCAGCGTGTAAAGCGAACTTGTTAGAGAAGAATTTCCCATATTTTGTGCGTGGAAGTTTGGTACGAGAAAGGATTATGTTCTATTTTCATAAGGAGAGGCAGCCGTTGCGCGAGTACATTGAGAGAGTTTTCCGCACGTCCAAATTTTTAAATTACCAAGCGACTGAGGAACAGTTGGTAGACAGGGTAGTGATGAATTTTTACCCCAGTATTTCTGTCAATACGGCTTTTTTAGACAGGCCGAGGCCTCTTAAAGACTTGTACAGAGTGGTCGGTTTGATCGAGGAGTAGTCTTCTGTTGCCCGGGAAAGACGAAGATTGGAGGTAGCGCCACGTTCTCGAGCTAATACTAGGGCCACTACTATAGATGCCCTAGGGCCCACTCCGCCGAAGGCGGGCGTGGGTGCGATGGTGTGTTGGGGCTGCGGTCAAACAGGCCACTGCAGGAGAAATTGTCCCAGATAAGTACGCCGCTCGGAAACGGGCAGTCGCCCGGAGGTCAAAGGCCCCCGGGGCGGGAACATTGAGTACTTTAAAAAGAGTTGAAAGGGGTACGCCTGGATTGCCGTTGTGGGTTGATCTTCACATGCAGATAGGGAAAGTCCCGGCCCTTGTTGATACAGGGGCCCAGTTTTCTTGTATTAGGGAAGACCTAGCTGAATTTGCCAATTCGATGGGAGAACCGTGTCGGTTCGAGTCCTGTTCTGTTATTTGTTCCCTGTCGGAGGATCGGGATTGTAGAGTCACCGACGCTGTGAAACTACATATTAAGCTACTCTCGTTCTCGTGGGACCAGGAATTCAGAGTTTTGAAGGGGGGTCCTTTCCCGTAATTTAAGGGATAGGATTTTTTGTAGCGCACTAAAATGGTAATGGATGTGGCCTCCCGGAAATTCTCGTTTTGCATTTGCTCCTGACGTGGTGGGGTCTTTTGAAGTACCCTAGGAAGGAGGGAATGGAGACTCTTATTTGCTGGAATTACGACGGGAAGCTGTGAGACTATCGACATTGTCAGAGGATCCCTCAAGTGAGGGAGGGTCGAGGTATGTTTTGGCTGAATTTCCTGCCTTATTTTCGAGGGCCCTCGGTACGGCAACGTGCCCCCTTATGACATCGAGGTGTCGGACTCCACTCCGGTGAGGTCTCTTCCTTACAGATACGCCCCTCCTAAGATCGCGATCTTTAGGAAAATAATCAACAAAAATTTTTAGAACAAGGAGTGATACGAGCTAGTATGTCTCCCTATGCCAGTCTGGCATTCTTGATCCCTAAGTCAGGGGGAAATTTCCATATCGTGGTGGACTAACGGAAGGTTAACGCCAAAGTTGTTTTTGATTCTTATCCTATGCTTACTATTAACCAAGCTTTTGAGATATTTGGGGGCGTTCCGAAAAGAGTCGGCGGATCACCGCTTTTTGTACCCCATTCGGCCTTTTTGAATTTAATAATTTACCCATGGGGATAAGTGTGCGATGTCAAGGCCTGAGTAAGGTAATGGACGAGTTGTTCGCCGATCTAAAAGGGAATTACGTCTTTAATTTTCTTTACGATTTAGTGGTGTATTCTAAATCTCCTGAAGAGCATCGGGTTCACCTAAGGGAGGTGTTGGGTAGGTTAGAGAAGGCGGCATTCTCGTTACGTCTGGAGAAGATTGAACTTGGCACTTCCGAAATCAAGTATTTAGGTCATTTGTTCTCTTCTAAAGGGATCAAGGTGTTGCCGGAGAGAATGGAAGTCTTACAACGATATCCGCGACCCAGGAATTTAAGAGGCTTGTGGAGGTTCATTGGGATGGTTGGCTTTTACGCCAGGTTTATCGCGACTTACTCGAGTATGGCGGCACCTTTACATGCCCTAAAGAGAAAAGGGGTAGCATTTGTTTGGGAAGGTGAAAATCAGAGAGCGTTCGACCTCCTGAAACAGGCTTTATGCGAAGCGCCAATGCTTCAAATCCCCGAATTTAGGAAGGTCTTCATCCTAGTGACGGACGCGAGTGACTTCGCTGTCTCAGCCATTTTGCACCAGAGGGTTAATTGGAGTTTAGCCTCAGTTTCATATTACAGTAGATTGTTGGCGGCCCCGGAAAGGAATTATAGCACCTATGAGGAACAGTGTTTGGTGGTGTTGTTCTGCTGTGAAAAGTGTCGTTCTTATTTGGAACACAAAATATTTGAGCTCCATTGTGACAATCTAGCATTGTGTTGGTTGATCCGGCGAACCAAAGATGTAGGTCGTTTAGGGATATGGATCTTGCGATTGGCTCCGTTTAAGTTTACGGTAAAGCACACTCGAGGAGTTGATAATGTTGTAGCCGATTTGTTATCTCGCAACTTCGACGGGAAAACGGAAGAGACTCCCGAAATGTGTTGCTCAGCGTTGTGGGAATCTCTGCCTCTGGTGTATTCCTCATTACAGGAACACCAGAAAGAGGACCCGTTTTGTAAACAGTTAAGGCTCAAGGTCTTAGTGGGTAGTGACGGGGACGCCAAATATCAGCTGCAAGGGGAGCGACTATATTATTACCCCAAAGGGGCAAAAAGACGATGGTGGGTGGTCTCAGTCTTGATGAGGCCCATGGGTTTAAAGTATTTCCACGATTCAGTCTGCTCAGGTCATTTAGGATCTCGCAAAACGTTCCAGAAAATGGCGGCCCATTTCTGGTGGCCTAAAATGCAGGCTGAAGTTTTTGGATATCTTAAGGAGTGTATCTTCTGTCAGAAGGCAAAATTGGCCCAGACCACTCAGGTGGGGTTACATTCGACTAACCTTAGTTCCCGACCCATGGAGAGGCTTTTTATAGACTTCGTGGGCCCACTGATCCGGACGAAGAAAGGAAATATAGCCATTATGGTTATCGTGGACGGTTTTTCTACGTTCGTGACCTTCCACCTTGTCCGGTGGATCTCGGCTAGTGTTGTGGTAGAGTACCTAGAG
>Ga0268261_10004420_pt1 | contig 10528 bp, 13 predicted proteins | sample TergutNc150P1_FD_190353 | JGI IMG/M metagenome (GOLD analysis project Ga0268261, IMG submission 190353) | Nasutitermes corniger P1 segment gut microbial community from laboratory colony in Florida, USA - Nc150 P1 (SPAdes) (version 2) | ecosystem: Host-associated > Arthropoda: Insects >...
CAGTGATGAATTTAATTGTGTTGTGCTGTTCGTCTGCTACAGTTGACATTTGTATGCTTGATGTGTTTAACAGACAGCTGCTAATATTTCAGTCAGATTTACCCTTCCTGTTGTCAGTTGTGCCACTGCTGTTCAAAACATTACTTATAAATCTACGTTCACACTTGTGACTTGAGCTATGATTCTGAAAAATATAACCCATCTTAAGAGAAATTTTTATTAAAAATTAAGTAAACTTTTTACTCACAAACAAACAAACAAATAAATAAATAAATAAATAAATAAACAAACAAACAAACAAACAAACAAACAAACAAACAAACAAACAAACAAACAAACAAACAAACAAACAAACAAACAAACAAACAAACAAACAAACAAACAAACAAACAAACAAACAAACAAACAAACGAACGAACGAACGAACGAACGAACGAACAAACAAACAAACAAACAAACAAACAAACAAACAAACAAACAAACAAACAAACAAACAAACAAACAAACGTAGTCTCTTGTTCAGAATGTAACTAAACTAACGTCAGTCCGCTGTGAAAACGTGAATGGCAGTGTGGCAGAATTTTATATAATGGAATATAACAGAAATTTCTGCGGTTCAAATAGAAGTGACATTATTAAATTGGACACAAACAGAATACCGTGTAGACAGTAACAGCTGACAGTAACAGCTGATGGTATAAATAGTTTTCATTATTTCGATCTAACATTCTTCTCGACGTTAGCGGTTCAGCGTGAGAGTTCCATTAGTAACATCTTTGGTGAAGTTCGCATTGGAATTTGAAACATCATAAACTGCCCAATGTTACCCTTCCCTACCCCCCCCTTTATTTTTTGTCCCAAAACGAATTAAAATCCCACCAGTTAGTTCCATGAAATGTAACTGCGACAAGAGAAACTCTAGTTCCCAATGTCAGTTCCTCAGTACTGATATTACACAAAAATAGCCACAGTAGCGGATTGTGTTTGTGATGTTTTGAAATGTGCAAGTTAAGCAGTTTTATTTTCCGTCTAAATTGAATGACTGAAGGTGAGAATGTCGAATGTTGTGTTGTTTTGTGAGACATTAATGGTAAATATTGTAGATAAAAATGGTAATACATGGCAATAGCTTGTGAGTGAGACGTCTGTAAACAACAGGAAATCTAGCAGTCAGTATTCTCATAATTTAAATCGCAATATGTAAAGAGTAATCTGAAAGTAATAATTATAAAACACCCGGTAGTCATTCCCAGCATTCCAGTCGGAGCAGTGCACGTGTTAAAAGTACCGATAGACAAATGAAGACGAATAATCATATCAACTGACCGTATTGCAACGTGCAGCAGCATTTCTTCTGCTCCACTGTCTGTCCTCGTTGTCCTGTCCACAATGAAAATCAACTGATTGTTACAAAATGACCACACAGCTTGAATTGTGTAATCAAACAATACTAATGGCATATCGCGGAATTTTTTACTTACTTACTTACTTACTTACTTATTCACTCCAGGCAGTAGAGTCCTTCTTGAGAAGCTAACAAGTTGTCAGTTAGTCAAGAAATTCCCCGAATTTCATGAAACCCAAAGGTTCATTACCGCATTCACAAGTGCCCACCACCTGTCCTTATCTTGAGACATTTCGAACCAATCCATACCCCACATCCCACTTCCTGAAGATCCATCGTAATATTATGTTCCCATCTATGTCTGTGTCTAACAAGTGGTCCCTTTCCCTCAGGTTTACCCACAAAAACCCTATGCACGCGTCTTCTCTCTCTCCCCCATACTCGCTACATGCCCCGCCTATCTCATTAAATCGGAATGTTATAGAAGTAATAATTCAACACTGGCCTCTTATCAGAAACTGCCAGTATCGCTGCACACAGCACACTTCTTCGCTGTTACAGTCGGAGCCACACTCCACATTTGTCACTATTAACGAATGAACCCACAGTAAAACTCAAAGTGTCATAACTGTACTATCGTCCTTTAGCGGTTATGTATAATCTATGAAGTGAGCCGGTAATGTCGAATGTAGTTGTCATATTTTTCAGCTCAACTGCAGTATTAACTGCAAATGGCAATTTTTCAGTTGTGCCACTGTTGCATTCAGCAAGCCATATAATTCCACAGTCTGTTGCAGTCCTTCTTACAACTACAGCGCAGTTTACTGTCCTATCCTTCCACACGCCTTTCCATTAATGTCCTACTGGATGTATTTCTTGAAGTCTTCTGTCATTTAACCACCTAACCATTGACAGATATTGCGATACGCTGCCTGTTCTGCAGGTGCATGTCTGATATCTAAATTTAGAAAAATAAAAGGCAAATTCTTCAAATAACCTAGGAAAAATTACAATTGTGAGTTGCAGTGGATTTATTTGGGCGCCAAATAATTCATCCTCTCAAAATGGGCAATGACAAGCAGGTGAAAACTCATGGGTTCGAATTCCAGTCACAGGAACTTTCAGCATGAAAAAAAAAGAAATTTGACACTGGTTCGAACTCCTGACCGTTGACATAGATCTCGGCAGAGGTGCCAGTTGGTTACCAAAGAAGGACCGTCTGATACTTTTATATTTCACTTATTTTCTGTCCAGTTGTGAAATTCATGGTTTTGTTAGAGAATCCGTATTTTTGGGAAATTCTTTCAATAAAAAATTTTACGTTCACAAATATTTGGTTTAACCCCTCAACCAAAGCCATGTGTGCCTCTTAAGGTCTCATTCTATCTGTGTTTTGTTTCCACGGAAAAATTAATTAGCCTTTAAACAATATAATTCATATAACGTCCACAACGGACTGTCAGCCAACAAAAGATAACCCCCTTTTGTTGCCCGAACAATCACAGAAATTAAGGTCAAATTTGTTACAGCTGTCACTGTGGAGTAGTAGAGGGTGTTACTGCAGCAGGGTAACTGGCAGTGTGGTGAGTGTTAGCATATGGAGTGTGAGGTACTGACAAACAGTGGACAGACTGTACAGTGTGAGGTACTGACAGACAGTGGACAGACAGTACAGTGTGAGGTACTGACAGAGAGTGGACAGACTGTAAAGTGTGAGGTACTGACAGTGGACAGACTGCACAGTGTGAGGTACTGGCAGAGAGTGGAGAGACTCTACAGTGTGAGTACTGACAGACAGTGCACAGTGTACAGTGTGAGATACTGACAGACAGTGGACAAACTGTACAGTGTGAGATACTGACAGACAGTGTACAGACTGAGCAGTGCGAGGTACTGACAGACAGTGAACAGACTGTACAGTGTGAGGTACTGACAGACAGTGGACAGACTGTACAGTGTGAGGTACTGACAGACAGTGGACAGACTGCAGAGTGTGAGGTACTGAGAGACAGTGGAAAGACTGCACAGTGTGAGGTACTGACAGAGAGTGGACAGACTGTACAGTGTGAGGTACTGAGAGACGGTGGAAAGACTGCACAGTGTGAGGTACTGACAGAGAGTGGACAGACTGTACAGTGTGAGGTACTGACAGACAGTGGACAGAATGCACAGTGTGAGGTACTGACAGACAGTGGACAGACTGTGCAGTGTGAGGTACTGACACATAGTGAACAAACTGTACAGTGTGAGGTACTGACAGAGAGTGGACAGAATTTACAGTGTGAGATACTGACACACAGTGAGCAGACTGTAAAGTGTGAGGTACTGACAGAGAGTGGACAGACTGTACAGTGTGAGGTACTGACAGACAGTGGACAGACTGCACAGTGTGAGGTACTGAGAGACAGTGGAAAGGCTGCACAGTGTGAGGTACTGACAGACAGTGGACAGACTGTACAGTGTGAGGTACTGACAGACAGTGGACAGAATGCACAGTGTGAGGTACTGACATACAGTGGACAGACTGTACAGTTTGAGGTACTGACAGACAATGGACAAACTGCACAGTGTGAGGTACTGACAGACAGTGGACAGACTGCACAGTTGAGGTACTGACAGACAGTAGACAGACTCTAAAGTGTGAGGTAATGACACACAGTGGACAGACTGCACAGTGTGAGTTACTGACAGACAGTGGACAGACTGCACAGTGTGAGGTACTGACAGACAATGGACAAACTGTACATTGTGAGGTACTGACAGACTGTGGACAGCCTGTACAGTGTGGGGTACTGACAGAGTGTGGACAGAGCGCACAGTGTGAGGTACTGACAGACAGTGGACAGACTGTACAATGTGAGGTACTGACAGACAGTGGACAGATTTTACAGTGTGAGGTACTGACAGACAGTGGACAGGCTGTACAATGTGAGGTACTGACAGACAGTGGACAGACTGCACACTGTGAGTTACTGACAGACAGTGGACAGAGTGTACAATGTGAGGTACTGACAGACAGTGGACAGAGTGCACAGTGTAAGGTACTGACAGACAGTGGACAGACTGTACAGTGTGAGGTACTGACAGACATTGGACAGATTTTAGAGTGAGGTACTGACAGACAGTGGACAGACTGTTCACTGTGAGGTACTGACAGACTGTGGACAGACTGCACACTGTGAGGTACTGACAGACAGTGGACAGACTGCACACTGTGAGGTACTGACAGGCACTGGACAGACTGCACAATGTGGGGTACTGACAGACAATGGACAGAGTGTAGAAGACAGCAGTGTACATATTGACAGAAAACAAACAGACAGTTCTTAGGGTAGTCACACAAAAATCAATCAAGAAAAGATAGTCTCAGTAGACAGTGACAGACACAGTGGGCAAACGTTATATATTGTGTTCAGTGTACGGACTGATGTGAAAGAGTTCAGGCAGGACGGTGCGGAGTTGCGGGTTAATTGTCTAGCGGTGTGTCGTGACGCTACACTTCGTTTGTTTATGCGTATTTGTGAGTGTGTATACAATCAACGATAAAAATATATTGACTCACACGTGACGATAATTGTTGTGTATAGCAGGATTAATTGTGCGTGTCTTCAAGTTCAGGTGCATGTCACCTTAACTATCCTAGGCTGATGTCACAAGTGTGGAGAGTGCGCGAAATTGTGTGCGTGTAGATCAGAGTGTTTGTGCAGTTAGTACTGTGGAGGATTTTGATTTTATGTGAATTGTAGATTGAGCGAACTGACGAATTCAGCGCCAGTGAATCCATCTACAATCGTGAAGTTAACCTCACGCTTGCCAATATCACAGAGAGAAAAGCACCTAAATTCTCACCTTTCCACCTATTGCAGTTCAGTACCTGAAGGCCGTACAATATGTCAGGAAGGCTGTGCGTTGCGACAAGGAAACAACGGGGGTGAAATGGCAGGAAGGAATATAAATGACGTCACGGGAGTAACTAATTGTTAATACAAGTCAGCTTAGTTCCAGTAAATGGCGAGGTTCAACTGAGGGATTTGTTAGCTGGTAGAATTGTGTGTTGCTGGATTTAACCAAATAAATCAAACAATTACGTAACTCAATATCACTGTGGCAGTTTAACTTTCTGTATTTCACCAGCAGTCCTAAAATCAATTGTCACTACAAGTTAGAGTGTAGGTCACATACAACCTGTTCATGTTGCTCTTGCTAACCTGAGATACTGCACCAGTTTAGTCTCACAAACTGCGCTTTCGACATGTACACTTGTTTTACTGTACCAAAGCATCGTATTTGAAAATTACATTTTAGTACACCAATACTGATAGTTATATACCGCATTGCCACCTCAGTATGCTGTAGTTCAGACATTCACTTCCAATCACTATAATAGGTAATTTTTTAATTACAAGCTTTTAGTGAAAATTTCCAAACTACAGAGCACACCGCCTGATATTTGTGACCTGAAACAATACGGAGCACACCGCCTGATATTTGTGACCTGTAACAATACAAAATCCAAGAGGATTTTTATAAAAACCGTTCCAGCACTTTAAGTTTTCCAAACAAATCTGAAATAATTAAGATTTTTTACTATTCCATTTCTCTAATAATGCAAATTCCCACTGGAACGTGATTATGTCATTTACTGTGTCACGATTGAAAAACAAATCTTCTAATTGCTGGGCCTTTTGGCTTGGCTGTGAAGATCGGAGAGAGCTTCACTACCAGCTGACAGAGGAAGGGTCAAATTTTTGTCTACCTTTGAAGTGAAATATGTAGAAACTCTCAGCTTCTCAAACTACACAAAAAGCTCGCTTTTCTAATTTCCGCTATTTAAACACAACAAATAACTTTCTACCGTATGTACTGCAAAGCTGTTCGCTCCCTGCTGCACTGTCAACCGGTTTGTGTTACCATTTACCAACCGCAGACAGGCTACGAATCCCCAGATGTTCCAATTTAACTCAAAATGGACACTCGAAACAAATTAGCCTATGTAAAATCAATATATATGCTTTTCTATCTGGTCTCTAAACAAATCCACCCACAATAACATTATCACTCTTCACCCTACAATAACAGTTTTATTTCACTCTTACACTCAACACATCTGTCAATCACATCCACAACATTGCTGACACAAACTGCTGAAATTCAACAAAGTGCCACCAACTGAATTTGTGTGTGTGAACACAAATTTAAGTACTGTATTATTTAAGCACTCACTGACAGTTACCTATATATGTATATCTTCCACGTGACTCAGACCACATCCTTCAGCCACACTTCTTGACGGACAGTATACTGGTACAGTACAGCAATACGACCAGAACGTACTGTCAATATTGCTACAGACTGTGATGTATTTCCCAGCCGTCAATTGTTAACAGCCAATATGAAACTTCCGCCATTTGGAATGTTACGTAACCTTGATTGCTATTCAGGTACAGACGTTTAGTGACAGTCTAAATGTAACTAACTAACTACATACGCCAAGTAACGTGCCAGAAGGGTGAAGACTTCATTTACACCTGAGCGGAAGACTGATATCCCGCAAGAACACAAACACTCACAAAAGCAACAGTTTCCAGTAACTCCACAGCACAGCAAATATCTCGGCCATTTTGTGTTCCAACTAAACAAACCAACAGCAGCAGCTCTTGCCGTCAGTAGATAACACTTACAACCAATTATGATTTCAGACTTGCAGTGTCATGTGGCACCGACAGTTCACACAAAACTGATGCCCATAACGTGCAAGATATGGAGGCCATAAACTGCTCAAAATTATCGCCATTTCCCTACCGAACTACAACAGCCCACATATCATACGAAGGTATCTTTGCAGTGTGTTGGCTATAGAGATGTTACATTCATGTCGTCTGTCCACTAACCTGCATAATATCAAGCGATTAAAACATAAATATAGAACCTAATCTGATTTATTGTTCACTTGACCTACCTACTTTTTAATGTGTCATTCACTGCGTTTTGTCCTTTTGACACATTTCGTATTAACTGTAAAATCTCACCTACATTTCCTACGTTTTAACATTATTCTCACACACAAATTTCAATCAATCTTATTTTTGAAAGCCACTGGTAATTGTTGTATTGTGACTATCGATTTGCTTTGACACTCCGAAAAATCCAACTTTCACATCTAACAGATTCCCACATAAACCTTGAAAGAGCTCTATGTAAATTCATTCACCATGGAATTTGCAATAAGTATTTCTTACAATGTTCCTTTTTCGAAATATACTCCCGCCCCCATTTCCTCCATTCAGCTTGCAGTAAATCGAAAAAGCATAATTTCCGACCACAGAAAAACTAGACTTTTCCATTTCTCTCATTGCTTATTTCGTTCGCATCACTTAAGACTTTTAGTCCATCCCTTTAAATCACTGGTGCTTTGTTCTATTTCCCATACACAAACCGGTATGCTAAGTGACACAAACACACATAATGTGACTACGAAGTGAACAAAAACATTCTTTAGTGAAAACTGGCGTTAACTGAAGGATCGACTGAGAAACGTGACTCTAAAAAATCCAAAACAAATGACGTTACAAATCGCACATTACTGCTTTTAGTACTGCAGCTGTGTGCTTTATGAAACTGAGATGATAGACCTGACGTATATCTGCAGTTTGGTGTAGCAGGAGTAGTTCCACAAAATCTCCAGCTTCAGGCATAGGTAACGATTACGAGCCAAAGTTATGTGACCATTCTTGAGAGTGCACAAACTTTTGTGCGAGTAGATCAGAGTGTTTGTGCAGTCAGAGCGGTAGAAGTGTCAGTGTTGGTTTGATTACGTAGCAGCTGCTGTCACGTGACTGATGTAGGAGGGCCGTAATGTTTGTGAGACTTGAACTGAAGGTTGTTCTGCAAAATGGTAGGGATTTCATAGCTGTAATTGACTTACAGTGAAAGGATAACAGACTGCAGTAAAAAGGATAACAGACTGCAGTAAAAAGGATAACAGACTGCAGTAAAAAAGGATAACAGTCTGCAGTAAAAAGGGTAACAGACTGCAGTAAAAAGGATAACAGACTGCAGTAAAAAGGATAACAGACTACTGTAAAAAGATAACAGACTGCAGTAAAAAGGCTAACAGGCTGCAGTAAAAAGGATAACAGACTGCAGTAAAAAGGATAACAGGCTGCAGTAAAAAGGATAACAGACTGCAGTAAAAAGGATAACAGGCTGCAGTAAAAAGGATAAGAGGCTGCAGTAAAAAGGATAACAGGCTGCAGTAAAAAGGATAACAGGCTGCAGTAAAAAGGATAAGAGGCTGCAGTAAAAAGGATAACAGGCTGCAGTAAAAAGGCTAACAGGCTGCAGTAAAAAGGATAACAGACTGCAGTAAAAAGGATAACAGACTGCAGTAAAAAGAATAACAGGCTGCAGTAAAAAGGATAACAGGTTGCAGTAAAAAGTATAACAGGCTGCAGTAAAAAGGATAACAGACTGCAGTAAAAAGGATAACAGGCTGCAGTAAAAGGATAACAGACTGCATTAAAAAGGATAACAGACTGCAGTAAAAAGGATAACAGACTGCAGTAAAAAGGATAACAGATTGCAGTAAAATATAACACATATTATTCTTCACTCCAAATAGCCACAGGTTTCGGACTGAACAGTCCATCAACGGTCTGATACAAGACTTAATTACAAGCACAATGAAGTTACAGGCCAAAAATATAGTAAATCGTTGTGTATATTGTGGGATTTTCAGGTGGTTCATCCTCGTTGTGTGTGTCAAATATTACAGTATGTGCTTATAGTCTCCACAACTTTATATATTAATATTATTGGTACATTTACTCGTACTATATACTAACTACATGTTTCGGCCCTTCCATATGGCCATCTTCAGGTTTCAGTACAAATTTTCTTTGAGGTGAATTCTATTTCTAGTTTGATGGGACGGGGGGAGCGAGATCTCACTTTACAATCTATGGGTGGTATGGTATGTTGTCTGGTGTCCAGGGTGATCGTCTTGGTCTTGTTCTGCTAATGTTGTATTATGTAGCATTCTTCCCATAGGAGGTAGCTGTTTCCGGTGGGTATGTGTTCTTCCGTGGATATTTTGTGGTTAATTATCCTTCTTGCCAGCGGTTGGTTTCTTGGGATGCTCACTGTTGTTGTTCATGTCACTCACTTAAACTGTCTGCACGTTTCGCTGCTTGTTGAAGACTGTCGTCTATTTCCGATTGTAACTGGTGTTGCACTGTGCGTCGTGCGTGTGTGAAATGTTACTGATTGTTCTTGCCAGGTCTTCTTGGGATTTTTCTGTTATAAGCTCAAAAGTTAGAACAGGTGATATATACATTATGTACAGCATTAGGAACAAACGTTTTGCAGGACATGCTACGCGCAATACCACTGCCATCAACTTTTATCTCTTCTGCAATCACACTATTATTATTTTTGCTGTGGCGCTGCGACCCAAAGCGGGTCATGGCCTCCTCATTCACGAGGTTTTTCTAGATCATACACAATGACGCACCACAGTCCGTAGGACTCCTCTGGACGAGTGATCAGCTCTTCGCCGAGACCTCTACCTGACAACACACAACACTCACAGCAGACAAACATCCATGCCCCCGGTGGGATTCGAACTCACGATCTCAGCAGGCGAGCGGCCGCAGACCTATGCCTTAGACCGCGCGGCAACTGGGACCGGCAATCACACGATTATATATTTCGAAAATTCCGTCATCGCCAGCCTATAAAACCCATCTGAATATTACAATATTGCAATATACTTTACAACTTATTCAAATCAAATTTATTTATTGAGTTCCGAATACATTTTATTCCATGCGACCGATAACAGCACAGCATATGTTATTTCATAAGAATTACATTTCTCATTGTAAATTTAGCGTTCTGATCTCCACCGTCATTTAGTTCTCAGTCTCTAGTTACGCTGGAGCACTTAAGTATTATTTTAGTGATTTGAGCAGTAGTTCAAATATCGAGTTACTGTTTATAAAAGCTATTAATGCAGACCACAACGAAATGCTGCTCTATTTTTAACCCTTTAAACCCCATATTAAATCCCATCTGCTATTTGCTGGCATTATTAGCTCACCATTTTCTCCACGTTAGCAGGATAAGGGTTAAATCATTAACCCTTAGGCTACTAATGTCATATATATATATATATATATATAT
>Ga0268261_10004421_pt1 | contig 10525 bp, 6 predicted proteins | sample TergutNc150P1_FD_190353 | JGI IMG/M metagenome (GOLD analysis project Ga0268261, IMG submission 190353) | Nasutitermes corniger P1 segment gut microbial community from laboratory colony in Florida, USA - Nc150 P1 (SPAdes) (version 2) | ecosystem: Host-associated > Arthropoda: Insects > Digestive...
AAAGTGACTTCCAGTACGTCTCTGCTTCGGCCATAGAGGGAGGTTCTCTGGCCTCTATATTCTTCATGCCTAGGTTTCTGTAAAATTTTTTAGTATCTTCTTTAAACATCTTATTCTGACTATACTGGGTTTCCCTTTTTTCATTCCTTCTAATTCTTTGGACTTGTGCTTGCACTTTCTGCTTCAATGTTTCTGTCAACTGTCCAACTTCTCTAGCGTTGGTCACGCTATATTTTTGAAAAATCTTCCTCTTTTTCCTATTAAGCTTTCCATTATCACAGCCTGTTCCAGTTTCAGCTAATATTGATAACTCTTTTCTCCAGTTGCTTAACGGTTTCTTTATTATTATTATTATCATCATCATCATCATCATTCCGTGAATTCGTACAGGATTACTGAATCCATGTGGATATGGGAATAGTCAAATTTGCTTAAGAAATCTAAAAGTGAAGTCAATATAAAAGTGTACAATAATTTTAGTTACTAGGTCTAGTAAATTGAGGTTTTAACATAACATAACTTATATTAGTATAACAAGTAATAACATTAGAGGGCCAGTTTAAAAAATACAATACTTATGGCCAAGAAAATAATTTACAGCATCATTGCATAACAGACAAAGGTTGGTACATTGTGAATATAGTATTGTATCAAGATAGAACTTTAAAACATAAATGAATAGCTGAACAATAGTAAGTAACTTAAATCCTGTTACACCTAAAATATTCAAAGTATAAAATGAAAGTACAAGAAATTTTTCAAGGCACGTTTAAATTGATTTCGAGTGTGGGACCCATCCTTTATATGAGAAGGCAGACTATTGAACACCTATGTAAATGGTCTTTGTATGTTTCCATATGCTTCTGCTTTGAGCTGAAATGATCAACCCTTCTTAACAGAATTAACAATAAAAAACAAAGGAACTTTATGCTGAACCCAAACGTAAGTTCCCTCAAAGTGTTAGTGTAATTTGTCAATCCTGACTGCTTGAAGTGTCCTGTTTGTGATGGGTGTCCAGCTAAAGAACATGTCACTCTTACAAAGTCATAGACAGATGGATGATGTCTCAGTGTTTAGAATTCTATGCTGTACCTTTCCTAAAAAGGGCCCATAGAAACAGCTGCAGACCTGAGACAGGACTCAGCATAGAACTTCCATCATATATTCATAACATCCATAAACTAAACAAAATTATGATATAGTTCTTGTAAAATTCTTGCAATTTACATGTTTGTTTATTTATTAATTTATTATTTATTGTAGTTGCCATTTTCTGTAATAAATATTTGCTAGTGGTAAGAATTATTACAACAAGCCATGTTGAACTTTGTTATATTTGCATTTTATTAATGTGTCTTCATGCTAAGCATGACATGAACGTTCTGTCTTGTATCAGCTACAGTTTACTCTCAGAAGGTACCAGTTAAGTCTGAAATACAGATTGAAAATTTTTAACTCACACTTCTCTGTATATTTCTTTCAGTCTTCAGTGTGTTCTACATCTGACAGCAGTTCACATAAGCCTTATTATCTGTTGTTTTCCTTCTCGTCTGTTATTGGATATTGTATTTAGCTGACTATAAGATGGGATTAACTTCAATTAGTAATAGTACTGCAACTTTTTGACACTAGTACCTGCAATAATTTTAAGAATTCTGTCGAACATGTGTTTAATAAATTATGTGATGCAATCTGGGAAGGTCGTGTGAAAGCAAGAGGAACCATTGATTTGCAGATTTCTTCATTGTTGCCAGCAGAATAAGAGGTCAGATATAAATAAAGGTATATTAGGATCATCATTGAGGCTAATTTCAAGTTTTTGGGAGTGGCTATGTCATGTTGAAGTTATTCCAAAGTTTTGGCATTCATTGCAGTTGCAATTTTTATGGTGTCTGAGGGAGGAGGAGGATACAGCTGGATATACAGGTCTTACAGTGGAAATAATGTTGGGTATCTGGAACATGGTGCAAGCCAGTGGGGAAGTGTCATGGCCTGACATGTATATGTTTTAAAATGGGAATATTGTAATAGTGTGGAATATGGACATATCTAATTAAAATGATCCTAGAGTGTAGAGGACAGTGTGGCAGAGAAGATTTTATAGAATTTATTCAGTTTGTTTCCACTTTTGAGGTTGAAATTGTGGGGGTGTTGTTTCAGTATTGCACTGTTGTCCCTGGTGATATGGGAGCAGTTAGTATGAATGTTTGTTCAGGCTACTGTTTGATCAAGCTTGGTTTCTTGTTTGACTTCATTGGTTTCCTAGTCTGGTGTGTCTGATGTATTCTGATGCCTTGGTGGAGATACAATGATTAGTTTGACTATATAACATTTCTGTACCCATTGAGCGGTGGTGATAGGAAACAAAGAAACAGTGACTCTTTACCAAAAGATCATTTTATATTATGTTTGTGTCAGCAAATTTTAAAGGCACCTGAGAATTTTATCTGAACTATAATACTGTCGTTTTCCCTGAAAATTTTCCAGTGTCTTATAGTCATATAAATACAATATGTAGTGATATGATTGGTACACAGTATTTTTTTACTAAGATAATGTTTATATAAAAACATCTTTTGAGATGTACAAAACAAATAAGTACCTAACAAATGTGTGGTCTGTAGTAATGCTGTGAATCTGCAGCCAGTAGGTAAAGTGGCAGATTCCAATCCAGGTCCAGCAGAATGGCGTACCCTTCTGCTAGACATGACCTCCAAATCAGGATTTGCCACTGACTAGCCACTGCTTGTATGTGCAGCCACAACTTCAAGTTCAAGGCCATGCAGACATATCCATATCTTGTGGAGTGTCATGTATGATATGAATTTCTGTGCTCATTTTGTAGTTTCAAATAATGCTGAACCAAATTTGATCACTCTGAAGATGGATGCAGCATATTCCTCCAAAATGTCAGAACATGCACTTTATTTGTCATGATGTAAGAACCTATGACGCCATCACTAGAGCGGTATCCTCCATGAAAACCTGAAAATCATTACAGCTTTTTTTAGTATGTATTTTTGCATGTCATGTGGGAAATATTGTGACATTTCTCACAGTTTTACCTTTTTTTTTTTAAATTTTGGGATGTGCATATTACTAACCTTCTTCCTTCACACAGTACTCCTTATACTGATAGTGTCATCACTATAAAGGATTAGCCCTAAGTACCATTCTCATAACTTTTCAAAGCAGCTGTCTCTATTCCTTTTATAATTAATGATATTCTAAAAAATAACAAAATTGAAAATTAAGCTGAACACTACACATGGCTGCATTGATTTGTAGAGATCTCGTGCATCTCAAGCCAGCAGACACTTCCCGTTTCTGTGGCTGCAGCATCAAGCTCAAGTAGCCATCACCGCCGTAACAAGTCACCACCAGGGCATCACGGACATGGTCACAGCCACCAGCATCAAGAAATCCACAGCAGTAGTAGTGGTGTAGGTTTTGGTCGATCACGTAGCTGCTCAATGGGAACAGACCGTGAACAGGATAGAGAACGGTCAGACTCGGATAGTAGTACAGGTGGTGCAGGAAGTCCAAGGAGGAGTGAACCTAAGGCAATTCCATCCCAGTATCGACTTCCTTCTGCCAACCACAGACCCAACATGGCGCCACACCATGGTCAGTAACCATACTGGAAAGAAATGTGTAATTTAAAAAGAAATATGTGAAAGAAGTGATAGAAAACGGCCCTAAAATCAGGAACACACAGAGAAGATGTACACTTAATTTCTTTCACGTTTTGCATGATGAGAAGCTTGAATGAAATACAGATTATATCTCAGAAATGTTTAACTTTCCTTATTATTTGTTTCTTTGTTTGTTTGTTATGGTGGACTGCTTAGCAGACTGTAATTGCCCTTGTATTAATTTCTGTCTTTATACTACCTTTTGGTTGCTGACAATTTTTCATAACATGTAAAAAGTGAAGTTATGGTATTTTCAAACTCTCTCTACTATAAATTCTATGAAATAGTTTTTAATCTTCTAAAACACTTGATTTTGAACTTATTTTATCTGAAGAAATTTTTAAATCTTCCAGAAAGACACCCCTGTTGATGCTTATGGCTCATTCGTGACAAATATTTGTGTTGTTACCGTCACATGCACGTGTAAAGAACAAAGCAGAGGTAATGACATAAATAGAACTTAATTAAAGTTTTTGCTGTTCTGATTCATTATGGACAGGTATTCTATCAAAATATGCAATTATTTTACAACATATGGAAGTAGGTCTTCATAATGCAAATCATCAACATCGTCATCCGTCACGAGTCAGGCCTTGATTGTAACGCAAATACTTAACCATTATTTGGACAATCTGTTTTCAGGTTTCACTTTGCTTGTGTCATTATGCCCTTTTCTCCTGTCATTCCTGCTATAGATGTTCTATAGAAACTAGTCCAGAGTTAAGATTGTTGTTACCTATATTACAGAGGAAAATTCTTTCTTAACACAGATGTAGCAGGTTCCTCCAGAATGTTTGTACTTTTCTATGGAGACATATGTTACCATAACCCATAAAAACCACAATATTGATTTTCACTGCTGTAAACACCCACAATCTTGTCTAATATAGGGTCATTATCAGTGATAAAGGGTTCAGTGGAAACCCACCTGGGGTGATAACAGAAGATTCAGGCCCAATAGGAACCCACCTGTGGATTCATTAGTCATTCCAGTGCATGACCTTAAGTAGCTTGTACCATGAAGGCTGCATTATGTTGGGTGCATTGGGAGATATTGGAGAATTTTTTTGTATGATTTTGGCTTGTTCTTCTGTGATTTTGGTATCTGCAGTCTTTGACAGATTTGCCTTGGGACGTCGATGATAGTGAAGTACCAAAATATAGCAGGTTGTGTTTGGTTATGTTTGCATGGAACACAATGTATACAGTGAGTTCACGTGACTGCACCAAATAAGTATGTGGTAATCACACTGGGATGAATTTACATTGGATTTCCCTAATATTTGACTATATCATTTGGAACACGTATACAGTGAGTTTATGTTTTGCAGCAGATTCAGTATTTGAACTGGATTCCAGTACAGAATCAGCAGAAGCTTCACCAGAAGTGAGCCACAGGGTGCGACGCAGTGGTGTGATGGGGCGGAGAGGGACGCCATCCAGGTAGTGCAAGTAGGTGCTACGATGGCATAAAGCCATAGCTCTCTGCATGGAATTTGACATCATATTCACAGTCTTACATTGTATATCTAGTTTGTGATGTCATTTTTAATAATAGTGGCCAGATTTCATCTATTGTACCACACATACATCCCCACAGTTACATACTCATAGGGATATTCAGATATCTTGGGGCACTTCTTTACTTTCTAACTTTGGTTTTCTCTAACATAACATAAAACTCAGAATTTTGAAATTCTTGATATTAGGGTATTAACACTTTTTTTAAAACCTGTCATGCAAAAAGAGTTTTTTGATCTCTCAGTGCTTATGTTTTTACAGTAAGCATACTCAGTCACATTTTAATTTTGGAAGCATTTTCTGTAGCTTCTTTTCATATCTATTCGTATACTTAAATTATTTGTGGAAAAGATTTAATTGCTGAAAAACTGTAATGGACCTGCATCTGAACTCTTGGGTATTTAAAGGTAAGATTTCCTGTAAATGTGCACTGAATAAAGATAAATCAATTTTATACATTTAGATTATATCAGACAAGCAGAAATTGAACAATTTTTCAACAGTGCTTTTAAAGCTTTTTATATAGAAACTGCTTCCACTGTGTATCATACCACACTCCTAGAATACGAAAGAATGCCAAACAGGAGAGTGTAGATGCTTTAAATAAGGGAGAATGAAGTTATGTGGAAGCAGATTCTGTTTTGTAAGTTCAGGTTTTCCCAGTGGTATGGTTGAGAACTCTGTTCTCCTGGGATCCCTGGTAGCCCTAGCTGCTCCCTCATGAATCCTTGTTTTGACTGGTTGGTGTACTTGATCTCTGTCACACTCCTAATAACATCGTTTTAGGGTCATTGCTGCTTAGTGGATCCTCTCTGACTGGCCCACCAACTTGCTCCTGACTGGACTTCCAAACCTTTCAGCCACCCATCAACCAGTCGCATGATACGGGAACCAATTACCCCATTACACAGTGTCACATTTCAGAAGAACAGAATCCTCAGATTCTGTCTGCCGGTCACTCACAGATATAAAATGAATGAAGAAGCTACTTTTAATTCAGTAATTCCTCAGTCTGTGACAGTCAGGTATGATTTTTTTTCCAGTACACTTATAGTTCTATTAAAATATCATACATTATAATGTATTCTGTTCTGTGTGGAGAAAGTCCAAAATAACTATTTGCTGTTGCCAGTCCATGAAGAATATGCAAAAACTGTACTGAATGAATAAAATGGTCAGACTGGTATAGTAACACTGTCCAAGAATATTGCCTGAAATCATGGATTAACGTGCTTGCAATCCACATGATATTCTTACTGACTCAGCTCTGCACTGAAGTTGTGGAATCTGATCACTCTGTATAATTAAGATTTCAGTGTACTGAGATTTCAACAGTTTAATATTAGAATTCTTTGGAAATGGATGTAAAGTCTTTGAATCATTGCATATTTGAGAAAACTAATTTAGTTGCATAAACTTGTAAAACGCTTCAGTGGTTTTCTTTGCAAAGCCAATTTTAATTTCTAGATATATGTCTAATTCTGTGTAACATTTCTATAGTGCTCTGTAGAGGTCTTGTCACAGGCATCTAGAGTTTTTATATTTAATCAGAGCCAAAAACATTTTGACAAATGCTGTTAACATCATTTTGCTTAAATTGCTAATTATTCAAGCTCTGTATGATTCACCACATGTTAACTAGTTCCACATTATTTTATGCAACGACAATTTTATTTCTTTTGTGCTGCTTCAGTTTTTTTGATGAACAGATTCTTACAATGTTGAGGGAAGGCACATTAAAAAATCTCAATCATTTCTGGATATTCTCAACCATGCCTTTATCCAAGGAGAACCAGAAATGTTGTTTCTTTTCTTTTCAAAGTAATGCAAAACGCAGTGATCCTGAAAGGTTTGTTTTGACTATAAGACAAAATATCTTAATGACTAGAACTGAATTATTAATTACAGCATGCGAAGGTGATACTATGTCACTTGACACTGCAGTAATTGTGGAATAAGTGCCTTTGAATGCCCTAATATTTCACTCTAATATCATTAAGGCAGTGTCTGGATGTCTGTCTGAATGACTGACAAAGGTGCATGCAAGCAGTTGAGCCTGCTTCACTCCCTTTCTGGACAGAATATAAAGTCTTTGTGTTGTAGCCTTGCAAATGTAATGGTTTGCTTTTTTTCTTACTCTGGTAATTTGTGCTTTCCTAACATGCATATTTTGAACATATGAGCAGTGATTATAACCACTCTGTTTTACTAATTGCTAGTATTCATAAGAGTGTTATTCTGATAAACAGAACTCAGTATTGCTGTAATGCTAAGAGAGTTCAACTTCTGCAGTTAAGAAAATCCAGAGAAAGGCATTTATAAATAATTGCCTGCTGAGCTAGCAAAACCAGATGTCCAGGATCAGTTTAGAAATATTAGTCTTTGTGTACCTGATCTTCAAGGTGACATATATTGGACAGTCTGTGTGATTTTATGAGTAGTTATATACAATGTTGTTGATACAGCCCAACTTCTGAAATGTTGTAATTTTAAGTACAAACAAAGTTATAGATATTCGTCAGTTCTCTGTCACGTCAGTAGCACACCTTTATCAAGAATATTTACATTTATATTTTCACACATTTTGTTACAACCGTTCAGTTCTTGTGGCTAAAGACAGGCTGTGTAAAAGCTCTTTCCATGACATTAAAATCTGTTAATTGTTTTAATCATATTATAACCATAAATGCTTTACAGAGTTTCCCACTGTTGATGAAGTAGCAATAACAGGACGTGCTACCATACAAATTAATCTTGTCCATTTCATAATTAATATTGTATGATATTTTGATAATGGTGTTCCACTTGTTTAATGTGAGTAGACCCGTAGTCACAAGCATGATGCTATAAAGACTAATTCAATATTAGCATAACTGTCACAATACAACAGAATTTTAAAATGTTCTGTTACCAGTCAAAAAATAAAATACGTGTAGATTTAAATGTTACAAAAAATGTATGTTTCTTTAGAGAGAGTGGTGGCCAATAATATTTGAAGAAAAGATCACAAACATTATGTGAGATTTGAGGTAACCACAGCAGTGTATATGACAGTAATCTTCAAGGATGTGATGCTGTCTAGTGTGGTAGAAATGTGCTGACATTTTAGAGGAATGTACTACCTGTGAAATACTGGTGAATTTCCACCACACTGCATCATGTCACATTCCAGATGATGGTGATGTTCGCTGTCTGCGTAATATTGTCACTGGGAAATCAAATTAGTTTTTAAGTCTCCCTAACTAACATGTGATATTTTCCACTATGCTGTTACTGCATCTCCTCAGTAGTTTGTTTTCAAGTGGAGATAAATACACTGCATTATTGACATCCTTTGTGAAGGTCATTCAACCGTTTTGTTTGTCAGCAAACTTGTGTTCTGTTAAGTGCTATTTCTGTTCTGACCGACCGATTTTCTGTGTAGTTATTTTAGCACTCATTTTATTCTTTTAATGCTTGTGTATCTGGCAGATTTCTGAATGAAAGTTTATGTTTCAAAGTTAGTTGTCCCCACTGAGATAATTTTTGAAGATACGTATGAGGGCCAGTGTAAAAGTAATGCCTCCTTTTTTTTCCTCAGAAATTGTTATTACGATTATAATGAAATGTACTTATATCATGGATACATCCTTTACAGAGTTGAGATTATTTTTACACAAAGTCGTTTTCATTTCCAGCACACTTTTTCCACGTGTGCATGAGACGTATGTCAGTCGCAAAAACTTTGCCTGAGCATTAGAGCTCTTTACATATGCTGTTTTGCAGTTCATTATCGTCTGTAAAATGGTGTCCAGAGAGTCCAGGACAGGAGGCCAGAAAAATGGAAGTCGGAGGGTGCTAAATCTGGACTGTAGGGATGATGAGGGAGAACATTTTTCCCCATTGTAATCGCCTCCCCTGAGCGCAGAATGGTATATGGTCTGGCATTGTCACGCAGGAGGAGGACTTAATTCACTGCTTAGGCTGAACCCTTCACATTCGTTGTTTTAACTTTTTAATGTTTGCCCATATTACTTTGAATTGATTGTGGCATCAACCTCCAAGAATTCCACTAACAAGAATCCTTCACTGTCCCAGAAGATACCAGCCATGACTTTACCCACAGAAGTCTGCACCTCGAATTTTTTCTTGGGTGGCAATGACAGATGATGCCATTCCATTGATTGTCTTTTTGTCAGTGAATCGTAATGATGAACCCAAGTTTCATCACAGTCAATTATTCTTGACAGAAAAGCATTTCCATACTTCTCACTGCTCTGGAGAAGCTCTGCACAGATGTTTCTTCAGGCTCTTCTGCGTTTTAGCAGATTAACTATATGTGTGTTAAACTTCATAACTGTGGAGCTTGTGGTTACCTAAAGTTGCATCTAAATTTAACAAAGTTAATATTGATAAGAGAGCTTTATGGGCTGCTCTTAACCCTTCTGTCATAAAATAAAAAAGTTACATCAGATTAGGTCATACCCAAAACCAGACTCATTATCCAAGTTCTAACTTAGTAGGGAGTTCAATCTTTTGCAGACTTATGCACTGACTGAATTCATTGCAGACAGAACACTAGAGGCAGTATAGTGTGTCAGGAGGTTGTTCCTCTTCAACCTCCTTCTGGCTTCTCAGATGGGCAGGAGCTGTCTGAGGCTGAATGTGATCGGGAAGCAGTGTCTGGTCAGGAGAATGTTCCTGCCCTTCCCCTGTTCCGCCATGAGGAGCTGGAGCAGGAGCTGTCCACTCTTGTCAAAAGGTTTGTCACAGTTTCAAAAACAAATGGTTACAACTTACAGAATAGAAAACATGAGGATGTACCTGTATGCTCTTACCAAAAGATCTGTAGTAACTAACAAACACCTACATTTTATTTTTCTATGGTGAATAGCAATATTACAATCATTGTTCCAGCATGTGAGGAGGTACCAGCACTAGTGTTGCATACTCAGGTAATAGGTCTTGGAAAATATGTAATTTTGTTAAGGTGATATTTTTGTGGAAGATACTCATAAATTAACAAGATGGTGGCCACACTAATATTCTATCTTTCATGCAGATTGATAGTGATAGCTATATGTGAATTCTCAAAAAATTAATGGAAACTGATTCATGATGAACATGCTAATAAAGCAAGGAAATGTTCTTCATATTCAAGTGATCATGACATTAGAACTATTAACAGATATGATGTGTTATCAGAGATACAAACTCAGTCAGATGAAATTCCGGATATAATAATAATAATAATAATAATAATAATAATAATAATAATAATAATAATAATAATAATAATAATAATAATAATAATAATAATAATAATACAA
>Ga0268261_10004422_pt1 | contig 10525 bp, 6 predicted proteins | sample TergutNc150P1_FD_190353 | JGI IMG/M metagenome (GOLD analysis project Ga0268261, IMG submission 190353) | Nasutitermes corniger P1 segment gut microbial community from laboratory colony in Florida, USA - Nc150 P1 (SPAdes) (version 2) | ecosystem: Host-associated > Arthropoda: Insects > Digestive...
GAGTCCTACCGACTGTGCTGCGTCGTTGTGTGTGATCTAGAAACATCAAGAATGGGTGCTCCATATATATATATGACATTAGTCACCTAAGGGTTAAACAAAAGAAGACAGCACCCAAAGATGATCTTGAACACGAAACTTACAAGAAACTTTAACAGGAAGACTGACATCATAATGGGAAGAAGGTGGCTAATATGTCATGCAGAAGAAAACAGCACAGGGGAGAAGTGAGCTTTAGGGAAGACAAAGATAGAAATTTTCTTAACTGACAATATTATTATTATTATTATTATTATTATTATTATTATTATTATTATTATTATTATTATTATTATTATTATTCCTTCATTTTGCTATGAAACTTAGTGATTATAACATCCCTGTCCCATGATGACTAAACATGAAGTATATTACCAGAGTACACATACAACTGAAGAACATATACTGATGTTTAGATGCAAAATCAAACATTACCTTTGAGATATTTATACCAAACGACAACTTCCTGCACCAAGCAAGTTTTCTTTTGTAAAAAACTTCTTAAAACCTTTATATTTCTATCTTCAATTATTTATATGCATTACACATTAATGTTCAACTAAGCTGTATTTTAAAGTCAGTATACACGTATATCAAGAAACACATGTATACTGATCTTTAATATGCTGTACAATTATGCATTTCCTAATGTGCCTCCCTTAGGTTGAATATGAATGAACCAAAACATGATGAACAGCATAAACAGTATAAACAACAGAATATGTAACATCAATTTTAGGTTTGTAAGTCCTTGCATCATTGTACAGTTCAAATAAATCACCAACCAGCTGCAACAATTTTCCAGTTTATTATCCTGACGTTTATTTACACCTCAACATGTTTTGGGCGTTTCCCCACCCATCACCAGGAGCCGGCCGGCCGGCCGGCCCGACCACAAACACAGCACGACTGTCACCACGATACGAAGTTAAAACCAGATGCTGCTACTGCAGTCAGTGAGCTCCTGATGATGGGTGGGGAAACGCCCAAAACATGTTGAGCTGTAAATAAACGTCAGGATAATAAACTGGAAAATTGTTACACCTGGTTGGTGATTTATTTGAAATGTAACATCAAATAAGTGTATCTAGGTGGCGTTTACTGAACAGTAAAACTAATACACAGACAATGTACAATATTAACACACGTCTACACATCTGCTTACATCTCTTGCAGGACCCACATGATGTGGCGTTCTGTTATACAGATGACTGTTGTGTGCAAACCCCTGCTGTCCTGCACCTTCATTCTTTGTGGTGTACCAAGAATGACTGTTTGCAGAGGGAGCAGACATTAGGAAGCACTCACCTGCTGCTGAGGAAAGAACACGCCATGAAGAAGGAACTCAGCATCAGTGGAAGCACAAGATTTTCAAAACACACAGTATGTTTCTCTCACATGTGAGAACATTATTTTACCTGACAAACTGCATCACACTTCACTCAAAAACTTCATTCTTTGCACTGTCAGCTGCCACACTGTCTGGCTGAAAAAGGCATACATTCTCTTGCAACTGCACAGGTGTTCAAAAATTGATGTCAAGAATGTGTATAACATACGAGTGTGAATTTACTATCTTAGAAAAAAATGGGCCCAATTATTGTACTTGCACTCACACAAACCTCACACCAACCTTAACATCACACTAAGCCACTTGATGATTTAACACAGTATTTTCTGCAGACCAGTATCTGTTTAGCTGAAATTTCGCATATCCACCGAGATAAGATCAAGCTTCATCACTAACAGCAGATGTGTGGGGTCTGTTTCTCCATCCTGCACTCAAACATTGGTTCACAGAATTCAGTCTTGCCTCATGATCTGTGTCACAGAGTCTATGAACCACAGCCATCTTACACGGATCCAAATGACCAAGAGACATACAGACCTGACATTATATATATGATAACACATGTAGGAAAATAAGTGAGTGAGTTAGTGATGTTCTATAACATAAGGGACTCAATGGAAAGTGAACCGTGATATTGGACAAAATAGCATCCCAATACAATAGTGTACAAACAAAACATCAAATACACAACAAAGCAGAACATCTGAAGTTATAAGTCAGGTTGGTATCAACACAGCTAAATGTATGCAGATGGAAAACTTGCTGATAAATGGAACATTATAATTTACAGAAGACTAGAGTAGACGAGATGCAATAGTATACAGAGTGAATTAGATTGTTTGGGTTCACTCTAATTAGTTAATAAAAGAATGACAAGAGTTTCTAAGCATGCATAAATGGTATGTAACTGATGCACCCTTCACTTCCTTATGGAACTCTACTAATATAACAGGGGTGCAAAAATTTTCCAAAAATCTTCAGCCACCTCAAAACCGTATTGCCAGAAGTGAAATATGAAGCAAGTTCCACACAAGGATCCACAAATATGAGAGACCATCATACAAAATCTGGTTATCATGGCTACCTGGTGCCTGGTATTGTGCACCCCTGCAGTACAAGAACATCCACATTCCCCATCACTCATGTGGTCAACACTTCTGTTTCACAATCAAAGGTCCTCATTTTGCATCTTGATTTGGAAATCATTATTTTCAAAGTTTACATGATTTTCCTTGGTCCTGACTGGCAAACACCAAGTCAGTACCTCAAAACTGATGACAGCTCCTTCCTCCTGCATTGTTCAATGCATAATTTACAACCACTGTACTACAAGGCACTTATTATGACATATAAATCTCAGGAAGCGCTGTTAAATAAGTCAAATACAGCCCACCAAATCCCAATTCCTCAGGGTGTGGAGGACTCTAAATGCAGAATTTTGTCTTGATCTAATGTTACCAAAGGCCACTGCAGAAAATATTTGATTACAAAAAAAAATTCATTCTGTACATAACTTAAACTTCAAATGAAACATGGCCACTACTGCAAAAGATAGTGACATCACATGGGAAATAATCCTTACATAAACTAAAGATATCCCTGTGGATGCCATGAAGGCCTAAGGGGGAGTGAAGTTAATTATCTCACTAGATGGAGTTCAGTGGGCAGCTTTAGGCTCCAGTCACTTCACCTCAGAAACAGAGCCCCTGCAAAACACACTGAATAGAAGGCTGGATGGACTCTAGTGCTGTTCTGTATGCTCTGGGAAAGAGATAAATCTCTTGCCATAGCCAGGCATAAAACCAAAATTCCTGAGGTATCCAGCCCATAACCTTGTCACTACAGGACTATACACATCTGGCTCCTCCTTATACAGAGTAACAAAATTATCCCATTTCATTTTCACACTTCCTTCCAAATCACAAAGTTATATACAGTCAAGCACTGACATAGCACCACCGTTTGGTCACAGCAATTTGTGGCAGTATACTGTGGGTGGTGATAAATCCCAATACTGTACAACACAGATTTCCATGTTTGTGCTAAGTGACGGAGGCATTATACCAGAGTTTTCCTGTACCATATTTATGAAATCACTTTAAATCTTTTAAGTCAAGGCAGGTTTTGTAGTTTCCAGACTTGTTGTGGTTGCAGAATATACATTCTGGAAGTAGCATAACTTGGTTACCCACATAACTGCCATCAGAAACAAGGTCACCAAATTATACCGGCAAATGTGCTATGCACTAGTTACTTGCTTTAAATATAAGATAAAGTCTGAGCATCTGAGAGTATGTTACATAAACCATAAAGAAATGGGATAACGGTCCTCTAAATATTAAAATGGTATTTGTTCTTTACATTGCTGACACAGCTCCACACTATGGATCAGAATGTGAAGGCATGTTTAGTGTGTAAAAGTCACAGTACTGAATACCATTGTCAGAATATCAACTGCAAAGTATCACTATTCAGAATGTCCAACATAAAAAAATGATTCGAATGCTCAGTTCAAAAGCAAAAAAAGAAAAGTCAATAGATAATATTACCTAGGCATAGGGTCCTTACTTTGTCTGACCATATCACTGGTTACTTCTTGTCAGCTTACTGATCCACAGACTACAGCCCATGCACTCCCTTACCCACACACACACCTTATTGGACAGAGGTGTCAGCTGCTGCATTTTCATCCATGTAAGACAACTGTTGTTTATGAACTACACATAGATTGTGAAGTAAGACTGAAATTTGTGAACCAGTACCTTCACAGAATGCATGATAGGGATACAGACCCCACACTTCTCCTGTTTGGCAATGAAGCAAAGTTAATTTTTGTGGATATGTGACCTACACAGACTTAAGTCTGCAGGAAATCCCATTTTAATCTACAGCGAACCAATAACTTACATTATGGTTGGTGTTTGGATTGCTAAGACTACAAGTAGGATTATTGGGAACATTTTTTTTTCTGAGATCATAAATTCACATCAATAAGTGACACACATTCTGACACAAACTTCTGAACACCTGTCCAATTATGAGAAAACCAATGACCTTTTCAGCATCAGAACATAACAGGTCACACCACAAACCATTCTATGCATTAGAATAATAAACACGGGATTGTCGCCTTCCTGTTTGCCAGATCCGAATCCACAATTTCTTTTTTTTTTTACTTTTGGCAAACATTAAGGAATAAAGTGTACCATAATAATTCTTGCAGTTAAGAAAATCTGGGGGGGATATTCTGGATGTAGCATCTTCAGTTTCACCAGCTTAACTATGAAATGCAATTTGTTACATGTGACACATGTCTGTAAGCTGAAGAAAACCACTTATGGCACCTGCTTCAAATATGATGAATAAAAACCACAATGAATTAAAACTTCCAATTACTTTCTTTACATATTACTGCAATATACTTAATTCAAATGCATCAACTGAAACTCATGATAAATTGATATACTGGTTGAAAGTGGCCAATGAGGAGAGTCAGAAGAACAATTACCCTACATATAATAATCTGATAATAGTTCACAGCACAAGATTAATATCTTAAATTCTAAATTTTAAAAACACGATTAAGGGTTATAACAGGTTGTCATCAGACAAGAAATCGATATATGTTTGGAAAGTAACATACACACCTTCCTACACACAACATTTCAATGATTGGCATGGAGACTTGTATTTCTGGATTGAAATCATATGTACGTACATGTACCTGAACATACTATCAACAACAACATATCAATTAATTTTAACCAAAAATATGCCAATATCACACTAGCCATAACAGCCATATTATTACATTTATAGCTACTGTTGTACATTTTTAACACATTAATGTCCTAAAATTATACATTCCTTTGTACTGACATCTCCCTGAAGATGATGACTTATCACCGCAACAGGTTCATGTTAACGGATTACTTTAAACTGTATACTATTTATGTGCATATGTTGATATATATATATATATATATATATATATATATATATATATATATATATAAGATTACAGGCTTGCATGTGTTTCAGAATTGGGTACTGAGGTAAATACTTGGGTCTAAAAGGAATAAAGTGACAGGGGATTCGAGGAGACGGCACAATGAGCAGCTTCACGAGATGTGCTACTCACTCAAACATTACTCAGTTGATCAAATCAAGAATGAGGTGGGAGACGCATCTGGTACACATGAGGGAAAGGAGAGGTGCATACAGGGATTTAGTGGGGAAACCAAAAGGAAAGAGATCACTTGTAAGATCTACGCACAGATTACAATGATCAGAATTATCTTCTCACGAGGAACTCTGCTCGATGGAGATTGTTAGTTAGTAGGTTTCTTTGAAATAGGTTATTGACGCTGACATGGCAATTTCAGACAAGAAAAGAACTCACAGATGGTTTCGTTCTTCAGAAAAGTTTTACCATGTATAACGTAGCAAAGAATGCCAAAGCTTCCATACGATCACAGAAACATGTTTCCAATTTTACTGACAGTCCAAAGCATGATTAAGCCTACGAAAGTTGTTACAATGGAATATATACACATACATATATGTACTTCACATACTGACCTCAACAGACCACTACTCACGTCACCCAAACTGCCTTGATTATTGCCAGTGAAGATTGACGGCGTTCCTACGGGACAGGTTGCTCGATACTGATCAGTGCATGGAGAGCTGAAACCCGGATCAATTCGGCGCGCTCGCTGTGTCGTTCATTGGAAACCGATCCGCCTAGAACTACCTCCGATCCGTGTTCAGGGACAATACATAGCACATGGGCACAACAAACAGTCGAGTATTGTACCACTAATCACCAGTCACGTCCTATATGATCTGTGCCAGTCACTGAGAAGATGGCGGAGGATATGTCGGAGGGTAAGAAAAGTAGTGATACTGGGATGCGTTTTGTCAGTAAAATGAATGGTGTAGAAGGGAAAACACCATTTCTGATTGGCGTTGCTGGCGGTACAGCTAGTGGAAAGGTGAGCATTATGTTTTGAATGTTTCTTAATTGTGGGTTCCTCGTTGATACGTATTCACGTGAGGCACTACATGCGCTGACAATTCACTGTACGGGATTTTCGGATTATGACACTTCGAAAATGCTTGTAAAAACCACTAGGTCTACCCTGTTTTAGCGCCATATAGTGAAAACCCTGCCGGTATAGCGTAGTCGGCAGTGCCTAGGCTACGGCCTGGACGATCCGGGGTTGGAATCCCAGCAGTAATAGGATATATTTCTGTTAACCAGAACGTCCGTACTGGCGCAAGGGGCCTGCCAAGTGTTGAGTTAATTGAGTGGCGGGTGGTTCTTTTTCCGAGGATGAAGCCAACCATACTTATGTTTAGTGCCGCATTTAAGAATTGATGGAACTATACCTCCATTCTTCCTCTACGCCGTTATGTTTTGCATAGGGCAACTCTGCCTATCTCTACCATTAACCAAAAGACTGATAATTCCCTGCTCTGAGGGAGTGGAATGGAATTGATTTTATTCCATAAACCTGTGTTAGGACTTATGCATGATAGAATTACAGTATTTGTTTCAGATACCAAGATAAATGCATAGTAGCTATATATTTATAGTGCTGTAAGACTCATCTTAAATACACACTTTTTTCTACTGTTGAGTAATTTCTAGTATAGTCCAATATATATCCAACAAGATGCAATGTTACATAGTTTATTTATATTTGGAAGCTGCTCTACATGTTTCGGGTGGTACCCCCACCCATCATCAGGAGCGCATACACCTGTATCTACAGCATCTGGTATTAGTCACACTGAAATGGATAAAGTTAAATTACTAATAAAGTGTGTATGAAGGTATAAAAAACATAGTGTGGTTAAAATCTAGTTGGACATTTTAACCACACTTTGTTTTTTATATCTTCATATACACTGTATTAGTAATTTAACTTTATCCATTACAGTGTGACAAATAACAGATGCTGTAGATACACTTGTATGTGCTCCTGATGATGAGTGGGGGTACCACCCCAAACATGTAGAACAGTTTCCAGATATAAATAAACTGTGTAACATTGCATCTTGTTGGATATATATTGGAATATACTTATGATGCACAGGCCCATAAACATTAAATTTAATTTCTAGTGTTCAGAAATGACTCGTAAATTATCGGATCTATGTATTTAGTTTTGTGTAACATTTGAATATTGTGTGCAAAATACTTACAATACATTTTGTATGTTTTGTGTGTATTTTTATGACTTATTTCACTTCCTTTTGTCACTTTGACTAAATTTTGGATCTGTGGAATGCATAATGTGTGTACAGGTAATATGGTCAGTTTGTGTTTTTCAATTTAATTTATAATCAGCTAGGTCACATGCATATTCTCTTAATGGGCTGTTATTTTTTTATGACCAAAAACAAAATTGCTATGCATTGTTATTGTGTGCTTATTTAACATCAAGAGCCAGGTTTCATTCAGTAGAAATCCTGTTGATACACTGCAGTTCTGGTGTTGTATTTTCTTTGTCATTCTGCAAGGCTCTGAATTACAGTCGCTGGTAGGCCTAATCATCATGCTACACTACCCATGTGTCATATGTGGTTGAGTCAGAAAGTATCCAGAAAGATGTTTCTCAGATTTTGCTGTGTTGGCAGTACTGCTCATTGTGCATACAGGTGCAAGCACATACCCTCAGCAGTCCTGTAAAGCAAGTTTGACATTTGTAAACTTGATGCTGCTGTACAATCACATTATTGTACTGTTTTGAAATAGTCCATTCTGGAAACTTTCTTACTCGCTCGCCTATTAGTAGACTAGCTGATTCCAAAGGAACTGAATGAAGTTAACTTGAGCTTGCCCTATCCATTGTAGATAAAGAACTATAAAGTAAACTGAATGTAGTATCTTTGTGTTTTTCAAGCCTAATGTAGTTTAAACATCTGCAGTAAAACGTGTCAAGCATGTGGACAAGTTTTTTGTCTTAAAAATTGGTATCTCATACCATCATCCTAATGTTACCAGATGATACAAAGAGCTTACTTTGTTAGTTAATAACAGAAACAGTTTCAAGAACTCATAAACACATATGCCACCCTGTATGTACCTATAAAATCACGCTGTATGAATAGAAATACTGTAGCTGGAAGAATGTGCCATGACATTCACACCTTAAACACTGCAGGGTGAATGTGTGGATCATATTCCGCATCCCAGAAGATGGCGGCAGCAATGTTCCAAGACTTCATTCTCTGCCTACTGTACTGCATGGTGTCATTCATTCATTTTATTCATTCTTTTCAAACCAATGATATAGGACAAATCAGGAAAATACTATAATTTGAAAACATATTTTAAAATTGCATATTTGATAACATATTTGTCAACAGATATACCTTGCCAAGATGCTGAAGACTGTAATCCGAAATATTTGCTTTGTATAGCGTGGAAAGAACAAAGTTTGCAGCAGTATAAGAAGCATATAAGGTGACATGCCATTACTGTATGAATGTTAATGTTCGAGGGGGTGACTGTAAGCAGTTCCCCAGATGTTCATCCAACAGACTTCAAGATGTTTTATTTACTTATTATTGAGTACCAGGGATTGTTCCAGCTAGCAGATTTTGTCTTCTTATTCCGTTGTTCAAACAGTCATGCAGTTAAAGACCACTACAGAAGCCAGTGTTCTGGAACAGGCATATATTGATACTGTTAGAAAATAATGTTAGACCTTGCACAGAAATGGTCATGAGACCCACTAAACACTGAACAGTGGCAGAATCACTGCTGTTGCATTTTTGTGTAATGTGAATTTATTTCACCTCAAATGTACTTAGAGGGCCATGTAGCAGGAGTTTCATGTGGATCATACTTTTATGCTGTACATATCCAGATACTGTTTAATAAACTTTGTCATTTGTAGTTTATTACTAGAGCAGCAGTTCTGAATCACCTTTAACCTTGATCTACATTTGTAATTGTTGAAACTCATAAAGCATATTTATTTTTGTGACAGTATAAGAAATAAGTGTGTTTGAACTTGAGAAAGCTGTTGAGTGAGTATCACTGCTCAAGTGTGTGCATTATATTTGTAATAGAAAATTATTGTCATGTCTCAGTCAACAGTTTGTAAACGTATTATGGAGAAGCTGGGACAAGTGGATATGGATACCACACAGAGGCAGGTTGTATGCATCAGTCAGGATAGCTTTTACAGAGAACTCACTCCTGCTGAAAAAGCCAAGGCAGAAAAAGGGCTGTTTAATTTTGATCATCCTGGTGAGTAAGTCAACATCAGTAAATATTGATGATTGGTTGACTGTGCATCATAGTATAACTTTTTTATCATCAGCTTGATGCACAAACTTCTTGTTTATTTACATATAATATATTAATTAAAATCCTCTACGTGTTTCGAGCATACCCTGCTCATCTTCAGGAGGTTCACTTCGTAATTGTATATATGCGGTCTCTGGTATCGTCACTCTCTGCAGGTGACTCTTTTCTTAACCGGTGCACAAGACAGTCACCTGCAGAGAGTGATGATACCAGAGACCGCATATATACAATTACGAAGTGAACCTCCTGAAGATGAGCAGGGTATGCTCGAAACCTGTAGAGGATTTTAATTAATGTATTATATGTAAATAAACAAGAAGTTTGTGCATCAAGTTGGTGATAAAAAAAGTTATCAGTAAATATATTGTAAGTCTATAATTTAACTCTTCTTGGTTGTAGTTATCTACGTTAAATGTAGTGGTGATAACTGTACCAGATATTTTATATTCCTGAACTCACTGGAGGGTGCTTTATAGTCTGCATTTGGCATAAGAGAGGGAATTGTATATGAAACTTTAAAATACATTTTTTAAGTTAATTAACATGGAGACATGCTTGAAAAGTTATTTTTACAAGTTGTGGGATGGTCACTAATAAAATCATGGCAAGGCTCTTGGGAGTGATGATGGTAAGGAACTGATGTTAAGAGTCCATGTTTTATCCATTTTTATGATATTAAATTAACCCTTAGGCGACTAATGTCATATATATATATATGGAGCACCCATTCTTGATGTTTATAGATCACACACAACGACGCAGCACAGTCGGTAGGACTCTTCTGGACGAGCGATCAGCTCGTCGCA
>Ga0268261_10004423_pt1 | contig 10525 bp, 22 predicted proteins | sample TergutNc150P1_FD_190353 | JGI IMG/M metagenome (GOLD analysis project Ga0268261, IMG submission 190353) | Nasutitermes corniger P1 segment gut microbial community from laboratory colony in Florida, USA - Nc150 P1 (SPAdes) (version 2) | ecosystem: Host-associated > Arthropoda: Insects >...
GTTGTATGTTAGTACTAAATTTAATTATACATCACAAGTTGAATACAAGTTACAATAGAGCACAATACAAGTTACAATAGAGCACAATACAAGTTACAATAGAGCACAATACAGGTTACAATAGAGCACAATACAAGTTACAATAGAGCACAATACAAGTTACAATAGAGCACAATACAAGTTACAATAGAGCACAATGCAAGTTACAGTACAGCACAATACAAGTTACAACAGAGCACAATACAAGTTACAATAGAGCACAATGCAAGTTACAGTACAGCACAATACAAGTTACAATAGAGCACAATACAAGTTACAATAGAGCACAATAAAAGTTACAATAGAGCACAATGCAAGTTTCCTGTGCCTGTACAGTTAATGGAAGTGCTCAAATTGTTTGCCGTTAGCCGCTAGACACCTATTACAACGGCGAACAGTTGATTGTGCAACCTCGGTCTAAGTGTTTATGGGGATTTCTGTACATGCGTCATGTGATCTTACGGTCATGTCAGTAGCGACATCTGTTGAGAAAACACCATACTACATATTGTAATGATAATTCAATTCAAGTTACAAAACAATACAGAGATACCATCTGTTAAAGTGTGTACACATTTTTTTGGTGGACTCTGTACATGTAATTATGTCTTATTTTTACAGATCAGACAATTGGGACAAAGTGGCACATTAGACTGTGATATTTGGACTGATGCTGTGAGTCTGGTCTGATTATTGTAATGCAGAGGAATGCACGCTATTTGTGCCAGAGTGAAAGGCGAACGTGTTACATGCAGTAAAACAGGGCACTCAAGGATTTGTCAAAACGACCAGCGGGGTGGAGTTTATACAGTATGACAAAATTACTGTTAAAATGTCATGGCTGTTCTTAGTAAAGACCTTACAATCAATGTGCGACACTGAGCGGAAAATTGTGAATAGTTCGGCGATTTAAAGACACTATAAATTAGTGTCTAACAGTTTTGTTATTCCTAGCCATTAGAAAAAAAATTTAAGCTTGTTGTGACCTTCACAGGACAGTTTGTTGTGACCTTCAGAGGACAGTTTGTTGTGACCTTCACAGTACAGTTTGTTGTGACATTCACAGGACAGTTTGTTCTGACCACAGTACAGTTTGTTGTGACATTCACAGGACAGTTTCTTGTGACCTTCACTGTACAGTTTGTTGTGACCTTCAGAGGACAGTTTGTTGTGACCTTCACAGTACAGTTTGTTGTGACCTTCACAGTACAGTTTGTTGTTACCTTCACAGGACAGTTTGTTGTGACCTTCACTATACAGTTTGTTTTGACCTTCAGAGGGCAGTTTGTTGTGACCTTCACAGGACAGTTTTTTGTGACCTTCACAGGACAGTTTGTTGTGACCTTCACACGACAGTTTCTTGTGACATTCACAGTACAGTTTGTTGTGACCTTCACAGGACAGTTTGTTGTGACCTTCACAGTACATTTTGTTGTGCCATTCACAGTACAGTATGTTGTGACATTCACAGGACAGTTTGTTGTGACCTTCAGAGGACAGTTTGTTGTGAACTTCAAAGTACAGTTTGTTGTGACCATCACAGGACAGTTTGTTGTGACCTTCACAGTACAGTTTGTTGTGACCTTCACAGTACAGTTTGATGTTACCTTCAGAGGACTGTTTGTTGTGACCTTCACTGTACAGTTTGTTGTGACCTTCACTGTACAGTTTGTTGTGACCTTCAGAGGACAGTTTGTTGTGACCTTCACATGACAGTATTTGTGACCTTCACAGGACAGTTTGTTTGACCTCCACAGTACAGTTTGTTGTGACATTCACAGTACAGTTTGTTGTGACCTTCACACGACTGTTTGTTGTGACCTTCACACGACTGTTTGTTGTGACCTTCACAGGACAGGTTGTTGTGACCTTCAGAGGACAGTTTGTTGTGAAATTCACAATACAGTTTGTTGTGACCTTCACAATATAGTTTGTTGTGACCTTCACAATATATTTTGTTGTGACCTTCACAGGACAGTTTGTTGTGACCTTCAAATATAGTTTGTTGTGACCTTCACAATATAGTTTGTTGTGACCTTCACAGGACAGTTTGTTGCGACCTTCACAGTACAGTTTGTTGTGACCTTCAGAGGACAGTTTGTTGTGACCTTCACTATACAGTTTGTTGTGACCATCACAGTACACTTAGTTGTGACCTTCACAGCACAGTTTGTTGTGACCTTCACAGCACAGTTTCTGGTGACCTTCACAGGACAGTTTTTGGGACCTTCACTGTACAGTTTGTTAGGACAGTTTGTTGTGACCTTCACAGGACAGTTTTTGGGACCTTCACAGGACATTTTGTTGTGACCTTTGCTGTACAGATTGTTGTGACCTTCACAAAGCAGTTTGTTGTGACCTTCACATGACAGTTTGTTGTGACCTTCACAGTAGTTTGTTGTGACCTTCACAAGACTGTTTGTTGTGACCTTCAAAGCAGTTTGCTGTGACTTTCAGTGTGAAGTTTGTTGTGACCTTCAGAAGACAGTTTGTTGTGACCTTCACAGGACTGTTGTGACCTTCACAGTACAGTTTGTTGTGACCTTCAGAGGACAGTTTGTTGTGACCTTCAAAATACAGTTTGTTGTGACCTTCACAGTAGTTTGTTGTGACCTTCACTGTACAGTTCGTTGCGACCTTCACAGGACAGTTTGTTGTGACCTTCACAGGACTGTTTGTTGTGACCTTCAAGGTAGAGTTTGTTGTGACCTTCACAGGACAGTTTGTTGTGACCTTAACTGTACAGTTTGTTGTGACTTTCAGAGGACAGTTTGTTTTGACCTTCGCAGTACAGTTTGTTGTGACCTTCACAGGACAGTTTGTTGTGACCTTCACTGTACAGTTTGTTGTGACCTTCACAGGACAGTTCGCTGTGACCTTCACTGTACAGTTTGTTGTGACCTTTAGAATACAGTTTGTTGTGACCTTCAGAGGACAGTTCGTTGTGACCTTCACAGTACAGTTTGTTGACCTTCACAGTACAGTTTGTTGTGACCTTTAGAGGACAGTCTGTTGTGACCTTCAAACGAGTTTGATGTGACCTTCACATGACTGTTGTGAACTTCACAATACAGTTGGTTGTGACCTTCACATGAAAGTTCGTTGTGACCTTTACAATACAGTTTGTTGGGACCTTCAGATGACAGATTGTTGTGACCTTCACAGTACAGTTTATTGTGACCTTCAGAGGACAGTTTGTTGTGACCTTCACAGGACGGTTTGTTGTGAACTTTACAATACAGTTTGTTGTGACCTTAACAGGAGAGCTTGTTGTGACCTTTACAATAATGATTGTTGTGGCCTTCAGAGGACAGTTTTTGTGACATTTACAATTCAGTTTGTTGTGACCTTCAGAGGACAGTTTGTTGTGACCTTTACAATACAGTTTGTTGTGACCTTCAGAGGACAGTTTGTCGTGACCTTTACAATACAGTTTGTTGTGACCTTCAGAGTACAGTTTATTATGACCTTCACAATACACTATGTTGTGACCTTCATAGGACTTTGTTGTTACCTCTACGATACAGTTTGTTGTGACCTTCAGAGGAGAGTTTATTGTGATCATTACGATACAATTTGTTGTGACCTTCAGGCGACAGTTGTTGTGACCTTCACAGGGCTGTTTGTTTTGACCTTCACAATACAGTTTCTTGTGTCCTTCACTGGACAGTTTTTTGTGAACTTCAGAATAGAGTTTGTTGTGACCTTCAGAGGACAGTTAGTAGTTACCTACACAATAGTTTGTTGTGACCTTTACAGGACTGTTGTGTCCTTCACACGATAGTTTGTTGTGACCTTCACAGTACAGATTGTAGTGACCTTCACAATACAGTTTGTTATGACCATCAGAGAACAGTTTGTTGTGACCTTCACAATACAGTTCGTTGTGACCTTCAGAGGACAGTTTGTTGTGACCTTCATAATACAGTTTGTTGTGACCTTCAGAGGAAAGTTTGTTGTGACCTTCACAATACGGTTTATTGTGACCTTCAGACGACAGTTTGTTGTGACCTTCACAATACAGTTTGTTGTGACATTGAGACGACAGTTTGTTGTGACCTTCACAATACAGTTTGTTGTGACCTTCACTGTACAGTTTGTTGTGACCTTCACAATACAGTTTGTTGTGACCTTCAGAGGACAGTTTGTTGTGACATTCACAATACAGTTTGTTGTAACCTTCACAATAGAATTTGATGTGACCTTCGCAGGACTGTTTGTTGTGACCTGCATAATACAGTTTGTTGTGACCTTCAGAGGACAGTTTGTTGTAACCTTCACAATACAATTTGTTGTGACCTTCAGAGGAAAGTTTGTTGTGAACTTCACAATAGTTTGTTGTGACCTTCACAGAACTGTTGTGACCTTCACAGGAAATTTTTCTGTGACCTTCACAGTACAGTTTTTTGTGATCTTCACTATACAGTTTGTTGTGACCCTCAGATGACAGTTCGTTGTGACCTTCATAATACAGTTTGTTGTGACCTTCAGAGGACAGGTTGTTGTGACCTTAACAATAGTTTGCTGTGACCTTCACAGGACTGTTGTGACCTTCACAGGACAGTTTGTTGTGACATTCACAGTACAGTTTGTTGTGTCCTTCACAATACAGTTTGTTGTGACCCTCAGCGGACAGTTTTTTGTGACCTTCACAATACAGTTTGTTGTGACATTCAGAGGACAGTTTGTTGTGACCTTCACAATACAGTTTGTTGTGACCTTCACAATACATTTTGTTGCGAACTTCGCAGGACTATTTGTTGTGACCTTCATAATACAGTTTGTCGTGACCTTCAGAGGACAGTTTGTTGTGACCTTCACAATACAGTTCGTTGTGACCTTCAGAGGACAGTTTGTTGTGACCTTCAAAGGGATGTTGTGACTTTCACAGTTCTGTTTGTTGTCACCTTCACAGTACAGTTTGTCGTGACCTTCAGAGGACAGTTTGTTGTGACCTTCACAATACAGTTTGTTGTGACCTTCAGAGGACAGTTTGTTGTGACCTTCACCATACAGTTTGTTGCGACATTCAGAGGACAGTTTGTTGTGACCTTCAAAGCGATGTTGTGACCTTCACAGTTCAGTTTGTTGTTACCTTCACAGTACAGTTTGTTGTGACTTTCACAGTAAAGTTTGTTGTGATCTTTACAGTACAGTTTGTTGTGACCTTCAGATGACAGTTTGTTGTGACCTTCAGAGGACAGTTTGTTGTGACCTTCACAGGGCTGTTGTGACCTTCACAGTACATTTTGTTGTGACCTTCCCAGTACAGTTTGTTGTGACCTTCACAGTACAGTTTTTTTGGTTCATTCACTGTACAGTTTGTTGTGACTTTCACAGTAAAGTTTGTTGTGACCTTCAATTTACAGTTTGTTGTGACCTTAACAATACAGATTGTTGTGACCTTCACAGTACAGTTTGTTGTGGCCTTCACAGTACAGTTTGTTGTGACCTTCACAGGACAGTTTGTTGTGACCTTCACTGTACGGTTTGTTAACTTCACATGAGAGTTTGTTGTGACCTTAACTGTACAGTTTGTTGTGACCTTAACAATGCAGTTTATTGTGACCTTCACGGTACAGTTTGTTGTGTCCTTCAGAGGACAGTTTGTTGTGACCTTCGGTGTACAGTTTGTTGAGACATTCACAGTAGTTTGTTGTGAACTTCACGATTCGGTTTGTTGTTACCTTCACTTTACAATTTGTTGTGACCTTCACAGGACAGTTTGTTGTGACCTTCATAGGACAGTTTGTTGTGACCTTCAGAGGACAGTTTGTCGTGACCTTCAAAGTACATTTTGTTGTGACATTCAGAGGACTGTTTGTTGTGACCTTCACAATACAGTTGGTTGTGACCTTCACAGGACTGTTTGTTGTGACTTTTACAGTACAGTTTGTTGTGGCCTTTACAAGACTGTTTTTGTGACCTTTAGAGTACAGTTTGTTGTGACCCTAACAGTACAGTTTTTTGTGACCTTTACAGTACTGTTTGTTGTGACCTTCACAGTAGAGTTTGTTGTGACTTTCACTGTACACTTTGTTGTGACCTTCACAGTACTGTTTGTTGTGTCCTTCACAGGACTTTTGTGACCTTCACAGGGCAGTTTGATGTGACCTTCAAGGACAGTTTGTTGTGACCTTAACAGGACAGTTTGTTGTGACCTTCATCGACACTTTGTTGTGACCTTCACAGTACAGTTTGTTGTGACCTTCAACGACAGTTTGTTGTGACCTTCACTGTACAGTTGTTTGTGACATTCACAGGAAAGTTTTTTGTGACCTTCAACGACAGTTTGTTGTGACCTTCACGGTACAGTTCTTTGTGACTATCACAGGAGAGTTTGTTGTGACCTTCAACGACAGTTTGTTGTGACCTTCACAGTACAGTTCTTTGTGAACTTCACAGGACAGTTTTGTTGTGACCTTCAACGACAGTTTGTTGTGACCTTCACAGTACATTTCTTTGTGACCTTCACATGACAGTTTGTTGTGACCTTCACAGTACAGTTTGTTGTGACCTTCACAGTACAGTTTTTGTGACCTTCAGAGGACAGTTTGTTGTGACCTTCACAGTACAGTTTTTGGGACCTTCGCAGGACAGTTTGTTGTGACCTTCAAGGACAGTTTCTTGTAACCTTCACAGTACATTTTTTGTGACCTTCACAAGACAGTTTGTTGTGACCTTCACAGTAGAACTTGTTGTGACCTTCACAGGACAGTTTGCTGTGACTTTCAAGGACAGTTTGTTGTGACCTTCACAGTACAGTATGTTGTGATCTTCACAGTAGTTTGTTGTGATCTTCGCAATGCAGTATGTTGTGTCCTTCACAGGACTGTTTGTTGTGACCTTCACAGGATATTTTGTTTTGACCTTCACAGGACAGTTTGTTTTGACCTTCACAGGACAGTTTGTTGTGACCTTCACAGTACAGTTTGTTTCACCTTCACAGGACTGTTTTTTGTGACCTTCACAGAACAGGTTGTTTTGACCTTCACAGGACAGTTTGTTTTGACCTTCGCAGGACAGTTTGTTGTGACCTTCTCATTACAGTTTTTGTGACTTTCATAGGACACTTTTTGTGACCTTCACAGGACTGTGTGTTTTGACCTTCACAGTACAGTTTTTTTGACCTTCAGAGGACAGTTTGTTGTGACCTTCACAGAACAGTTTGTTTTGACCTTCACAGTAGAGTTTGTTTTGACCTTCACAGGACAGTTTGTTTTGACCTTCACAGGACAGTATGTTGTGACCATCACAGTACATTTTGTTGTGACCTTCACAGGACTGTTTTTTTGACCATCACAGGACAGTTTGTTGTGACCTTCACAGCACAGTTTGTTTTGACCTTCACAGGACAGTTTGTTTTGACATGCACAGGACAGTATGTTGTGACCTTCACAGTACATTTTGTTGTGACCTTCACAGGACTGTTTTTTTGACCATCACAGGACAGTTTGTTGTGACCTTCACAGAATAGTTTTTTGTGACCTTCGCTGTACAGTTTGTTGTGACCTTCACAATACAGTATGTTGTGACCTTCACAGGAAAGTTTGTTGTTGCCTTCACAAAACAGTTTGTTGTGACATTTACAGGACAGTATGTTGAGACCTTCAGAGGACTGTTTGTTGTGACCTTCACATTAAGTTTGTTGTGACATTCACAGGACAGTTTGTTGTGACCTTCACAGGACAGTTTGTTGTGACCTTCAGAGTAAGTTTGTTTGGCCTTCAGAGGACATTTTGTTGCGACCTTTACAGGACAGTATGTTGTGACCTTCAGAGGACTGTTTGTTGTGGCCTTCACAATAAGTTTGTTTTGACCTTTAGAGGACAGTTTGTTGTGACCTACAGAGGACTGTTTGTTGTGACCTTCAGAGTACAGTTTGTTGTGACCTTCACAATACAGTTTTTCGTGACATTCACACTACAGATTTTTGTGTCCTTTACAGGACAGTATGTTGTGACCTTCAGAAGACAGTTTGTTGTGACCTTCACAGTACAGTTTGTTGTATGCTTCACAATACAATTTTTTGTGACCTTCACAATGCAGTTTGTTGTGACCTTCACTGGACAGTTTGTTATGACATTCACAGGACAGTGCCTGTGACCTTCATAGTACAGTTTGTTGTGACCTTGACTGGACAGATTTTTGTGATCTTCACAATACAGTTTGTTGTGACCTTCACAGGACACTTTGTTATGACATTCTAAGGGCAGTTTATGACCTTCACATGACAGTTTGTTGTGACTTTCACAGTACAGTTTCTTGTGACCTTTACTGTACAGTTTTTTGTGACCTTTACAGGACAGTTTATTGTGACCTTCACAGGACTGTTTGTTGTGACTTTGAAAGACAGTTTGTTGTGACCTTCAAGGGTAGTTTGTTGTAACCTTCACAGTACAGTTTGTTGTGACCTTTACTGTACAGTTTTTTGTGACCTTCACAGGACAGTTTGTTGTGACCTTCACAGTACAGTTTTTGTGACCTTCACAGGACAGTTTGTTGTGACCTTCACAGTACAGTTTTTGTGACCTTCACAGGACAGTTTGTTGTGGCCTTTACTGTACAGTTTTTTGTGACCTTTACAGGACAGTTTGCTGTGACCTTCACAGAAAATTTTATTGTGACCTTCAAGGACAGTTTGTTGTGACCTTCACAGAACAGTTTGTTGTGACCTTTGCAGTACAGTTTATTGTGACCTTCACAATGCAGTTTGTTGTGACCTTCACAGAACAGTTTGTTATGACATTCACAGGACAGTTTGTTATTACCTTCATAGGTCAGTTTGTTGTGACCTTAACTGTACAGTTTGTTGTGATTTTCACTCTACATTTTGTTGTTATCTTCACAGTACAGTTTGTTGCGACCTTCACAGGACAGTTTCTTGTGACCTTAATCTACAGTTTTATGTGACCTTCACTGTACAGTTTGTTGTGACCTTCACAGTACAGTTTTTGTGACCTTCAGAGCACAGTTTGTTGTGACCTTCACAGTACAGTTTTTGTGACCTTCGCAGGACAGTTTGTTGTGACCTTCAAGTACAGTTTCTTGTAACCTTCACAGTACATTTTTTGTGACTTTCACAGGACAGTTTGTTGTGCCCTTTACTGTACAGTATTTTGTGACGTTTACAGGACAGTTTTTTGTGACCTTTATTGTGCAGTTTGTTGTGACCTTCACAGTACTGTTTGTTGTGACCTTCAAGAACAGTTTTTTGTGACCTTTGCAGTACATTTTGTTGTGACCTTCGCAGTACAGTTTGTTGTGACCTTTACAATACAGTTTTTTGTGACCTTCACAATGCAGTTTGTTGTGCCCTTCACTCGACAGTTTGTTATGACATTCACAGGACAGTTTTTGTGACCTTTATAATACAGTTTGTTGTGACCTTCACTGGACAGTTTTTTGTGACCTTCACAGTACAGTTTGTTGTGACCTTCACAGGACGCTTTGTTATGACATTCACAGTACATTTTGTTATGACCTTCACATGACAGTTTGTTGTGACTTTCACAGTACAGTTTTTTGTGACCTTCACATGACAGTTTGTTGTGACTTTCACAGTACAGTTTTTGTAACCTTCACAGGACAGTTTTTTGTAACCTTTACAGTACAGTTTTTGTGACCTTCACAGGGCAGTTTGTTGTGGCCTCTATTGTACAGTTTTTTGTGACCTTTACCTGACAGTTTGTTGTGACCTTCACAGAAAATTTTGTTGTGATCTTCAAGGACAGTTTGTTGTGACCTTCACAGTACAGTTTGTTGTGACCTTCGCAGTACAGTTTGTTGTGACCTTCACAATGCTGTTTGTTGTGACCTTCACAGGACAGTTTGTTATGACCTTCACAGTACAGTGTGTTGTGATTTTCACTCTACATTTTGTTGTGATCTGCACTGTAAAGTTTGTTGTGACCTTCACAGTACAGTTTGTTGTGACCTTCACAGTACAGTTTGTTGTGATTTTCACTCTACATTTTGTTGTGATCTGCACTGTAAAGTTTGTTGTGACCTTCACAGTACAGTTTGTTGTGACCTTCACAGTACAGTTTGTTGTGATTTTCACTCTACATTTTGTTGTGATCTGCACTGTAAAATTTGTTGTGATCTTCACTGTAGAGTTTGTTGTGACCTTCACTGTACAGTTTGTTGTTTTCTTCACAGTACAGTTTCTTGTGACCTTCACAGGACATTTTGTTGTGACCTTTACTCTACAGTTTTTTGTGACCTTCACTGTACAGTTTGTTGTGACTTTCACAGTACAGTTTTTTTGACCTTCAGAGGACAGTTTGTTGTGACCTTCACAGTACAGTTTTTGTGACCTTCGCAGGATAGTTTGTTGTGACCTTCAAGGACAGTTTCTTGTAACCTTCACAGTACATTTTTTGTGACCTTCACAGGACAGTTTGTTGTGGCCTTTACTGTAAAGGTTTTTGTGACTTTACAGTACAGTTTGTTGTGACCTTTACTGTGCAGTTTGTTGTGACCT
>Ga0268261_10004424_pt1 | contig 10525 bp, 2 predicted proteins | sample TergutNc150P1_FD_190353 | JGI IMG/M metagenome (GOLD analysis project Ga0268261, IMG submission 190353) | Nasutitermes corniger P1 segment gut microbial community from laboratory colony in Florida, USA - Nc150 P1 (SPAdes) (version 2) | ecosystem: Host-associated > Arthropoda: Insects > Digestive...
CACTGTAGGAAATCTTACATCCTTTTGACTTCCTTCTAACAGCGCGTGCATACGAACAAAAGAAAAAGACTGAACATAAACTGCAAGTTTCACAATCAATAATCCAATCAATCAAACAGAAAGTAATCAAAGGTCAAAACACATGCATAGAAAGGTGCTTCATAACAGTAGTATTAGCAGTACGTTCTGTCTCCTCAGAATAACTAAGAACATTTTCAGAAAAACAAAGCTGTACATAGTACTAATGTGAGAAAAATGTACAGTATTCCCAGAATAACTAAGAACATTATCAGATAAACTCCGCTGTACGTAGTAGTAATGTGAGCAGTATGTACTGTCTCCCCAGAATCACTAAGAACATTTTCAGAATAACTCAGCTGTACATAGTAGTAATTAGAGAATTATGTACTGTCTCCTCAGAATAACCAAGAGCATTTTCATAAAAACTCCGCTGTACATAGTAGTAATGTGTGTAGTATGTTCCGTCTCCTCAGAATAACTAAGAGCATTTTCAGAAAAACGCAGCTGTAGAAAGTAGTAATGTAAGCAGTATTTACTGTCTCCTCAGAATAACTAGGTGCATTCCAGACAAACTCAGCTGTACATAGTAATAAAGTGAGCAGTATGTACTGTCTCCTGAGAATAATTAAGATTTTTCGGAAAAAATCAGCTGTACATAGTAGTAATGTGAGGAGTATGTACTGTCTCCACGGAATAATTAAGAACATTTCTAGAATAACTCAGCTGTACATAGTAGTAATGTGTGTAGTATGTTCCGTCTCATCAGAATAACTAAGAGCATTTTCAGAAAAACGCAGCCGTAGAAAGTAGTAATGTAAGCAGTATGTACTGTCTCCTCAGAATAACTAGGTGCATTCCAGACAAACTCAGCTGTACATAGTAATAAAGTGAGCAGTATGTACTGTCTCCTGAGAATAATTAAGGAATTTTTCGGAAAAAATCAGCTGTACATAGTAGAAATGTGAGGAGTATGTACTGTCTCCACGGAATAATTAAGAACATTTTTAGAATAACTCAGCTGTACATAGTAGTAATGTGAGGAGTATGTACTGCTTCCTCAAAATAAATTAGGACATTTTCAGAATTACTTAGCTGCAAATACTAGTAATGTGACCAGTATGTACAGTCTCCTCAGAATAAAAAAACCTTATCAGAAAAAGCCACTGTACGTAGTAGTAATGTGAGTAGTAGGTACATTCTCTTCGGAATAACTAAGAACATTTTAAGAAAACCTCAGCTGTAAGTTGTAGTATTGTGAGCAAGAAGTACTGTCTCCACAGGATAACTAAGAACATTTTCAGAAAAACTCAGCTCTATATAGTATTAATGTTAGCAGTATGTACTCTCTCCTCAGAATAACTTTGTACATTTGCAGATAAACTCAACAAGGAACATTTTCAGAAAAACGCAGCTGTACATAGTAGTAATGTGTGTAGTATTTAGTGTCTCCTCAGAATAACTAAGAATATTTTCAGAATAACTGTGCTGTAAGTAGCTGTAATGTGAGAAGTATGTACATTCTCCACAGAAAAACTAAGAACATTTTCAGAAAAAACAGCTGTACATAGCAGTAATGTGAGCAGGATGTACACTCTTCTCAGAATTAGTAAGAACATTTTTAGAAAAACTCATCTGTACATAGTACTAATGTGAGAAGTTTGTAATGTCCCCTCAGAATAAATAAGAACATTTTCATAATTCATAAGCTGCACGTAGTAGTAATGTTAGCAGTATGTACTGTCCCCTCAGAATATTAAGGACAGTTTCACAAAAACTCAGCTGTACGTAGTAGTAAAGTGAGCAGTATGTACTCTCTCCTCACAATACATAAGAAATATTTCAGAAAAACTCAGCTGTACATATTACTGATATGAACATTATGTACTGTCTCCTCAGAATAAATACGTACATTTTCAGATAAAGTCAGCTGTACGTAATAATAATATGAGCAGTATATACTGTCTCCTCGGAATAACAAATATATTTTTAGAAAAACTTAGCTTTACGTAGTAGTAACCAAGAACAATTTCGGAAAAACTCAGCTGTACATAGTAGTAATGTTAGCAATATGTAATGTTTCCACAGAATAATTAAGAACATTTTCAGAAAAATCAGCTCTACCTAATATTAATGTGAGCAGTTTGTATTGTCTCCTCAGAATAACTAGAAACTTTATCAGAAAAACTCAACTGTACGTAGTAGAAATGTGAGAAGTAGGAGGAGTCTCCTCAGAATAACTAAGAAAATTTTCAGAAAAATTCAGCTTACGTAGTATTAATGTGAACGGTAAGAAATGTCTCCTATGAATAGCAAAGAAATTTTTCAGAAAAACTCAGCTGTACGTAGCAATAATATCAGAAGTATGTACTGTCTCCTGAAAATAACTAAGAACATTTTCAGAATAACTCAATTGTACATAGTAGTAATGGTGGAGTATGTACTGTCTCCTCAGAATAACTAAGATCATTTTCAGAATAACTCAATTGTACATAGTAGTAATGGGTGTAGTATGTACTGTCTCCTCAGAATAACTAACAACATTTTTAGAATAACTGATCTGTACATAGTAGTAATGTGTGCAGAATGTACTCTCTCCTCAGAATAACTAATATCATTTTCAGAATAACTAAGCTGTACGTAGTAATAATTTGAGAATTATGTACAGTCACCACAGAATAACTATGAACATTTTCAGGAAAACTCAGCTGTACGTAGCAGTAATGTGAGCAATACATACAGTATCCCCAGAATAACCAAGAACATTTTCAGAAAAACTCATCTGTACATTTTTGTAATTTGAGCAGTGTGTGCTGTCTACTCAGAATAACTAAGATCATTTTCAGAAAATCTCAGCTTTACGTCGTACTAATGTGAGCAGTATGTACTGTCTCTTCAGAACACCTAGGCACAATTTTAGAAAGCCTTGGCTGTACATAGTAATGTGAGCAATGTGTACTTTCTCAAGAGAATAAAAAAAAATGTTTTCAGAATAACTCTACATTACATAGTACTAATGTGAGCAGTATGTACTGTCTCCACAGAGTAACAAAGAACAATTTCAGAATAACTCAAGTTACGTAGTATTAATGTAAGCAGTATGTGCTGCCTCCTAGGAATAAATAAGAACATTTTCAGAATAACTCAGCTGTACATAGTAAAAATGTGAGGTGTGTGTAGTGTCTCCTCAGAAGAACTAAGGACATTTTCAGAGTAACTCAGCTTTACATAGTTGTAATGTGAGCAGTATCTACCGTCACCTCAGAATAACAAAGAAAATTTTTAGAATACCTCAGCTGTACATAGTATTAACGTGTGAAGTAAGTACTGTCTCTTAAGACTAACTAGGAACATTTTCAGAGAAACTCAACTGTATGTAGTAGTAACGTGAGCAGTATGTACTGTCTCCTCAGAATAACTAAGAACATTTTCAGAAAAACTCGTCTGTACGTAGCAGTAATGTAAGCAGTATGTACTGTCTTTTCTGAATAATTAAGAAAACTTTTAGAATACCTCAGCTGTACAGAGTAGTAACGTGTGTAGTAAGTACTGTCTCTTTAGAATAACTAAGAACATTTTCAGAAAAAACAGCTGTACATAGTAATAACGTGAGGAGTAGGTATTGTCTCCTCAGAATACATTAAAATATTTACAGAAAAAATCATGTGTACGTAGTAGTAATGTAAGCAGTATGTACTGTCTCCTCGGAATAACGAAGATCATTTTCAGAATAACTCAGCTGTACATAGTACTAATATTAGCTGTGAGCACTGTCTCCTCAGAATAACTAAGGACATTTTCAGAGTAACCCAGCTGTACATAGTAGTAATGTGTGCGGTATCTACTGTCTCCTCAGAATAACTAAGAACGTTTACAGAACAACTCAGCTGTACATAGTAGAAATGTGAGCATTAGGTACTGTCTCCTCAAAATAACAAAGAACATTTTCAGAAAAACACAGATGTAAGTAGTAGTAATGTGAGCAGTATGTACACTCTCCTCTGAATAACTAGGAGCATTTTCAGAAACACTCAGCTCTAAATGTTAGTAATGTGAGCAGTAACTACTGTCTCCTCAGAATAACTAAGAAATTTTTCAGAAAAACTCAGCTGTATATATTTGTAATATAAGCAGTACGTACAGTCTGCTCCGAATAAATAACAACATTTTCAGAACAATTCAGCTGTACATAGTATTAATGTGAGCAGTACGTATTGTCTCCTAAGTATAACTAAGGACATTTTCAAAATAACTCAGCTGTACATAGTAGTAATGTGAGCAGTATGTACTGTCTCCTCAGTATAACTAAGATCATTTTCAGAATAATTTAGCTGTACAGAATAGTAATGTGTGCAGTGTGTACTGTCTCTTCAGAATGACAAAGGACATTTTCATAATAACTCAGCCGTACATATTAGTAACGTGAGCAGTATGTACTTTCTCCTCAGAATAACTAAGAACAATTCCAGAAATACTCAACTGTACATAATATTGATGTGACCTGTATGTACTCTCTCCTCACAATAATTAAGAACATTTTTGGAATAACTTAGCTGTACATTGTAGTAACGTGTGAAGTAAGTACTGTCTCCTAAGAATAACTAAGAACTTTTACAGAAAATCTCAGCTGTACTTAGTATTAAAGTGACCAGTATACACACTCGCCTCAGAATAACTAAGTACAATTTCAAAGAAACTAAGCTCTACGTAGTAGTAATGTGAGCAGTATGTACTGTCTCCTCAGAATAACTAAGGACATTTTCACAATAACTCAGCTGTACATAGTAATAATGTTAGCAGTATGTACTGTCTACTCAGAATAACTAAGGACATTTTCACCATAACTCAGCTGTACATAGTAATAATGTGAGCAGTATGTACTGTCTACTCAGAATATATAAGAACATTTTCGGAACAACTCAGCTGTACATAGTTGAAATGTGACAAGTATGTAATGTCTCCTCAGAATAACTAAGAAATTTTTCAGAAACTCTGCTGTACCTAGTACTAATTTGTGCAGTACTTACTGCCTCCTCAGAATAACTAAGAACATTTTCAGAAAAAACTCATCTGTTCATTGTAGTAATGTAAGGAATATGTACTGTCTCCTCAGAATAACTAAGAACATTTTCAGAATAACTCAGCTGTACTTAGTAGTAATGTGATCAGTTTGTACTGTCTCCTTAGAATAACTAAGAGCATTTTCAGAAAAACTCATCTGTAAATTTAAGTAATGTGATCATTATGTACTGTCTCGTCAGAATAACTAAGAGCATTTACAGAAAAGCTCAGCTGTACATAGTAGTAATGCGAGCAGTATATATTGTCTCCTCAGAATAACTAAGAACATTTTCAGAAAAACTCAGCTGTACCTTGTATTAATGTGTGCATTATGAACTGTATCCTCAGAATAAGTAAGGGCATTTTCAGAAAAACTAAGCTGTACATAGTAGTATTGTGAGCAGTATGTACTGAATCATCAGAATAACTAAGAGCGTTTTCAGAAAACCTTAGCTTTGCATAGTAGTAATGAGAGAAATATGTACTCTCTCGACAAAATAACTAAGAGCATTTCCAGAACAACTCAGCTGTACACAGTAGTAATGTGAGCAGTATGTACTGTCTAGACATAATACCTAAGAACATTTTCAGAATAAATCAGCTGTACATAGTAGTAATGTGCACAGTATGTACTGTCTCCTCAGAACAACTAAGGATATTTTCAAAACACCTCTGCTCTACATAATATTAATGTGAGCAGTATGTACTGTCTCCTCAGAATAACTAAGAACATTTTCAGAATAACTCAGCTGTACATAGTATTAATGTGAGCAGTATGTACTCTCCTAAGAATAAGAACATTTTCAGAATAACTCATCTGTACGTTATAGTAATGTGAGCAATATGTACTGTCTCCTCAGAATAACTAAGAACATTTTCAGAAGAACTCAGCTCTATATAGTATTAAAGTAAGCATTATGTACAGTCTCCTAAGAATAAATATGACCTTTTTCAGAAAAACTCAGCTGTACGTAGTAGTTATGTGAGCAGTATGTACTGTCTCCACCGAACAACTAAGAACATTTTCAGAATAACTCAGCTGTACATATTGGTAATGCGAGGAGTATGTACTGTCTCCTCAGAATAACTAAGGATATTTTCAGAAAAACTCAGCTGTACTGTATTTTAATGTGAGAAGTATGTACTGTCTCCTCAGAATAACTAAGAACATTTTTGGAATAACTCAGCTGTACATTGTAGTAACGTGTGAAGTAAGTAGTCTCTCCTAAGAATAACTAAGAACATTTACAGAAAGACTCAGCTGTACTTAGTATTAACATGAAAATTATATACTCTCTCCTCAGAATAACTAAATACAATTTCAATCAAACTAAGTTCTGCGTAGTAGTAATGTAAGCAGTATGTACTGTCTCCTCTGAACAACTAAGAACATTTTCATAATAACTCAGCTGTACACATTAGTAATGTGAGGATTATGTACTGTCTCCTCAGATTAACTAAGAATATTTTCAGAAAAACTCTCCTGTACAGAATATTAATGTCGGCAGTATGTACTGTTTCCTCAGAATAACTAAGAACATTTTCGGAATAACTCAGCTGTACATTGTAGTAACGTGTGAAGTAAGTAGTCTCTCCTAAGAATAACTAAGAACATTTACAGAAAGTCTCAGCTGTACTTAGTATTAACGTGACCAGTATATACTCTCTCCTCTGAATAACTACGTACAATTTCAAAAATCTAAGCTCTACCTAGTAGATCTTAGAGTAGTAGAGCTTAGTAGGGCTTAGTAGAGCATAGTAGAGCTTAGTAGAGGATAGTTTTTAGTAGTAGAGCTGAGTTTTATTGAGCAGTTTGTACTTTCTCTTCAGAATAAGTAAGAACTTTTTCAGAAAAACTCTGCTGCACATAATAGTTATGTGAGCAGTATGTAATTTCTCTTCAGACTAACTAAGAACATTTTCAGATTAACTCAGCTGTACATAGTATTACGGTGACAATTATTCTACAGTCTCCAGGAAATAAAAATATTTTCAGAACAACTCAGCTGTACATTAGTGTAACGTGAATATTGGGTACTGTCTCCTCAGAGTAACAAAGAACATTTCGAGAAAAACTCAGCTGTACACAGTAGTAATTGGAGCAGTATTTAGACTCCTCAGAATAACTAAGAACATTTTCAGAAAAAATAAGCTGTGCATAATATTCATATGAGCAGTATGTACTGTGTCCTCAAAATAACTAAGAAATTTTTCAGAATAAATCAGCTGTACATAGTAGTAACGTGTGAATTAAGTACTGTCCCCTAAGAATAAATAGGAACTTTTTCAGAATATCTCAGTTGAACATAACAATAATGTAAGCAGTATGTACTGTCTCCTCGCAATAACTAGATACATTTTCAGAATAACTCTGCTGTACATTTTAGAAATGTGAGCAGTATGTAATGTGTCCTCAGAATAACAAAGAACATTTTCAGAAAAACTTACGTGTACATAGTGTTAATGTGAGAAGTGTGTACTTTCTCCTCAGAATAAATAAGGACATTTTCAGAATAACTCAATTGTACATAATAGTAAGGTGAGCAGTATCTACTGTTTCCTCAGAATAACTAAGAGCATTTTCAGAATAACACAGGGGTACACAGTATTACAGAGAGCAGTAAGTACTGTCTCTTCAGAATAACTAAGAACCTTTTCAGAACAACTCAGCAATTCATAGTTGTAAAGTGAGCATTAGATAGTCCCTCCTCTAAATAACTAAATACTTTTCCAGAAAAACTCAGCTGTACGCAGTAGTAATGTGAGCAGTATGTAATGTCTCCTCAGAATAACTAACAGCTTTTTCAGTGAAACCCAGCTGTAAATTTAGTAATGTGAACAGTATGTACTGTCTCCTCAAAATAACTAAGACCATTTGCAGAAAAATTCAACTGTACATATTAGTAATATTAGAAATAGTTATTGTCTTCTCAGAATAACTAAGGACATTTTCAGAATAACTCAGCTGTACTTAGTTGAAATGTGAACAGTACCTTCTGTCTCCTTAGAATAAATAAGAACATTTTCAGAAAAACTCAGCTGTACACATTATTAATGTGAGCATTAGGTACTGTCTCCTCAGAACAACTAAGAACATTTTCAGAATATCTCAGCTGTACATAGTAGTAACATGAGGATTTTATATTGTCTCCTCAGAATAACTAAGAACATTTTCAGAATAACTCAGCTGTACATATTATTAATGTGAGCAGTATGTAAAGTCTCCTCAGAATAAGGAAGAACATTTTCAGAAAAACTCAGCTGTATGAAGTAGTAATCTGAGCAGTATGTACTGTCTCTCAGAGTAACTAAGTACATTTTCAGAAAAACTCATTTGTACATAGTAGTATTGTGTGCAGTATGTACTGTCTCCTCAGAATAACTAAGAACATTTTCAGAATAACTCAGCTTCACATAGTAGTAATGTGAGCAGTATGTACTGTCTCCTCAGAATAACTAAGAACATTTTCAGAAAAACTCAGCTGTATATAGTAGTAATGTGAGAATTGTGTACTGTCTTCTCATAATAAATAAGAACATTTTCAGAAAAACTCAGCTGTACATAGTATTAATGTGAGCAGTAAGTTTTGTCTCCTCACAATAAATAAGAACATTTTCAGGAAAGCTCAGCTGTATGTAGTAGTAATGTGAGCAGTATGTACTGTCTCCTCAGAATAACTAATAACATTTTCAGAAAAACTAAGCTTTACATAGTAGTAATGTGAGCAGTATGTACTGTCTCCTCAGAATAACTAAGAACATTTTCAGAGTAACTCAGCTTTACATAGTAGTAATGTGAGCAGTATGTGCTCTCTCCTCAGAATAAATAAGAACATTTTTAGAAAAACTCAGCTGTACATAGTATTAATGTGTGCAGTATGTTTTGTCTACTGAGGATAACTAAGAACATTTTCCGTTATACTCATCTTACACAGTAGCAATGGGAGCAGTATGTACTGTCTCCTCAGAATAACTAAGAACATTTTCAGATAAACTCACCTGTATATAGTAGTAAAGTGAGCAGTATGTACTGTCTCCTCAGTATAATTAAGAACATTTTCAGAATAACTCAGCTGTAAAAAGCAGTAATGTGAGCAGTATGTACTGTCTCCTTAGAATAACTAAGAGCATTTTCTGAAAACCTCAGCTGTAAATAGTTGTAATATGAGCATTATTTACTGCCTCTTCAGAATAACTAAGTGCGTCTTCAGAATAACTCAGCTGCACTTATTGGTAATGTGAGCAGCATGTAATCTCTCCTCAGAATAACTAAGAGCATTTTTAGAAAAACTCAACTGTACATAATAGTAATGTGAGCAGTATGTTCTGTCTCGTCAGAATAACTAAGAATATTTTCAGAATAACTCAGCTGTACATAGTATTAATGTGAGCAGTATGTACTGTCTCCTTAGAATAACTAAGAACATTTTCAGAATAACTCATCTGTACATAGTAGTAATGTGAACAGTATGTTCTGTCTCCTCAGAATAAATAAGAAAATTTTTGGAAAAACTCAGCTGTACATAGTAGTAATGTGAGGAGTATGTACTGTCTCCTCAGAATGACTAGGAACACTTTCAGTATAACTCAGCTGTACATGGTAGTAATGTGAGGAGAATGTGTTGTCTCTTCAGAATAATTAAGAACATTTTTAGAATAATTGAACTGTACATAGTTGTAATGTGACAATTATGTACTGTCTTCTCACAATAACTAAGAACGTTTTCAGAATAACTCAGCTACACTTATTAGTAATGTGAGCAGCATGTAAACTCTCCTCTGAATAACTAAGATTATTTTCAGAAAAACTCAGCTCTACACAATAGTAAAGTTAGCAGTATATACTGTCTCCTCAGAATAACTAAGAACTTTTTTAGAAAATCTCAGCTGTACGTAATAATAGTTTGAGCAGTATGTACTGTCTCCTCTGAATAACTAAGAATATTTTCAGGAAAACTCAGTTCTACATAGTTGTATTGTGAGCAGTATGTACTGTGTGCTCAGAATAACTAAGAACATTTTCAGAAAAACTCATCTGTACATAGTAGTAATGTTAGGAATATGTACTGTCTCCTCAGAATAACTACGAACATTTTCAGAATAACTCAGCTGTACATAGTAGTAATATGAGCAGTATGCACTGTCTCCTTACAATAACTAAGAGCATTTTCAGTAAAACTCAGCTGTAAATTGTAGTAATGTGAGCATTATGTATAGTCTCCTCAGAATAACTAAGAGCATTTACAGGAAAGACTCAGCTGTACATAGTAGTAATATGAGCAGTATGTATTGTCTCCTCAGAATAACTAAGAACATTTTCAGAAAAACGCAGCTGTACCTTGTATTTTACTGACCCGGGTTCGAGGGGAACGCCGCTGTCAGTAATTCTGTAATGACCCGGGGTTCGAGAACCACCGCAGTCACTAAATCTGTACTGCCTGGGGTT
>Ga0268261_10004425_pt1 | contig 10524 bp, 3 predicted proteins | sample TergutNc150P1_FD_190353 | JGI IMG/M metagenome (GOLD analysis project Ga0268261, IMG submission 190353) | Nasutitermes corniger P1 segment gut microbial community from laboratory colony in Florida, USA - Nc150 P1 (SPAdes) (version 2) | ecosystem: Host-associated > Arthropoda: Insects > Digestive...
TTTTGCTTGGCCACAGAATGGGCAAACAAGAATTGATTCCCCCCTCGGCCAGACTCTTTCCCCTAGCCCTAATATCCAGACAGTCTCGTCGGAAGTTGTTCTCCTGGAGCGTAAAGCGGCCGAAAGCTTTTAGTGTGGTCTACAAAGCTAGATGGGGCAAGCGGTGGCGCAGTTGGTTGAGGCACTGCGCTACAAGTCCGAAAGTCGCGGGTTTCATTCCCGAGGATATCATTTGAATTTTTCATTGACAATCCTTCCGGCCGCATTATGGCCCTGAGGTTGACTCAGCCTCTAACAGAAATGAGTACCAGGAATATTTTCTTGGGAAAAGGCCGCCGGTGTGTAGGGCTGACAACTATACAACCTTAATGTGCCGACTGTCTTGAAATCTGGGAGCCTCAACCTCCTGAAAACGTCAGGGCCTGTCCAGGCCTGATATGAGATTGCTTTAGCTTTCTACAGAGCTAGATGTCTACGCCGTAACTACACAAGGCAAACTTTCCTTGATCTTCTTTCTTCATGGTGGTTCAACAAGAGCAGAAATCTCCTCATGAATGTCGCTACAAATATGCCAATATAAATGGTGCCACATGACAGAAGAATGAATTGTCTATAAACCAATTTTTGATTCGTATTAAATTCTACAGTGCTACGGACTGGACGGTCCAGGGATTGAATCCAAATGGGGGAGATTTTCCCCAGCCTCCAGACCGGGGTCGGGGCTCACCCAGCCTCCCATACAATGGATACCGGGCCTTTCTCGGAGTAAAGCAACCAAGGCGTAGCGTTAACCACCCACCCCATCTATGAGTCGTCGTTGCCAGTGCTCCGTTGAACTTTATTTTATTAAATTCTATAGCTTTAACTAAAAACCATGTTGAAACATTCCAACGGTATTGGCCTGCAACAAACTTAAGGAACCTTCCGAACATTGACTATAGTCTGGTGGTTTCAAAGCACAATTTTTTTTCCTGCTCTCAGCTACTCCCTGTTCTATTTGTTTCTTATATACAGGCGAAATTAACGAACTAGCTCAATTCATTTCTCATGCTTTGCCTCAAGAGAATACTTAGCGTGCAGGCTGCATCAACCGGACTTAACGTATTGGATGTAACTACTAGTACAAATAGACACTGGTTTATTAACAATTTTATTAATTTTAAGACAACAACTTTTGGTAAAAGGCAATCTGTTTTCTCAAGACAGTCTTAATTTAACTCCTCAGCTCTCAGCTAGCGACTCTCTATGTGAATTTCTGAAAACATGAAAGTTAATATCTCGTTTACAACTAAATTCACACAATGTATCTACCGGAACAAACTCCGACATTTGAAAGCCTAAGAGGGTGGTCTGAAAAGTTTTCGGCCTAACAATGAAAAAACGGATTTATAATTTCAAAATTATTTTAATTTCAAAATAATCTCCCTTAAGACCAATACATTTATTCCAGCAATGCTCCAGCGCCATTATCCCGTCCCTGTAGTAGTTCTTTGTAAGATCTGCAAAATACCCCTCTACAGCTGCAATCGCCTCTTGATTCGAAAAAAAAACGCTGACCAGCAAGGAAGAGTTTGAGTTTTGGGAAGAGAGAGAAGCCAGAGGAAGCCAAGTCTGGGGAATAAGGTGGATGTTTAACAATTTATAGTTCAAATCCCTTAACTTTCCCATTGCTAAAACACTTTTTTGGCAAGTGCATTGTCCTGATGAGAAATGATTTTTCTCTTTTGCAAACCGGGTCGTTACTCATGAATTTTTTGTCTAGTCTGGTTAAAAGATTGGAATAAAATTCCCCTGTCATTGTTTTACCCGTTTCAAGATAATAAACAAATGCTTTCAGCATGCCAAACCACCATTGCCATGGCCTTTCCTGCTGATGGAACCGAACTTGTCTCCTTTGGCGCTGAACAACTGGCTTCTTTCCGCTGTTTTTACTGCTGTTTGGATTCTGGTGTGTAATGGTGAATCCAAGTCTCATCCATAGTAATAAATCGACCCACAAATTCAGTTTTAATTTTTTTAAACGCTCCAAGCACTCTTCAGATATTTTCATGCGAGTGCGTTTTTGATCTGATGTAAGCCAGCGTGACACCCATCTTGCGCAAAGTTTTTCATACCCAATTCTTCTTGCAAAATATAATCTACACGTTTTTTAAATGCGTGTAGTCTCAGCAAGTCTCACTTTTATCCGCCAGTCATCCAATAACATATGGCGCACTTGTTCATAGATCTCTGGTGTTGTTGCACTTTTTGGACGTCCTTTACGTGGATCATCTTCAAAGCTGGTACGGTCACGTTTAAATTCGGCAGCCCATTTTTTAATCGTTGAAAACTAAGGAGAAGAGTCCCCATAAACTATTATGAACTTCGAATGAATTTCATTTGGCGTTAAACCTTCCTTTACAAAGAATTTTATAACCGCACGATACTCAATTATATCCATTTTAAGAGGTACAGACAACACTCCTGGTTCAGACGGTGTATAAAACAAAGTACTTGATAGAATGGCTTGCAATTTCACATGGATGCTTATGACAGATGTATAAACTTAGAAAAAAGTCTTTCCGATAGTGTTGCCTTATATGGTCGAGGCAGATAAATTTTTAGACCACTCACGTATTGCCGTAACTTTACATAGGGCAATATTCTATAATTTACCTCTGTTGCAAGACAATACGATTCCTAGCTGTCAGTTACGCCTGCACAGAAGCAGTCCATTCTCAACACAACAGAAGTCAAGTGCAGTGTTCTTCGTCCATCCCAGTGTAAATTCTACAAGTGTTCAAAACGAACACGTCACAACTCAACATACTTTCATTGATCCAGAAAACCTAAGAGTGTTTTGAAACCCAGCTGTCAGCAAGTGTCAAAGAAGCGTGAGTGATACGGGTGAATGACGTGACAGGCTGAAGCCCTCGTCATTTTATGATGGCGAGCATAGATATAGCATTACATCACCAAGAGTCAAACCCAAACCAAAGTAAAAAATGTTGTGTTTTCATAAAGGCAGACGATGTGTATTGTTCGTACCATTAGTCATGTTGATTACGTTTAAGGTGGACTGAATTCCTGTAGCTTCGGAAGAATGTAGGTCCATCGGCGTTTTCGGAATCAGATATGACGTAATGTGCCTCCGTCTGTCAGACAGCTGTTCTGCCTCACATGTCATCGTAACTCTGACGCAGTATTTGGTGTAATACATCAAAAACCTATGCGTTTGTAACAATGATTAATAATGCTAATTAATTTCTCAAAGCACAGAATGAATAAGAATCACACTTCCTGTGACTGACAGAAGGCAGTGGTGTAAACGTACCGTTGTCTGAGCGGAAAGAACCAAACTCCGAAACAATATGAGCGAGACGTCTTCTCTGTTCAGGTCCAATGATCTGTAGCAGGATCACAATGAGCCGTGGAATTTTCAGGATGCTATATAAACTGACCGTGGTCTATTTTAATGATAAAGAATTGCATGAGTGTCCTAGAGATTCTACATCCCGACTGATATTAGAAACCTACAGGGTTCACTTCTTCTGGTTGACACCGAAATATACTGCCTCCACAATATGAAGGAAAACCAAATATTGCAACGCGAAATTTCATTCTCAAGTTGCGTAATTACCTAAAACATCGTGCATTTTAAGCGTCCTGTAGCCTGCGTGACCTGGGAGACAAAAGTTTCAGGACTATACACCAGGTCACGCTGTCAAGTGAACTACTCTATGCGTCGCTAATCACTTCGTATTTTAGTGCAGGAATTTGAAACTGGACATAATAATTTTCACTTCGCTAGAGCGAAGCATCGCAATCAAAATTAACTCTGCATTTATTTTCTGCCCATACGTGCTAAATATCCCTCACATCTACGCGTTATTTTGAATCGCCATTGATATATCTCAGTTTTACATGTGCCTGTTTGATGTCACTTCCGTGGAAGTGAATACATAATATATGGGCACACAATACTGGCCCTAAAGCACAGCTGGAAAAGCCCACGGGTTGAATTATAATGCTCTCAGATCCGGTGGAGTTCACACACGATTCGTTACCGTCTTGTAAGAAAAACTGAGCTTACAAGCAAGGGAATTTAACATGCGGATGAAGGCTGTTCCAACGCACAAAGGAAAACGCATATGCGGTGTTGACACAGTGTCGATACAGTGTCGCCACTGTGTCGATACAGTGTAAGAATTAGTCCAAACACTATATGAATAATTCAGGCTTTCCAAAAATTCTTCCCCTAAGAAAACACATGAAGTTAATTACCGTTTAGTGACTACGGGTTTGTGAACCCACCGATGCCACCAATTTTGTAATGCCTCCCGGATAACGGTTAGACTTCAACTATTTCCTACCCGGACAGGTGTTGTATGATGTGAGACAGCGGCGTTCCTACTATTTTCGTCTTAGCTTTCTCGATCTCAAATTTCGCTGCCACCAGGGCAGTATTTGTAATTTCAGCAGAATAATGACCACTACTGCCGTTTGTATCTACTATCGTAATTCATAGTGGATACGGGTGTAGTAATCCCTTTGCCGTTGCCACGTAGCACTTTAGTTGAGCGGACTAGAACTGCTATACCAACTCAGCGTTCTTCAAAGCTCGCTAATCAAACATAAATGGAGGTTCAAAATATATGTAAAGGAAATTACGTTCACAAACGCAATATCTATAGTTTGCTTGTAGGTAACTTGAGCACAGAGCGTTTAGACAATACTCTTAAATAAAACAATTAATTTAGGGGGATACTTGGGGTTAGGTTACAACTAAACTTCATCACAGTTTACGTCCCAGCAGAACACAGACAGAATACGAGTTAATCTTTCTAGTAAAATATATGATGTGTATTTTGAACAAATCTACACTATATCTAACTTATATCTACACAACCTAAATACCTTCTATCAGATTTGACCTAGCAATTATGGAGATAATTTCTTCTACATAAATTGGAAAATACAAAATAAACCAACAAGACACATATCAATCGTTTTTCTTTTTTTGTCTTGAGTTATGGATAAACTTTACACCATTTCTACACACTTATAGCGTATATAGATATAAAGGAATGTGCTGTTATTAAGGAATTTGCATATACAGTCTCCCTGTTGTTAGTGCGTGCAAATTGCTCAATCAAACTTGTATCTAAACTGCAAATTTATAATTTCGACTATGTCAACACAAAACGCAAGTTACACAAATAAAATCACCAAAATTCATTTCAAGTTCCAAAATTCTAAACGTTAACCAAATGTCACTTTGTTTCCACACATTACACCGTCATTTTCTTCGGGTAAGACATACCGTCATAATGGGGTAAACAGGTGAAATAAAAAAGAAGATCGCCACTCACAACTGCATTCGAACAACATTTATTTCGTAACAGGCAACATGTTTCGACTTCAATCGTAAGCCGTTATCAGCCGCAGATGAAAGTATGTGGAAAAAATACACTTAGATGCTACAAATTTTTATTAGACCGACTAAGATCTCCAAATCATAATGCTGACGAATGTTTTCATTAAGTAAAAGCCGAAGATGTGCTCGTTAAAAATCAATAGGCCTATATATTGCAACACATTAGACAAATGTTGCTGCATTACTTAATGTATACTAAACGCTTGGCCACACTTCCTCCATTGTATGTGTGCAAATAACCTGATTTTTGTGATCAGAATTCATACGCTGAAAGATTTCTTGCATGTGTTTAAATTAGGAAGTTAATTAATGTAAACAAAGAATTGTTCTACTTGTTGCTGATTTTGAGGCTGTATCATAGCTTAAACGCATATTGTATGATCTTTCTCCTTTCTTTCCGTGTTCTTCAGGTTGCGTTTGTTAACTGCTGAAATACATTTTAGTATACTGAAGAATACGAGAAATATTAATTAGAGGTGAAAAAGGTACAGACAAATTTGCTTACGTAAATAACATAAAGAAATATATCCTTCGCTCGTATAACACAGGAAATCTTTCCCTTACTCTTATCGGTGAAGTAATGTGAAGTATCATACAGATGTGGTGCCAATCAAGGTAAGGCTGTTTCCTGTGTGATGACCTCAGAGATTGCATTAGGGTCAAATGTGTGCTCATCCTTACTTTACTGCCATTTTTTGTTTCATTATATACGTGAAAGATTTATATGTTATTAAGTGTGGGCTGTTTTATTTGTAATGCTGCATTCTCACATCATCATCAGAAGTTCAAACACAGTGTCCGTTCTGAAGCAGGTGCTTTTCAGACTTAGTCCCAAGTCATGAAATATCTACCTTGCATGGCCACTATAATTTTTCAAACACCACAAATTATATATTTGTTATTATCGTTCTTAGGCGCGTTTAAAAATGCAAAAAGCGACTATTAGCTTTGTCATATCTGTCCGTCTCTCCATCTGTCCGCATAAAACATCTCGGCTCCCAATGGACGGATTCTGATGAAATATGACACCTGAGTCTTTTTCGAAAATACTTCGAGAAAATTCAAGTTTCATTAAAATCGGATGAGAAAAACGGATACTTTAAATGAAGACCAATATAGTTTTTGATCAGATCTCGCTCAATTCGTTTTAGAATGAAAAGTGTTTAAGACAAAAGCTGTAGAGAAAACCAAAACACACATTTTATGTTCAGTAACTTTTGTCCGAAAATCGTGCCATGTATGAAATAAAGTGGAAAAATAGTGTACAACTAGGCAGGCCACAGATGACAATATGGCGCATGAGCATTGCATGCTGGATACCTAAGACTACAAACACACACTCAGATTATGTAATACTTATTGATTTTCCACTACAACATCCTTTGCACGAAAGCTCCCCAATGTTACGTTATACGTACATTGAGTGTATTGTTACAACCTCAATTTTGTTAAATCTAATTTAGTATGAACTGCTATCTTTAGTGTGCTTGAATAACTTTGTGACGAATTTTGTCTCTTTCCTAGTGTAATTAAAAACTCAACATTTTTGCTTTCCATTTAATCTGTATTTGAAATAGCATATAGTATTTTACTCAAGGGTTTTGCAACATTAACAGGACTAGAGTCTTTATGTAAAATGTTACAATTATTGAGAATTATCTATTGTGACAACCGTCCGACTTGGTACTATGAAAGTCTTAGTAATTTCCCGTCGGAACAAAAATTATAACAGATAATGAACCGACTGAATAAGTATCACATATCAATTACGCGTGACATTACATACGACAATACAAAAGATAATACAATAAAAATAATAAGTTTAAATACATTTGGCTCATTAAAAAGAAAGTCAGAAAAAACAAAAAAGAATCAAACTCTATACATTTTTGGTACTGAATATAAAAGACGACAGTTCAGTAACTGCCGTATAAATGGTTTGAGATCGGTTAGAAGGCTGTACAAGACTGGGTTTCTTTCATAATAAAAATACACAAAATAAGCATCACTCCCATAATCGCAAATACTGATAGCAACAGGGGACGATGGGGAAAATATTCAGTAAGAATGGATTGATCACGAATTCCGAAGATCGCCTTCGATTGTATCTCAAAAGTATAAGAGATGTGAGACGTTCAAGAAATAGATGGCCACTGTGAAGTCGCAACAGGCCAAAGACCTAACCCTTGAAAGGAAGTTGATGAAGACTTCTTTATATTTTCTTGTGGGCTAAAAAAACCAATTTAATGCGTTTCTTTTACGTGTCTGACACCAGCACCTTTATGCTCGATGGTGGGATAGTATATTTCCAGTATACTATACCACATATATTTCTAGTTTACTTTTCTCCCACACGGTAGAAAAGTATACTAGAAGTATATGTGATTAAATTAGTGTTAAAAATTTATTTTATTATTCATTTTTTGAATTCTGAAAGCAAATTATTTTATTAAAGGTAAAGCAATCCCATTACATGTCTGGACATGCCTGGACGGGCCCTGAGGGTTCCAAAATATTGAGATTTCCTGATTTCAAGACAGTCGGCACATAAAAGTTTAAGGTTGTCAAGCCTACGCACCGGCCGCCTTTATGTCCCATGGACTGTCGGTAACACTTTGACGGTGGACAGAGGGTTAATAGCTCAGAAGACTTGAAATTTGAGCAATACCGCCTGTGCGCACCGCACGTACCACTTATCCAAGCGTGGTCTCCTAACCAGCCAATCATTCTGTCCCTCAGAAGACATTAGCCTAACAAACCTCCAAAGCAATAGGCCTATAGACGGAACGATTGGACTACGGGTCAGTGGCTTGCATCTAGGTCGCAAAACAAGAGGCCTAAATTCACGACACGTGCAGTCATGTTAAAAACAGACATAAATAAAATGACTGCAAAATTCGATAAAATTCGTGCAGGTTTCCACAAAGAAATTTGTCGTGTTCCTTTATTCAAAACACCTAATTTGTGGTAGAGTGGCCTCAGTATAGCCCTTCTAAATAACTTGTTTAAAAGTAACGTACAACAATAAACAGTGTAACATATGAACTCCAGTGCTGTCCTCTTCTTTTAGAATATTCCGGTCGTTATCCTATGAGCTTTGTGCAGGGCCTTTCAAAGGCAGCTTTAATACTTTTGAAAGTGTGTGCTTTTACTATGGCCAGAAGTGTGCAGGTATGTGGCCCGAGAACAGAAGTGCTGCTTTTGAAATTTTTACATCACAGTTCAAGTATAATTCAGCTCCACGTCCTGAGAGTCGTTTAAAAAACACGCCCACTTTACAAAATAATCCATAAATGCATTAAAATTTCTCGTGCTGGCAGTACGGCCCATGTTAAGGTCGTGACGGGTCAGACAGCAGCAACAAACACTCTGAGACAATCCCTAAGGTGGTTCTGAAACTTGAAAACATCAAACCTCGCACACACGGACTTTGAAATTTGGGCTTCTAGATTCGAGAAGTCATTCAGCATCACAGGAAAAACATCAGCGTTTAATTTCACTTATTTTGAAAACCATATAAAAGCCATAAACATATTATTTGGCAAAAAGTCAGACGTATTCACCTTTAAAGCATGTGGTATATATTGTTACCATGGCCTCCTACGGGATTTTAAGCAATAAATCTCCAATCAATAAAGACGCTAACCGACCAACAAAACAAATAGCTAATCCACTAACAACCTAACAACGAATAAATCAGCCATTCGACCGACGAACTCTCAACTGAAATTATGAGCTAATTTGTACTACATAAATATTCAGCAAATATTACTGTTGCCACTGCAGATCCCTTAATAGGATCCTGTTGTCTCTCCCCTCTATCACAAGTTCAAAATTACGATGCCTTTTTAGAATGATGTCTGGGTTATAATGCCGTGTAGTCTGGTCTGTAAGCGATTCACACAAGCCTGCTACCTCCATCTTCAAGGTAGATACAAGTAGTAAAGGGGCGGATGTGGTCCAACATGGCATAGGAATGGCGGTGGAGTTATGGTGTAGGGGTGACGTTGGAGGTCAGGCTGCGTCCGTGTTGACCCCTGTGTGGGGGATGGTAGCTCGCGAGCCGTATGTGGGGCCGCGAGGCATAGGTTGGGTCTCCTTAGTGTAGACCCCAAGGTTGCCCCCTGTGTGGGGGATGGGGAAGGTAAAGAACGAGTTCAGTTTAGGTCGACCCCAAGATGCCAGGGTTCGCGAGCCATAGGTTGGGAATCCGTTGGTGTAGGGGTAGCCCACTGACCCTGAGGGACCCAAAACTCGAAAATGGGCAAGTGACCCCGGATGGACCCAAAATGGGGGGTTCAAAAATTGCACCCCCCAAAATTGGGCCCCTCAGGGGTCACTTGCCCATGGGCCCAAAATGGGGATGCAAGTAGCAACCCCAAGTGGTCCCATTAGGGGTCAGTTGCCCATAGTTGAGTTTTGGGCCCGTGAGGGTCAGTGGGGATGGGCAATGGCTCCACAGCTTCCCCCGAGGTTGGAGAAGAGCAATGGCTGCACTGCTTCCCCAAAGAGGGGGATGGGCAATGGCTCCACTGCTTCCCTTAGGTTGGGGATGGGCTATGGCTCCACTGTTTCCGCAAGGTTGGGATAGGGAAGGGTGCGCCCACGCGGTATGTATTGAATATAGGGCTGTGTTTGGGTATGTAGGATGGTGCCCTCGTACATGTTGGTAGATAAAAATGGCGGATGGTTGTGAATGATATTGTTGAAAAGGATGGGTGATTTGCGTGTACCAACATGTACGATGGTAGGATTGTGGGGATAAGCAATGGCTCCACGGTTTCCCCGTATGTAGGGATGGGCAATGGCTGCATTGCTTCCCGTATGTAGGGGATGGGGATATTTGTAGATAGAAAATGGTGGAGGTGGACCGTTAACGTAGGTAGATGAGGTAATGGCGCCGTGTAGTTTGGTAGGTTGAAGCTGGTGCTGCGTTGATGTGAATGGTTTGAAAGTGGCGCGAGAACGGACGTGGTGTTAGGTGTGGCATAGCAATGTGGCTGCTGTTAGACGTGTGAGCATATACGCGCATGAGGATGACATCATTGACCATATAAGGGAATGTGAGGTGTAGGGTGGCTGTGATTGGTTGGTGTATGGGTGCGGCG
>Ga0268261_10004426_pt1 | contig 10523 bp, 5 predicted proteins | sample TergutNc150P1_FD_190353 | JGI IMG/M metagenome (GOLD analysis project Ga0268261, IMG submission 190353) | Nasutitermes corniger P1 segment gut microbial community from laboratory colony in Florida, USA - Nc150 P1 (SPAdes) (version 2) | ecosystem: Host-associated > Arthropoda: Insects > Digestive...
ATATATATATATGACATTAGTAGCCTAAAGGTTAATAATTTAACCCTTATCCTGCTAACGTGGAGAAAATGGTGAGCTCCTCATAATGCCAGCAAATAGCAGATGGGATTTAATTCGGGGTTTAAAGGGTTAAAGAGGGAAAAACTGTACTTATTTCAGAATACGTAATATTTTCTTTTTTAAGTAAATTTTTACAACTTCTGAATGTACATAATGTCTCACTTATAAAGCTTCCATCTTCCAACCGACAAGTAGGCAACAGCCTACCTGTAGATCTCTTATCTTTTTGTATCCACAAACACACCCACCAACATTCTCCACACAAAATTTAGGCACTGAAAATGAACAGGGTGCGCATTTTACTCGTAGAGCAGGCTACTCCCAGACACACAGCCTCATTCGATTCTAACAGAGACAGTATTTCATAAATAACATGAGAATTGGCAAAGTGTAGGCCGATCGGAATAAGAACGAAAGCGCAAAAAAAAAAAATAAAATAAAATAAAATAAGCATCGTTCACGTAAATCACGCGATATCTATATTCAATATCGTCCTTCCCACCTGCTGCAAACTTATTGCAGTTCTAGCACTGGACATCAAAATAAGACAGTAAAACATTAGCACAACCATGGTTTTCGTTAAAGAAAACTGGCATATCACATACAAACAGCCGTAAGGTGTCTGCGACTGCCAGGGGCTGTACATTAGTCAATCACAATGCAATTAATGGGACTGTACATAATGCAATCAGAAATACATTAAACTTCCAAGGCTTGTTAGTCGAAAGTTGCAACTAGACCCCGTTCTAGAATTTCATTACAAGCCTAGATGCAGCGAATACCAAGACCAGACAGAAGAAACACTTCAGTTCATTACATCGGCATTCCACACACTTCACCTAATTTGAGAAGCAACGAAGTGGCACTACTTGTGTCTAGAGTGTATCTAAAGTCTAACGTTTGATGAGAATTCTGGGTTAGTGTCAAGGAGTGTTTATATTATACGAAATGTGTGCTTAGCACGGTATTGAACAAGGCATAATCAGTGACACCGAACAATAACTTGTATGATCTCATTTTCTCACAACAGTGTTGATGGGGATTCAAGCATTCTGGGATATGTGGTCGTGTCTACTGGTAGTAAAGTTGCCGACGTCATGTGGAAGCGTTCTAGACTTTCTGGCCTTCAACGTTTAAGTGAGCTACTTGAGTCACTATTCCTTACTGAAGAGTAACCCACGTGCAAGTTCTAAATGTAAGCCGCATTTCCTGGCACATGGGTCAGTCTCAGTCAGGATAGTCGGTGTTCAAGTCGAAATCAGAAGCGGTACTGCTCGAGCCAGCGTGCACAAGACGGTACGAAATCCAACAGCAAAGTGAGGGTCTGTAGTAGTGTAATATTCATACCAAGCTTAATATAGGCATACAACATCAAGAGGCTTGAAAACTGTTGGGACAGCCACATGCACGTGCTGGTACCACAAGCCTGCCTTTCCTTACGTATTCTATCGCTCACTGAATGCAATACTGGCACAACTCAAAAATTGCCATTTGGAGTTAATATTACGATTGAGCTCAAAAATGTAAGAACTACATATGACAATACCGGCACATATACTTTGCCAGATTCCATTACTGTCGAATGTAGAGTTATATTTTTTCGTTCTATCGTAGCATTAACTCCAAATCGGCATTTTTGGACTGTGTCACCATTGTAATCAGTGAGCGGTATATGGGTCCGAGTAAATCCACTAAAGGACGTTGTAACTAACTCAGACAAAGAATTGGATGATGATAAGCAACGAAATGGATATGATGTGGAGAAAATTGGTTGTGGTCTACTTCGGGTATTAGGAAGGCATTTGTCTCTGATGAACGAAGAAAACCAAGAAAATGAATTCAGTTAAAACACCGGTGTCCCGACCGTAAATCGAAACGGGCACTTTCAAAAGCGTCACTGCTCAAGTCGGCTCGTTCGCTGTAAAATAAAGAAGTAGACTAGAAGCGGCGAAGGCCGAACTGGCTGTTTGACAACGAGCGTTTGTTTAGCTTAGGGGCTAGACAGGTGCAAACACCTTTGCTTAAAACAATATAGTACATTACGACTGGGAGGGCCTCGGATGGTGTCCGTGTATACATACGTTCTACCGGCGAGCTCCTGTGGACACAGCATTGATAAATCTTTAGTTCCACAGACGGCGTGCAGTTTCTTAACAAGTCAAGTGACATCTTCAAGAATGACTCTAATGGTAGGTTAATGTTTTCTGAGATGCATTACAACTCAAAAACCAACGAGACACTCTCTGAAGTAATAACTTCACATGATTGTAAAGATTATTAGCTGTCTAGAGGCATAAATAAATCCGTGTTATTTACTAAGATTCTACCTCAGGAAGAATTTGGTGTATTTCCACAACCATTCGGAAGATTATACGGTTAATATAATAAAGGCAAACAATCGCTGTTTTTTAATCATACGAAATAAATAAACACACTGCGTCGGCAAAGCGCTCTTTTTAATGTTAAACCTGGCCCAACATATATTAACCACCGTGTTTTAAAGGGCTGAATTACTAACCCCCTGCAACTTCCTCCTTGCCACGGTTTTCTGCCTTCACATTATACTTCCACCTCGTACAAAATACAAAATTTCATAATAGGAAAGAAGGCATGGGCAGCATTAACACAGCCCTTTCTGGCGTAATTTATTTTTAATATAAAGGGCATGTGTGTATTTGCGGGTGGGTTACCATAGCAACGAATTTGCGAGCGTTTGCACGTAGCAACCAGTATTCACACGTCGTAATAATTCTGATAGGTCACGACGAGGGACCAAACCCCTGTTTTCACAGACGCTTGTAATATTATACCCTTGTTCATATTTAAGTACGGAAACATAATGGGAAGTGTTCATCGCCCAACGGAATGCGAATAATGACAAAATTATCTGGATGATTTTATTAATAAGGTTCCTTGAATGTGTCCATGCAGGCCTACACAAATTCAGTAGAAATATATACAAATAGCCTAATCTTAAATCGGCAAGCTAGTCAATAGAGCTACCGGTTCTCTGTAGACTACACAGGTTATTTGACGGAAACGCCTAAATATATGCGGAAGTTTGAATTCAGATGTTTATAAACAGCATGTGTATACCCGTACATACGAGTAATTGACCACGGCCAGTCTGTCCTTCCATCCCAACCCGATGCTCCAAAACAGTATGTTGAAGAAAACAATCATCTATATATTTTCGTCCAGGAAAGGTAATACCAAGAATCTCCTTTCTTAATACTCCGAAATTCAGACACACAGCACGCATAACACTGATGTGGAGGAACACGATAGGATATATGCCACCGTTCAGGGCAAACCCTCCGCCTGTGGAAAACCCAGACTACAATTCACGAACGACTTCTTCACGGGGTACAGAAAAATATAACCAGGCTCCAGACTGGACAGCTTTCCCAAATTACTGATCTAGAATTTTCACAGGAAATTTCATTCATACTCAGGGAGAACCCAAACCAGCGCAGATTCTAGGTTACAGGGAACACTCACAATGGCAACTGCAAAGACATCTTGGGAAGCCCCAAACCCGGAAAATGACCTTTTCTGCTTTAAAAACTAGACAGAAGGTCCCCACTCGTCATATTACAGCAATATACATAGTCTGGGGAACATCACAATTTATGATTACCGAACTAACTACAAGCACTTTCCGAACGCACATAAGAAGTAACAGCATATTTCTAAATCCCATTTCCATTTACGCGACAAAATTGTCGCCATTAAAAATCCTTCACGCAACATGTTTAGATTCGTGTACGTGTATGTTCCCGGCACCAAACTTCCGTTGCATTGTCCTCTCTGCTTTGATGTGCCACTTTTATAGGCGTTCCGAGCGCGTACAGATACACCGAAGAATAGGGCACCGGATATGTGGTTCAATCCATTGTGCTTTTATTACTCCAAAATAAAATTAATATTTATAGTATATTATATGTTAACAAAGAGCCAACGATCGACAGAAGTCAACTCCACTTGGTTCATCTGTCCTTGCACTAGAGTACAATCTGTGGATTGCCGTAGCATTGCTATGCCTCATTACGACGCTTTCTTGTCCGTGCGCCTTCGTTCCCTGCACGTTGTCGTGCGTCCTCTCTGTGATGGTGCAGAGACCGTCCTGTTAATGTTAAGAGTAAGGCTAAAATTCGGTCCATAAATCCGGGCTGACGTCAAAGTATCGGATCGCAGCCATCGTTTGATTGCAGCTAAGTGAAGTAACGGGAGCGCCAAATCCACCTGGGAAACACCGGTCGGAATGACGCCAAGTTAAGCACGGTGTGGGTGTCGCGAAGACCTTCCACTCCCCGCAATCAGACCCCCTAATCGGCGTGCTTCTCACCCTGGTCTGTGCATTTTCACTGGCGCGGCGGCCGCCAATTCTGGGCCTTTGGCGACAGCGGTCCGAGACGCTTCCTCCTTTTCCATGGCGAGAGAGAGACCGTCCCGTGTCTGACGCCTCTGGCGACTGTTATTCGCCGTAATGGCCATGGATAAGCGTGAAGGAGCTCATCGCGCAAAATGACTATTGCAGTCATCGCAAATAGGCGAAGCTGATTATCTGCGCTGTCGCTTGTGCCTGGGCTGTTGTAGGTTCTTCAAGAAGAAGCCAGAAGCTGAAGTCTTCTCTGGCCCTATCAGTGATAATACGCGCTTTTTTGCTTCCTGGAAAGGTTAACTGGTGTAGAGATTTAACATATACAGGATGTGGGAGGGGAGGAGGTGTTCCCGGCTCTCAGCCTCCGAAGCGCTGTCCTCTTCGTTCCGATCAGGCCGCTTTCACAGGCGTTCCGAGCGTAATAATGTATCGAGATGCAAGAATGACAACCATTGCACCTCAAGAGAGAGAATTTACTTAACTATGCTGTGTGGACATGTCCATTGGATAAAGTACACAACACCAACCTCCCCAGATGCCCTACAAGTATCACTAAAAACTTCTGTAAGCTACAGTTACTTCTGTAATGTGTGACCTATGGACTAACATTCAAGGATGCGCGTTTAACAAATAAATAAAATGTATAACAAACCATTCAGGATGGTTTTGGGAATGTTATCATTAAGTATTTCAGCATTCATATAAGTCTTCTTAATTAATAAGTTCAAACTGACAGGTAAAGTTTACGTCAAGCAAACACAGCTACACTTATAGAAAATCCTGTCAGTAATTCCTGCTCTATCGTGCACAAACACAAGCACAAAAAAAGATGATACAAAAATGTGAAAATACATAAATATTTTGTCAGTATCACTGTTATTTCTTTGCACTTCGTCACGCCACACCATGATCTGAATTATGGCTTTCTTTGTTGCAGATTTCTAAAGGACTTAATGTCGTCACTGTGTGACCAACCACGTCAAGTTGGAAAGAAACCCCCATCTTAACGGCCGATAATGAGTTCTCCTGTTATCACAACAGCCACGGGACGGTTTAGACGTGTATGGAGTCTGTCGTAATACGGATTAACAGGGCGAATGCAAACTCTTGGTTTTCCTTCATCTATCATTAAACTACACGGTCAATCGGAACTGAACCCGAAACATCGAGGTAAGAATCCAGCGCCTCACCTCGTTACTAACTCAGACAACAAATCTCCTAAAAATTAGGATCGATAAATAACTCTGAACTGTCACGGAACTGCGTGCACAAAGCCCATGAACTAAGTCTAAATTAAACCCACGATCTCAGTGTTCGAGTAAATGACTTCATAGACCTATGCACTTCACACGGCGCAGCTCCCAAACATTAGATTTTCTATACTAGGTCTAGGCAAAGGCCTATGAAATGGCAAAAGAAGTTCCGATTCTGTTAACACATACAGAAATATCTAACATTATGATGTCCTGCTTCGGGCCGCTCACGAACGACAAACCTGATATGTTCTTGCATACCTTCAGTACCTATTTATTACTGAAACTCGCCTCCTATACAAGAAGTCACTCTGGAAACAAAAGCACTACCGTAACTGCATGTGGATTCTCTTGGGAATACTGAATGACAACGAGGATCACAGACGTCTTCCTCCTATAGGAGAGAAGAATGGCTCACGTACATGTTCAACCGCTTATTGCGACTCAAGACGTACTACCAATTTGTGCTTGATGTTCGTGGATCCGTGCATCATAGTACAATTCATAAAGAAAAATCCAACAAGATGCAACAATATATCAAAATTTTATTATTCCATATTTATATGAAGCTCAAAATGTTTCGGGCGACACACCGCCCATCATCAGGAGCCTAAAATTGCACTGGCAGGCACACTGTGCCTGACAACGTCCACCAACTACACGTCCAACAATCTTCCACGTATGAAAAACCAGAGGCTGCCAGTGCAGTTTTAGGCTCCTGATGATGGGAGGTGTCGCCCGAAACATGAGCTTCATATAAATATGGAATAATAAAATTTTGATATATTGTTGCATCTTGTTGGATTTTTCTTTATGAATTTATGAACCAGTTTGTCCCTTTACACTCCATTTAAAACACACATAACCTAAAATTACGTAACTCTTCACGATATGTATGTACTTAATTCAAACAGAAAATACGTGTTTCTCTAACTTCTGACTCCTTTAAGTGATGAAATTTGAACTACACCTGTAATCCCTAAACGACCAGCACAAATTAAAGTCAAGTCAGAGAATACAGCATATACCCATGAACAAGTCTCCAGCCATTTCACTCAAAGGGAAGGTGTGGAATATATTCAGTGCCCAGTCCGGGGAGATGAAGAACAATGACGCTAAAATGAGGGATCGCAGCAATGAGTACTGGCAATTAGACACTGCACACCAGTAAACAGCACGAAAGTCCCATGTTGGGAGACACAAAGGGAAATGTCGCGTAAAGAGTGTCCACAGCCGGCATTTTCAGGCTTCGTATATACAGCAAACACGGAGTCCGAGATTTGCTTGGTGCACCGTAACTTTTCTGTGCGTTTTATCTGCTATCCTGTAAAGACTCGTGGATTGCTACGCGATCTGTGGAGCTATAAGCAATATACACAGACCTCCTATGGGTAGAACAAGTAAAGAATTAAACAGGGGAAGAGGTACTTTTAGCCAACCTAGAGCAGGATGGAGTTCGTTTATTTCATACGACAGGACCTTGTACAGCATCACGGTCAGGAGGCATTCACACGGCGGACGTGCAAAAGAAATCGCATATCCATGTCAGCGGTGGGTTGTCGGTCATGTTGATGCACATGCAGAATTCTAAACACTTACTGCCAGGAATCAGACCAGGTGCTTTTTGATATTCACCAAGCAATCAGGTATCCGAGACAACATGCCTCACTGGCAAGAATTAAGGGCCATTACACTACGTTTCATTCAGCTTTTCACGGCCAACCGATTACCACCAGCAACGAAATTTCCTCATTGACACAGGTCTATTACGTGATCTCCACTACCATCACCAAGCACCCAAACATGCATATCATACGTTGCATAACACTATGGGCAATGGGATCAATAGGGGGTCCCTCCTTGGGGAAATGAAGCCGACACAAGACGCTAACTAATAACTTTTCCTGGCGGAAATGTTAGAGAACCCCGTAATTCTACGACTCGACCATCAGTAACTCTTTGGTACATGGTATTTCCTCAAGAGCTGGTTATTATTCAAATAACCCAGAAATTCTTTGTACCAGTCTCATCACAGTATCGTACTGGCCATTTAGCGGACCCTATTCTTATCCACTTCAGTTCAGTCGGTATAATTGTACTCACTTTATCCAACATCAAGTTTAAATTTTGCCTTATAATACCTTCATCTCCAAAGAACTCTCACTCCACATGGTTCAGCCAGAATTTTGTATGAATTTCACACCTTCCCATCAGTGTACCGCGCTCTGTACGTCTTCACATCATTCCACACAGTCACAATGATGCAGCTTACAACCACTTTTTTTTTTTTTTGGCATAGCATTACTACTTCCAAAGTTGCTCAATCGTGGGAATAGAACCTAGCCCCTGGTTCCTTATCGCAATGTGGAAATGAGTGAAATTATATTCTCTGGATGGATTTCAAATCTGTATTCCCAAGGTTCGTTTGGTTTGAATGTATATTTTAAACACCGTGGTCATTCGCACCAGTCGTATCTTCTTCCATGACATCCTACACATTAACCGTAAGCTTCACGGTAGGATACAACGCCTTGCACTGTGTAAGAAACTAATATGGAATTAGAGTGGCATACATTTGGCGATGCATAACAACGCCGCACAAAATTGCTACATCAGGAAACGAAACAGCATTATTCCATTTGAATAATGGTGGTTTTAGGGGTTTGTGGTTCTTCGTCGACAGTGAAGTGCTAACATTCATCTCTACCCGTGCGGTTGACCACAAAATACCGACAGGTTAGGATCTGTATGGGTACAAGTACCCCGATAATTTCATGGTTGCTAGAACTGCAGGGCCCTTCACTGAAGCAGCTCGCCATCTCAATGGAGTTGGTGAAGGGTCAATTTAGTAGGGCAGTAAATGGTTCCTTATATCGTGCTGAACTAGTTTTTTGCAATTTGCAAGGTTGTGTATCATAGAATTGCGTTTCTTTTTCAATAGGAATACCGCTGGCAGACAGCTTACCCAAATATTCTTTACGCAGCACAATAGAAAACAAGTGTCCTAATAAATAAATTAAGGTTTTTGTTGGAAAATGGCATAGCACCAGAACAAAGCTTGAATCTTTCTTAGCCTTTAATTTGACAAAAAAGTTCGGAACCTTTGGTAGAACAAATCACGTGAATACAGCCATATATAAACTACGAGAGCAAACTCAAAGCAAATATGCGGAAATTATTGGATTCCGAATCAGTTCCAGCGAAACGTTTAAACTGAAGACACATTCTTGAAAAAAAAACTTACATTCTGATAAGTCTGAAACGGGCTACATCAGTCGCCTGTACGAGCAATTGGTCAGCAGGATTGCGCCCCCCCGCCTCCCCCCTCCCCCGGGAAAATCCAAATTAAAAAGCACCTATTTTTTTCAGACACGATGATATCAAACGTTTTACATGATTTACCCTTCAGGCGAAGTCAGCCCACTGTAGTCAACTGATGACTAATTAACGGAATTTAGAAAAATAAAATAAACAACTTAGGAAGTCTCAAGTGACCTTAAAAGAGGAAGATTAGTCACTGTGATTAAATTATGTGAGTCAGGGAACATAAAGTTATATTTGTATGCATATAAGTGCAGTTGAAAACAATGTTATGTTACAGTTACATTTGGATCATAATTCTTAAAACATACTTTTTGTTAAATCAAACATAAATTACATGTAGCCCCAGGGTCATCCCCACCCCCCAAGTGAAAAATTGTGGATGTGTGCCTGCGCGGAACAAATGAGAAAAACGGCCGTTACTCCTCTGCTGATACACCAAAGTGGAACTAATTACACACAACAATACGAGTATACAACTTATCCGTTACCTTCGGAAGAAGAAAGAAAGGAATATGAGAATCTCATACAAATCACATCTTTCCACAGGGAACCTAAAAACTGTTTCGTGCTACCAAATAGGATAGTCGAATATTTGGATAAAATATGGTACTTAATCGAATTTAATATTACCCCGAATAAAATTCGTATCCCAATTTTGGAAGCTCATAATAACAAGAAAAACACACATTACTTTTCAAAATATATTGGTTTCAAAATTCACTTCCAGTATCGATGCATTCTTAGAAATGTATCACTAACCATCCTTAACCAGACTGCACATTGTGCAGTTTGCCACGCAGTTAGCAGACAGTACAATCATACAGGTTATTGTGCATATAAGGTACACTGAATATTATCCAAATCAAACAAAAACTGTAGAAAACAGGCCTATTGGCGACATTTCACTTACCCCCAGAATAAAAGTACGGCCTTTCCCATACCGAGTTTCACGAAACTCACAAGTGCTCAACAGCAATATGTGTAGATCTCTTATACCGAATTTTACCCGAGCTGCATGATAAATGTGGAAAACAGGGATAGAAATCCGTTTACGCCCACAAGTAAAGTACGGCTTTCATTGCGCCGATTTCCACGAAACTCAAAATCACTCCATAATTTTTGTGTACATCCCCTATACTGAATTTCATCGATACAGAGGCGTAGAACATTCGACAGAATTTCATTTATATCCTTACGACTTTCACTTCATACGGTTTTCACGAAATTCATAATTGATTATATCTACACCAAACTCCAGCTAAATCTTTTTAAAAAAATGTGGCGAACGCGGGTAGAAATTAACCCTTAAAAGCCCGAATTAAATCCCATCTGCTATTTGCTGGCATTATTAGGAGCTCACCATTTTCTCCACGTTAGCAGGATAAGGGTTAAATCATTAACCTTTAGGCGACTAATGTCGTATATATATGGAGCACCCATTCTTGATGTTTCTAGATCACACACAACGACGCAGCACAGTCGGTAGGACTCCTCTGGACGAG
>Ga0268261_10004427_pt1 | contig 10523 bp, 5 predicted proteins | sample TergutNc150P1_FD_190353 | JGI IMG/M metagenome (GOLD analysis project Ga0268261, IMG submission 190353) | Nasutitermes corniger P1 segment gut microbial community from laboratory colony in Florida, USA - Nc150 P1 (SPAdes) (version 2) | ecosystem: Host-associated > Arthropoda: Insects > Digestive...
GCCTATAGGTTAATAATTTAACCCTTATCCTGCTAACGTGGAGAAAATGGTGAGCTCCTAATAATGCCAGCAAATAGCAGATGGGATTTAATTCGGGATTTAAAGGGTTAATGCTGTTTGGCTGGTTTATTTCTATTTATTATTATGGGAATATCATTTTTGATTTATGCCTTTTTTAAGCCAACTTTTTCAGGAACACAACTAGGACATCAAACAAAGCCTGGGTGTACTCCAATATTTTCCAGATGTTAGTAAGGCCTGTCAGAGACAGCCAATTGTCTTCAGAATTTAAAAAGAAATGAAAAGATATTTATGCATGAGAGGAACACAATGTCTCTGCTTACAGCTCTATACTGAATAATACCTTTTAAACAACTTTTCATTACAATATATTTTATTTTTGACATGGTGAAAATGTAGATTTCAGTCCTCTAGGTTATTAAACAGTTGCAGTCTGGTAGGTGGTAACTAATGCTTCCATGGCAACTGTTGTCTCAAGTGTTCAAAACCTCTACCCTGATGATGCAGATAACAAATCCCTCTTAAACACTGGTAACCACTTATTAAACTGTACATTGTAACAATACAAAGACCACAACTTACAAGTTTTCAGTAATATAAACCTGGATAAAATTACTAATAACTGCTGATTCTATTTACATTTATCATGTGTACTATGTGCTATTCCTATTTGTTATCTAATTGTGTAACTGACAGAATTTCATCAAACTGCAGTCAGGCAGTCTGAATGTTCAGTAATATGTGAAAGACCTGCAGTGGATGAGGCAGTGGCAGAAGTTTGGACCTCTTCCTGATGGGCAGGAGTGGGCACCTGTGCTAACTCAACTGCAAGACTCTGAGTGGCAGTCAGTGTTGCATCCTCCATAGCCTGCTCAGCTGCTGAAGCTGACACTGTTTGCAGAGGTGACAGTCGTTCTGCAGCTGCCTGAAGCAGTTGCACAATGTCCTGGCGATTGTTGTCTTGTGCAATATGGAATGAAGTTTTGTCAAACTTGCTAACTTCATGGGGGTTAGCCCCATTCTGCAAAAGCACCTCCACAGTGTCCACATGCTCACGTTCCACTGCCCAGTGCAATGGAGTCATTCGCAGCTGCAATGCAACATTTACCAGATAAAAAAATACAGGGCTCTCTGTCTGTCCATCAACATATTTTTATCTCCCAAACCACTTGACATATTTAGATTAAACTCTGTACCGTAAATATATAAATAAACTGTTAGGAGAACCTTATACTTCTACATTTAAGTCCACCATAACCCATATCACATTTACCAGCACATAAGATTCAGTTCTTTGCATAAAAAAATGGCCCTAAAAACTGCAGCCCATCTCATATACCAGAGTACAGAAAATAATTTTGAACTTCTTCTTCCTAACCATTTTGTGTCTTATATACTGATGCACATTTTCTTTACACTGTGAAGTGCACTATGGTCAAATCACACTCTATCAAATTTCTCAGAAATTGCCCCTTATATGTAAATGTGACATATGTAATTATGGTTCATATTTTTTAACTCAAACACTTTTACAAACAGGTGTCTGTATACTTAAGGAATTCCAACACAAAAGACTGACAGGGCACTTACTGGATATTCAGACTGTCTTCCTACATTGCATAATTTGTATTCATTCATAAGAATTCTGATGATTATGCCACTATTGTTCCCCTGTATCTGGTGAGGTAGAACAATAGCCTAATTTTGCATGTAAAATCAAAGATAACTTAGAGGACACTGAGGATGAAACAAGCATAAGCATCAAAACATGTAAGACTTCGAGAAAATTAATAAAGTGTACAGAGGTAGTTGGAATTTCCAATAAAGAGACTGCTACGTACAGAATAAAGGCAAAAGACTCTTGGTCACACACTGTCAGATCTACAGATGACTGATACTGTGAACAGCAGATTTATAATTAAGATCAATGTCAACTGAAGATACGATTTATAAATTCATAAATTTGGGACAACATGCTGTATCTAATTAACAGTTTATTATACAATTAAATTTATATGGGAAACTGAAAAACATGTTGACAATACAATAACTAGGAAAATATTTCATGAAAAATTAAGGAGAAAACAAGTAAAATATGACTGGCATGACTGGGAATCAGCATTTGGAAATGACCAGCAAGAACATGGAAACACAAAGTTCCACTTCTGTAAGCAGTGAGCTTACAAAAATATCATCTTTCTCAAGTGCTCGACACAAGAAACTCATCCTTGATGATATGGTCACCTTAACAACAGCAACTGCAAAAAGTACAGATTATGAAAATCCCAATTATTCTATTAGTTAGTGCAAGTATAACAAGAAAAAAAGGCACATGCACTTTTCAAAGAGACAATAGGAGGGGCAGAAGCAAACTTTCCTTGACCATGTCTGGCTACAGAATTATGCTGGCTACCAATGATATAAAGCATGTTAACACTTTATGGATTGAAAACACAATGCCTCACCATGTCCTTTGAGTCCACTTCTGCTCCATGGGCTAGCAATAAATGTACAATGGCAGTGTTGCCCTCCTGAGCTGCAATGTGAAGTGGTGTACGTTCTACTTTCGTCCTAGCATCACGTGATATGCCAGCTCGTAGAAGTACTTCAGCTGTAGCAACGTGACCATACTGAGCTGCTAAATGGAGTGGGCTGGTTCCAAGCTATCAAAAAACCGACTATGTCAATACTACTTTACCGAAAGATCACAAACAAAGATTTAATGTGTTTCAGTTTGAATTTCCTGGTTTATTCTGCCTGTAAAATGGATTTTGTTTCAATTTGTTATTGTCTTTACCAGTAAAAGTTTTATCTTGAGCAGGCACATACATAAAGTTTAGAGTCAGGAAAACCTTGAACAGCAGACAGCTAAAATTAGGAATCAAAAACATGGAAACCAAACAAAGTCACAAAAAGCCCTTAACACATTTAAAATCAGATATCTACAGAACAAATCACCACTTTTTAATAAGGGCATATCATCAAATATATATAAAAATTTCACTTCAATAATAACTGAATATTAGAAGAGAAAATTAGAATAGCTGAAGTTAATTCTGAATGTGAATGACATGAAAACATTCTTAGCACATTGTGTTGGCCTTTAAATGGGCTGCTGCTATGTGTGGAATCACTGCCGTAACATGTGCTGTGACTTTTTCCACCCACCACTGTCATACAAATCACAGGATAAAAACACAAATAAATACACTGACAGTACAAAGCTGCCTTGAACTAATTAAGTAATATTTTAGTTAAATGGTATTCTACCCCCATGCCTTATATAAATAACAAGCAAAAATAAAATCCCCCCCACCAAAAAAAAATTGCATCTGAGATGTGTTACCCAAGTATGGATTTTACTGGTTCTCAAGGGTTTCACAGGGAATTCCAACACAGTATGGTAATGTCCAAACCTAACTACCTCCAAAGAGCATAGCACTTCTTCAGAAGCTACTAATCACTAAGATGGATAAGAATTCCCCTGCCTATTAGGGACTGAACATTCAATACTATGTTCATATGAACGAGCAAATAAAATGCAGAACATGGTGCTACTTTATGACTGATCCTGTTAGTTAGACTATGAAACATTAAATTGGAATTCTACTGCTGAGTGCTTTTTAACATGGGACTGTGCATAATACAACAGATGACATTACTGATGCATACTGACTGATGACACTACCTGTGCAGTGCTCAGTCCCATGTTAAAAAATACCCTGTACACTATGAACCAAAGTGTCACTTAAGATGTTATATAATGGCTCAGGCAGTTAGACATTGGCCTCTAACCGTGAAGGGCCAAGTTTGATACAAATCACTCACTGTGGGATTTGTGGAGCACAAAAAAGGCATTAGGACAGGCTTTTCTCTGAGTACTTTGATTTTCTCCTGTCAGTATCATTCCACTGTGCTCCACACTCATTCATTTATCTGTCACAAATACTGTGTCTTGGCAATGGACAGCACCTTTAAATAACACTTAAAAATATTAGCCTAAGATGGTTTGATCTATAAGATTGCAACATGAAAGATAAAATTTCCTCTATCCCTGATTATAAAAGAAGACAGGTGTGTATGATATGGCTATAATAAAGAATTTGTGAAATAAAACACAGAATACCTCATCCAAAGATTTGCTCATATTAAGTCCTGTATCTGAAAGATCACTAATGACATATCCTACAACATAATTGATAAATTATTTTCTGTATAAACAATTAAGTGTGGACTCACCCAGTCAGTAGTGAAAGGTGCACCTTTGCTCATGAGAAGCCGTACTTGCTCTGTATCACCATCCTTGGCACTAAGAAGCAGTTTCTTCCCCAGTTCAACCAATGACAATGCAGGGGCACATTGGCGGACTGTTGTGACATTGCCAGAAATATCCAAGTTCTGAACAGTCACACATTTGCCCTTGTATGTCTGTGTAAGTTATAAAGCTTGTTATTATAGCACTGTACACAAAGCACACAATACTATCCAAATCCACAAACTGCCTATAATATTAAGTATATCCAACTTTTGATCATAAAATGTGTAAAAAAGACTACACAAAACTGATTTGTATCTAACTCTCTCAATTACATTTCTTTTAATATATAAAATTACCTTAGGTCCAATGCAAATTTTGAACATTTTGCATGCCATATTGTAATGCCACCAGACTAGCTGAATTACGTAAATGCCTTTTACACCCAGGATCCCAACAAGTTATGAGTGGCAGAAGATATTTTATTTCAGCAAATTTTACTGTATTAGGTGCAATAAAGACAAACAAATAGCAAGAAACTGAAAAGGAATGACTGTGGGAAGGTAGAAGAGATTGGAGACTTTTCATTCATCAACACATAAGTAACAGGAAGGATGCTACTAGGAGGATGAGAAGGAGGAAGTGTGGGGGTAACAGTAAGGGTTAAGAATGTTGGTCTGACAATGAACATGAATTTTTATATACTTGTAATTTCAAATGTAGCAGACAACTGTGCTCTTCATCACTCACACTCCCTTTTTGTTAACAACTTTATTTTGAACAATCCACTCATTATTTCTGCAAACAAACAGAGTAAAGTTTGTGATATTGGCAAATCTCGAACCAAAGGGTTGCCAGATGACATGATTTTCCAGATATTAGAACATTATACCTAATGCATATCTTAGTGTACCTAGCTACTTCATGGACAGATTTAACCATGTAATCAGTCACCTCTTAATCTATGATCTTTTCCCTGCCACATTTTCTGTTCCACTTTCATCACTACCTATATAATGAGATGTACATATAATCTAAAAGAAACCCAGACATTAATATTTCACTTGTTTAACCGTCACATTCACAACACTGAATTAAGTACACATTTTGCTGTCACTATCTTAACTGCTCACTTATGTAAATTTACCCTCTAAAGAGTCTTACCTGATCAACTTAAATAATATAACACAAACGTAAACTTTAGTGGGCCTTGTAATCAATTCCCAGTTAACAGAGCTAAATGTCAGTGTCAGATATCACATAGATTTTACTCTATTTTTATTTTAAGTAACTGATTACACACCATGGGTGTTATAATCAGACCTTGACATAAATTGAAAATGGAGTTACTTCCTATTAAAAGTACAGAGTCAATTGAATGTGACATGTCCAATGTCATATACGTGACTAATTGGATTGAATGAATAAACTAAACTAAACTAAACATAAATGTATAGTGTTATTTATGTTATAATAACAGGAATCAGCCCATCTTATGGTTGCGTATAACATAGTGTTAAAATATTGTTAAATAAAGGTAATAAGAAATTTTTAATAAAGTAGTGCATAAATTCACATTTATGTTGTTGATTAATAACAAATTTTTACCTCTCTTTGAATATCTCTGCTGCTGGCCACAAATGGGCAAAATTCACCTACTTCAATAAGCACATATAGACTGCCATCAAAATATTACAAAATACCAGCATTAAATAACACACAAAGTCAACAGTACCCTAACACAAAAGCTTATTATTCACAATAACCAACAGGTCCAATACCACAGCAGCTGAGCACAGTCACTGGAATATAACACATGCAACTATAAATACATAATACAAAACTGCCAGTTGATTAATAGAAACAATGCATTAAAATCCTGCTACTCCAAATATGTATTAGAAATAGAACACAAGTTTGGAAACTTACAAGTCATAACAGAAATCATACACATGCAAAGTAAAGGTCCCCCTTTGAATATCAACAAAAATTTCCACAAGTACCTACAACAGCAGCACAGCAACATTCTCAATGACAAAAATATTGCAATGTCCAAAGAACTTTTTAATTTATTACTTGAAAGAAAACAAGTCATTACGCAGTGTAAAACAACAGTAACACAGAAGAAAGTTAATCAAAATCCACCACAAAACATATAATAGTGGTCAATTCCAAAAGTACAAGAATAAAAGTTTCTAACAAGATAATGAAGGTAGAGTTTCAGCTTGTGTAGTCAGACAGACAACCAGGGAGGTACCTGGCAAGGGCACAGTAATAAATAACAACACTTCTGCCACCAGAGAATACTCACAGGGATCAGCATTGTAGGGTCCACGCTTTCAACTTCGTCGGTGCCTACTAACGCTTGCATTGTGCAGGGTGAATTATAGTCGACGGAGTTAAGTACCTACAGATAGAACATAATAGTATAATTACGAAAATATTGTATTAATGCTTTCTTCAATATACAAGGCTGAAAGTTACATCACATAACCTACCATTTTCAGGTTATATAAAATGACCTATGGAGATTCAATGAAAATACCATTCACCGGTTTACGATTCGACTGATTTCGTACAACAGTTCGAATGTGTGGCATCAATTTACAGATTCGTTACCAGGAATTTCATATGGCAGCATAGGATCACATCTTGTTGCCTTGAATCGTGTACAAAAATAATCACATGTTAAAAACTCTTTCTCCTCAACAGGATGTTTTCATTATCGCCATTTTGGTGTCACACTTCCTGTTCCTGTTCCAAAACGGAAGTGATTTGCTATAGGTTCTGATTATTTTTCAAATTCACAGGTAGCTGGTATAATAATGATTCCTATGTCCATACTCACCAAAGTCCTTGATGCTTTCAAATCATTTTTTACCCATATTCGAAGTCGATACTGTCTGCCAACACATCACAACACACCTTTCGCCAACTCACAGCCTTGTAAGCGATGTGATAGCGGCTCACGTTTCACTTTTGCCTGCTTTAAAGCCTCAAATATTTTGCTGTTGGAGTAGCGTACTCATAGATGGCAGCAGTATTGATTTTTCAAGCACGATTAAAATCGACACGACACTGTCATCAGTTGATAAATATGTACGTACCGGAAGTTCGTAAACCACATGCAAGTATTCCTCATTGCTACTAGAATTTCATTCCTACTTTTCTCACACTACATTATCCCGGCTCGAGGACTGGGCAAAAAAATAATATTTTAGAATTCCTGAATAACAATGTCAACGTATAAAAACGACTTCACTGAAAATAAAGCATTATAAATACCGAACAAATTTAAATCTCTTGAAAGTAACAGCGATTTATTAACCACGACGGCTGTGAGGGTGACATTTGAGCGTCATACAACGATAAAAAGTGTGTCGAATTTCGAGGTTCTCATGTCAATGACTGTGAAGATTGCAGTCTTCTACAACATGGCGACATATGTTGGATATAAATTTACCGATGTTTCGGAGGCACATACTGACTCAATCTTCAATGTATAAAAAGTACGATAATTTCTAACACACTAGACGGTATCACCTCTAAGTTGATGGCAATATTGATTAAAATTATAACTGAAAAATCGGTAATGATAGTATACTGAGGAATAGTAACCAGCGGACCAAACACTGATTAATCCAGCATAAGCGATGGAGTCCGTTTAACCGGTATTTTGGTTGCTGATCTAGGCAGATACTTAAACAATGTAAAATCTCAGCGGTTAAATAAGATAAAAGGATTGTAAATAATTAATGTATTTTATGAAACGAGGGCTATCACCCGAATTTACTCGAAAAGTAGTCGTAAGAAAATGAGAATGGATTAAACGCTATTATTATTATTATTATTATTCAATTTGAAATGCAATCACTTAGAAATTTCGAGAGGACTATAAGATCCGGGGTTCGATTCCAGACATGTGAAAGAGTCTTTTTTCTTCTCCAAAACGCTCAAATTAGCTTTGGGGTCTACCCAACCTCTTATTCAGTGGTTACCAGAAGTCCGTCCTCTGGACGTAAAGAGGTCTGGGCTTGAAGTTAACCACTCATCTCCATCCAGTGCCGAGGAAAAGAATGAGTGGAGTTATATGCCTACTCCCTGTGTATGCTGTCATGGTTTGTGCAGGGACAACTTACTTTTATCTTTCTCAATAGAACTTCAACAATTCTTATATACGTATTTTAAATAGTCATTCCATGATAACGATTTGTCACTAGGAAGAAATGTAGTTGGAGCCTTGACAAAGGACAATGGCCCAACTGGATAAATAAGCACAAAAATTATTTTCTTCTTTTTATAGAGCAAAGTTTAGAATACAGCCTGATTGTTCTGCAAATCTTTCGAATTTAGACCAGTTTTATATTTCCTTTACGCAATATGATCTTGCATCTAGGTTATGTTATAGCAGTCTTTGTCTCTCCGTCTTTAAACCGGACATCAATTTTTAAGCAGTTGATTTCCGTATCTTTCTGTGAGGCATCTCGCTTTTTCATGAATTTTTTTATTCCCTCCTTGCAGTAATCGGAATACAGGGGGCCATTTTTAACATAGCAGAAAGGAAAAAATCATGGAAAATCATAAAAGCTACTACCATTGCATGAGAACTGACGCAAGACCAAACACGTTTTTTCAAATTAAAGAGACGTTGAAATATATTTAGTAGAAAGCTGGAAGTGTGGAGCCCATTTAACTGTAAAATATGCAGTAAGTTGTCGTTATTTACCCATTATTTAAAATAAATTCCCAGGATGAAATTCGTCGTCGGCTCTTTTACTGTCACTATTGTTGGTGGTGGTGGTGGTCATGGCAGTGGAAAATTGACAGTTATTTCATGTTTAATATGCAAGGTAGAAAATATAAGGGTGGTGTGTAGTATGCCAAGGTGAATGTGCACACTTGAATGTACATACACAATTGTGTATATTCACGGGTAGGTGTGCACATTTTTCGATCACATTGCTAAATCTGAATATACGCGTATTAACTTGAAAAACAACACAAGTGTGTTGTCCGTGACCGATCCCTGAAGCTTGTGAATGCGCTGTATCCTTCAGTTCTGGGGTATAGTTTTACATTCATAGTGATCATCTAATGTATATTACTGATATTCCAAACTTTGTGGTAGAAATAGTAGCAGAAAATGGACAAGGGCTGAACAGGACACAATAATGTCCACGTTTTCTTCTACATGTACTAGTCTTGCCCATACTTACAGATTTAGTTTTCACGTATACTAAGAAATGAATACAAAACTGTTAATACAGGTATGCGCCGCATAACGACATTTTGGTCAACAACAGACCCCATATACGATGGTGGTTCCATAGGATTATGATATTATAATACAGTACTATAAAACCATTGTGTTACAATTGCCAATAGTATTCAGTACAGTAACATTCTGTACACGTTTTTAGTCTAGGAGCAACAGGCTATACCATATAGCCTAGGTGTGTATTAAACTATACTGTATTATCTAGGTTTGTGTAAGTACACTGTATGAACTTCGCACAACGATGCATTTAAAGAACGTATCCCTGTCGTTAAGCGACGCATATCCGTACCTATTAAAGATGCTGTATTGATAATTCAAACATTGCTAAGTAAACCTCTGTGAAACGTACTGCATTGTGGACAAACTCGGAAGGACATTTGTTTTTAATATGTTCCATATCCCGTGCATTAATTAGATTCACAATAATTATTTTAAAAAACAACAGATTCACTTCAATTTTATGATGTATTTTTATTTATTATATCTTCACCGACATGTTTCGGCCAGTAATCCTTTCATATTCTGTGCGATATTGTTGATACAAGAACACAATTTTAGTTAAATATGTCACAGTCACTCCCCGATATTAAAATATATAATTTTGGTTAAATGTTTTACTTTTGAATAATAATGTAAAATAATACAGGGTAAGAATGGATAATTATAAAACAGTGGAATTTAAAATTATTGGTGTTTGTGGAGTGGTGTGTACAACAGTTATATGGTGAGCTCTAATCCAGTATAGGTGATGTTTTGTCTGCGTGGTGCCCTGCTTGGAAATAGTTCCGAAAAGTGCATCACACAGTACTTCCTACCAGTAGACCTATTACAGAAACTTTGACATCGTGCAGACCTCAAAATATATAATAGAAAATAAAAACCATTAATAAATTTTTACTTTCTTCTGCTGCTTATTGAAGAGAGTATACGTCTCTCTCCCCCCCTCTCTCTCTTCCGCGCCCCCCCCCC
>Ga0268261_10004428_pt1 | contig 10522 bp, 4 predicted proteins | sample TergutNc150P1_FD_190353 | JGI IMG/M metagenome (GOLD analysis project Ga0268261, IMG submission 190353) | Nasutitermes corniger P1 segment gut microbial community from laboratory colony in Florida, USA - Nc150 P1 (SPAdes) (version 2) | ecosystem: Host-associated > Arthropoda: Insects > Digestive...
CGTGTGTTGTCAGGTAGAGGTCTCTGCGACGAGCTGATCACTCGTCCAGTGGAGTACTACCGACTGTGCTGCGTCGTTGTGTGTGATCTAGAAACATCAAGAATGGGTGCTCCATATATATGTATGACATTAGTCTCCTAAGGGTTAATGTTTGTCTGTAAGTGCTTAATAAAGGACACGTTATTACACCTAATTATACTTGTGTAGAAGAAGAGAGAATTGTAGCATTAGTCTAGAGATTTGATTTGCCAAACTTTCCCTGACAAAGTAACCAACAAACTGACTGAATCCAAAGTCCAGATCTTTATTCTTTCACCGTGCATGTTGTTATCGTACATTGTTTAAAAACCCAACTCATGCACTATGCTTATAATACACACTAAAAACACAATCACTCTTTAAAAAATTAGAATATCTGCGTCTGTTATGTCACCCTACATGTTTCGTTCATATGCATGACCATCTGTCTTCAGGGGTTGTTCCTTGTACAATGCTACTTTCCGCCTTGTTGCTTCGTCACAATTTCACCTGGGTATGTGGCCGTATCTTCTATCTGTGTTGTTGTCATGTATACCTCTCTGCTGTCGGTCTTGACTGTACACAACAAGACCGACAGCAGAGAGGTACACATGACAACAACACAGATAGAAGATAAGGCCACATACCCAAGTAAAATTGTGACGAAGCAACAAGGCGGAAAGTAGTATTGTACAAGGAACATCCCCTGAAGATGGTCAAGTGTATGACCGAAACATGTAGGGTGACACAACAGACGCAGACATTCTAATGTCTTAAAGAGAGATGGTGTTTTAGTGTGTATTTTAAAGCATAGTGCATGAGTTGGGTTTTTAAACAATGTACCAAAGTCCATAATTCATTTACAGGGACTAACAATAGCTCAGACTCTCAAGACGCTGCCCCACATTTATGTAAACGAAAGTTTACATTATCATTACTGCATTATGTGATGATTAATGTGGAATCAATCCACACATTACGTCTCACCACTCTGTTACATGTATAGATTTAGAACCGATGGCATGTCTTAGTGGACTGCGTTGTTCATATGCCTAATCTCTATCGGAAATTTTAAAAGATTTTAGTTTTGTCACTCATAATTTTTTTTGTGACATTAAATGTTATCTCTTTACATAATCAAAATAAAATGACGTCGTACTTTAGTATAAAGCGCCGTATATTGCTTCCCACCTACTTTATTCGGAATTACAACCACAGTAACACTGTCCATAAGACATTACAATGTACATCCAGTTTTGTCAGCAAGCAAATCTGCTAATCAATTTAACAGTGATGATACAAAACAATCTAACTCAGTCACATGAACAGATTTTTTTATGACTATGTTTTCAACCTTGAGGAGAGAGTTAACGCAGACAGTAATTCCATGATCTCTAGAAAAGATTATTGCTTGCTGCAATCAAACACACGCAAAAACACGTAATACCCTTTTGCAAATCAAGTCTTTTAACTCATTAAGTGAACTTTGATAATTCTTACAAACTCTACAAGAGGTGTGTTGGATATACGTCATTTCGGCTTTTACGAATCAACGTAGCAGCACAATATTTAGATTGCCCCTGGAGGTAGAGACAACGGAAAATACTTGATTTGCTATTAGTCTTTTATCTGAACGAGGAATTCCTTGCCTTTCACATAATTGAAGGTTCACTGCTTTGTAGCATATTATTAATGGAAGTTTTCTTCAGCCAGTTATATCCAGTTAAGGAAATCACACACTGACTTTTTCACACCTGTTAACACACAGTATATTTGTAGCCTGTTGAAAACCAGGACTTCCCTCTAAAACACAATTTGTCGACATGTGTAGTACGATGTATCACAGCATAACATTTCACATGTCTAATTTCGGTGGTCATATAAATTTCCCAGACCGGTAGACTGTAAGTTACCAACAATATGTTTGATGTACGACACAAGGTATAACAAAAGAAGTGTATAATTGAGAATGTATTGCCACAACATTTTCTTTGTGACGGGGTCAACACGAAGTGACATTTGCAAACGCGAAGTTGGTATTAATGAGACTACAGATTAACAAACAGGATAAAGTGAGGGCGATCTGAAATATAGTTTTACGAATAATTAAAATAAAATTTCTTGCATTCAGATTTTCTTACCTATTAAATTAATAAGTTGATTAATTTTAAAATTAAGGTGACTTGAGCCGAATTCTGGACGATTCATACCACAAAATTCTTTAAAAAAATATGGGAAGATAATGAAGATCAGTGGACTGCCATGTGGCAAGAACATGGTGTGTGTGTCTTTGATCCTGATGACATAAAGAAGGTACGTTTTTACACGTAAAGTCCATCGCTTAATCAAAACGAGTAAACGTATGTAGAGGAAGCTTAAACGTATTAATATGTTTAGGTATTCAGAAATGAAGGACCATGGCCCATAAGAGACGAACTGCAGAGTGCAAGATATTACCGTATGATTAAAAGGAACAATATCTTCCAGGGTGTTGGTGGCTTGCTTATAAAGTAAGTGGAAATAGAGATTGCAATTTATTCTGAAAAATTGTCTTGATAACATAGTGCAACCTGATAATAGAAATAGAAAATCTTTTTAAATACCGTTGCCTTAGACAGGGTTTTATTTAACGTAATAACACATACTAATAATTTGTGCACATTTTGTATCTTACTCCATGCACTGGAGTCTGTTTACCTTGTTACAGTTAATAAAATGTCCAGTTTTCTTGAAACATGTGTTTTCTATCTCGCACGGAAGATCACGCCATTGATCTATATAACAAACTGATGATAATTAATCCAGCCCAAACAAAAGTATTTCGTGAAAACTGAAGCGTATTTTAGGCGCATTTGCGAAATTGCGAAAAGCAAATATTGGCTTTGTCATGTCTGTCTGTCAGTATAGAACAACTCGGCTCCCAATGGAAAGGTTTATATGAAATTTGATGATTAGCTTTTTTTTTAAAAATCCTTTGAGAAAATTTAATTTTCATTAAAATCTGACATGAATAGCTGATATTAACATGAAGACCAATACATATCTATGCTGATATATCGCTCGATTCTTCTTAGAATGAGGAATGCTTTAGACAATCTTTGCAGAGACAATCAAATTACACATGTTACCTTTATTACCTCTGACCCGAAAATCGTAAAGCTTATGAGATAATGTGAAAAAATATGAAACAGCCAGACAGGTCACAGATGATAAAATGGTGAATGCTCTTTCCCTTATGGATAACGGGCACTCTATATAACATGCTGTAATCTTGCGTTTGTTGACAGACCTCACCAATTTCCCAGGCCAGACATCTATGTACTCTTGGTTTTACAGAAAGGACAAGTCAGTATATTGAAGGTCAATCTGTTCCTTCATTTCACGTATGAGGAATTATTCCCTTAACTCTAATCTAGCTGTAAAATAGCTGCACGGTATGGTAAAGAAGCATCTACGCAAAATTGATTGTAGTTTACACGGGACTAAATTTGTCGTGAAGGTACAGGCAGAATGTTCTTTAGGGATGACAGTAACCACCGGTAACATTATATTTTATCATATCTCAAAGAAATGCAAGTCCTAAAATTCATATCAAATGTATCCACGGGGCCTCAGTAGATGTAACATGGGAACGGATATGTTTCCATTCTTTACTTGACGACGCAGTCAGCATCTAATATTGCACTGCGTCGAATGGCAATATGGACAGTACTGAACAGAAAAATGAGGCATTCATAAATTGTGTTGATTAATACATATTATTAGGGCGGTCAGTAAAGTAGAATGGCATGGGTGAAGATTGTGGGAACGATGACACATATTCGGACAGAAATTTTCTTAGTTAGATATTAATGTTAAATAATATTGCAACTGATTTTTAAATAATACATTATATATATATATATATATATATATATATATATATATATATATATATATATTCTCATCGTGTTGCTAATTGGAATATATGGAATAGACGCTATTGGTGAAACCTGTCCTGAATTACTTTCTTGTTTATAGCCCTGAACTAATGTCAGCATGTGTACGAACATTAATGCCTCAAGAAGGACCCCAGTCCATGCAGACAAAGCAAAATAGAGGAACGGTATTAAAACTGACATGACCATACTATGATGTGATTATATGGACTGAAGTATACTGGTTGGGGAAACATAAGAAACCGGATCGGAATATAATTGTTCCAAGGATGGAAAATATCTTGGAAACCTCAAACATCTTTGGCCCCTGGAGGGCCCCATTGCATGGAATTATTTGGTTTACTTATTATTACACTAGAAAATATGTATTAATATTATCTAGCAATAATAGCCACTTTCATCACTCTCAAGTTTTAGATTCCGTTATTTCATTCTTTTGCATTAGTGCAATGAAAACTTCATCACAGATGATTTCTAATACGTAACAGCTGTGCTGTGAGAGGAACGTCCGCTCTCACTCAGACAGACACCACAATAATTACACTTGATACACTTCCTTACAGTCAGGGTGAAGAGTGGCAGAATTTCAGGTCGAAGGTGAATCAAACTATGATGCAACCTCGGTCAACTAAGCTCTATGTGGGGCCTATAGACGCCGTTGCCAGCGACTTCATAAAGAGGTATGTTGTGCGTATTTGTGTGACACACTGCATTTATCCAGTAACGTTGCACAACTGTCAGTTTCATCTTGCAGCATATCAGTTTACAGCTGTGACGCAGCAGTGTACTGCGTAGTACAGTAGGAAATTCACACCGAACTGTTGCCAGAATGTTGGGTGGAGACGGTGGGCAAGTTCTGTGGTGAGAGACCGGAATGTGATACGAATGCTCATTTACTTTAATTATTGATGTAAAGATAATGACTTAGAGTGCTGTGGGTTTTTTTAAATTTACAGACAGCATAATTGTGGTTTACTACCAAAAAAAAAAAATTAAATGATAAAGAAGGGGTTATCCTACTTGTAGCTCTTATTCCTCTTGATATGGGCTGTTGCAAAATATCAGCGCTATATAAACTGTCTCACTAAATCACCCTAACACGGTATTATTTTTATTATAGAATAAGACAGATCAGAGACGAGAACTTGGAAATGTCTGCCGATTTCAGCAACGAGCTGTGCAAATGGGGACTGGAATGTGAGTATGCAAAAAGATGTGTCCTTGAACGTTAGGCAAATCGTAGGAAGGTTCAGTTTCAGTTATTCCCTCGTCAAGAGTAACAGCCATCTCCCTGTTTTCTCCAAACCAAATTTCGCTCTCAATATTATTTACACCTTAGCTCATACCTCAATTTTATCTGTACTTTTATCGCAAATATTTACGTATCTTCGTTCTCTTTATGCATATTAGAATATTAAACAAATGTCGTTACGTGTCAAGTAATTGCGTCTTAATTCATGTAGAGTGTGGATATGTGGGTCAATAAATATATCTCTGTAACAGTGTACTAAACCAGACTTCTCAAGTGGGTTACTGAGATTTAGAAACGATGCAAAACAACTCTCATTATGAGCTTGAAAAAAAATATATATATTATTAACCATTTTTACCTTATTTTATCCCTCTTTTTACTGTAAGAGCATGCTTAGTATAAGTTACTGGAAGTTCCTAATCTTTTCCAGTTGTTACGTGATGACCTCACACTATTAGATTTGAAATGTACAGGAAAGAGGAAGTTGTTCTATGCGCGCCATAACGGCTTGTGTGTGATGTGCTTGTGTGTGATGTGCTTGTGTGTGATGTGCTTGTGTGTGATGTGCTTGTGTTTCACCGCCCATTCTGATACTCGACATCACAATAAGCTGAGTGCGATTTAGAACTTCAGCGTCTCTTCTGCCGGGAAAGTAGTTCCAAATTCATTGGAAAAATACATAAATTATCTTGCATCGTCCGGGAATCAAACCACGATTTCCCCGGGGTTTTCAAACCACAACCAAGGCACCATAACGTCTCCACACCAAAGTTCCCAGAAAGGAGATATATTTGGTATAAAATGCATCAGTACATTTATAACACACGACTACACAGATTCAAGTTAACCTTTTGGCACCGGAGTTTTACATTTAATTCAAATAAATCACCAACCTGATGCAACAGTTTATCAGTTTATTATCCTGACGTTTGTTTACAGCTCAACATGTTTCGGGCGTTTTCCCGCCCATCACCAGGAGCTCAGTGACAGCAGTGGTAGGCTCTGGTTTTATCTTAGTATCGTGGTGAAACTCGTGCCGTGTTCGTGGTCGGGCCGGCCGGCACGACTGTCACCACGATACGAAGATAAAACCAGAGGCTACCACTGCAGTCATTGAGCTCCTGATGATGGGCGGGAAAAAACCCGAAACATATTGAGCTGTAAACAAACGTCAGGATAATAAACTGAAAAATTGTTGCATTAGGTTAGTGATTTATTTGAATTGTACGATGATGCACGGACTTACAAACCTTAAATTTTACATTTAAATTTTAGCACACCTGAATGTAAAATGTGAATAATACAGGAACCAAAAAAGTAGCATTATGAAATAAACGGCATTTTGAAGAGGAAAACGGAGAGTGTGCGGCATATTTAAAATACTCAGTACTTATATTTGTTAAAAAATTATATAAAATGCAACATTTGGATGGTAGCCGTACGCCCGTCCCATATATACGACGCACGGTTCTTAAAGGTTGATTAAGAACCACTGTCACATGCACATTCTTTTTTCTTGTATTGTCTTAAGGAAAATTTATATTTTACTGAAATACTGATCCACCGCAACTCTGTACTTTTCAAATACACACAGCTTCAAGCACTGTATTTAATAGCACAAAATTTATTTCTACTTCAGAAATTTGGATGCCTTGTTGCTGGTGCAGGCGGTGTTTATGAATAAAGTAAAAGGATGGAGAAATATGAGATGGTATGATTCTAATACCAATTTGGAAATGAGTATAAAAAACAATGGGTAGAAGTTTACTGTCTAAATATATTTTGAAATCGGAATTTAGAAACTCGGTGACAAGTCTATTTTGTAAGTTTTGAGTTCTTTCACACTTCTAAATATATTAAATTAATTAGCTGGCTGCCAATCCTCAACGGATGGAGACAGAAATAATTAACTACAGCAACAATCTGGATTTGGACTTTGTCCAATAGAAGAGAATATCTCTTTTTTTAAGGGGTATACCAAATTCGGTGTTTTCATTTTCCTCAAGACTGAAGTAGAGCTGGCTTCTGAAGCCTAGTGCTTCATTAGATATTAAACGATGGCCAAAATCAGAAGATCGCAGACTACTTCAGTAAGTCATGCACCATCATCATCATAGCCCTATAGTGGGGAAATAATTTACTTTTTCAGTACATACAAAATAAACCGCGAGCAAGTTTAGTAATGGACATGAGAGATTTTCTTTTTTTGCATCTTTCACCTAAGTCTAACTATGCACTCTATAGAGTATAAATAACTTCATATTTACTTCATCGACTTCCTTGAAAATATTTTATTTATTTATTTTTTAAATATTTTATATTAGAAAAAATAAAACTGTGTAATTCACGAGATTGCACAGTATGCTGGGACTGTGAATTTGAGACTGTGATAGAGTGCCAGGCTCCATAACAACGGGTGTAAACTGACAATGCTTTTAACTATTAACTTTGGCTTACGCAGTTTTAATTATTGACCAGCACAAAACAGTTGGATGAGTATGAGATAAAATAGCATAAATCCTTCACGAGCAGATTCAGATTTTCAGTTTAAACTCGAATTTGAAGGTCTGGAACATATATCTTATTTTTGCATGGATCCAGATCTCAGTACAAGCGGCTTTTCAATCGAAGATTTATGATCCTTTCATTTATAATGAACTCTGTGGAGCAGGGTTCTTCTTGAGAAGGTTTTCGGCTAGTCCAGCGTACCGTGTATTTGGCAAAGGATGTGGGTAAGTCAATACCTCAGATCCATCAACTATATTGTTGTGGTCTTACTTCAACTTTATCATCAGACGGCGAAAACAGAGATTCGATTCATCAGTCAGACAAGAATTATACCCACTAAACGCCTGCCAACCAGAGAATCTACACTTAATCCTATAACTGTTGGCACTCCGCTCCAATACATTGTACATTGTGTAGGAGGAGAAATGTGCTTTTCTTCGGGAAAACGTTTATTAGATTCAGTTACATCGACCTAGCCATAAATACTTATATCGGAAGATAAACGGTTACGGAGATAATGGCCTGAGAAGTTTTAAATAACAAGAAATTTTAATCATTTATTGATCACCGTACATATTACAACGAGGAGGAGTCTGAAGTTCGTTTAATGTCAACATCTTTAATTAATGTATAATTAATGTATAATTAATATATATTTGATGTCTGAATGACAAAAACACTGACTAAGCGAGAAAACTCCTAGCAGTCTCAAAAAATCATCCTTAATTTCCAAAGAACATTACAAAGCCCATTCACCTCTGTATGCCTTCGCTTGGCTATAGGCTCAAGGACGGATAAAAGCAGTGTACGGAAAATCAACATGTAAAAGTGGTACAATGTGTGGATCCGTAAGAAGATCTTAATTTTCTCGGGTCATTTTCTCGGTAACGGTTCGACTACTGTTACAGATAAGTTTCATAATTTCAATATATATTAACCTAAAAGACGTTCTCCTCAACTGTGGCAGATTCACACTATCGGATAGTAGAGGAGAACATTAAAGAACTGATAGTTTTTCCACTAAACTACGTCATATTTGACTGGTCATGGACATGAAAGTGTACAAATTATTGACACTTGTTATTCGCCGACAATAAAGTACACACGTTTTGTCATTTACATTGCTGGAATTGCTCTAAATACGGAATTTCATTTTTGGTTGCTGAATAACTTGACAGTTCTTGGTTCTTCAACAGCTATTGTGTATATCGCTCTGGATACACGCCTGGGGTGCCTGGACGCGAATCTTGCACCAGATTCGGAGCCTCAGAAGTTGATAGACTCCGTTCAAGTAAAGATCGAGTCTTTTCACAAATTGGAATTTGGGATCCCAATATGGAAATACGTGAGCTCACCAACATGGCGGAAATTTGTGAAAGCTTTGGATGTCTTTTTAGAGTGCATATGACACAAAACCATATATGTGCTTCCACATTCCTAAAATTTATTGCTCACTAATTATTCTGCCTGCCATTTTATGCGCTGTACGTTGAAATATAAGCGAGCTAAATAAAACAAAGATATTTTAAATCAAAATAAGGATGGATAACGAAAAGATAGTGGGCAGTATTTTAATTTATGTTAGTCACACGGTGACACGGACATGATTTAGTTAGTCAGCAGAAGGTACAATATTAAAAATTTTAGAAACAGCAGGATATTTAGCAGTCCTTGCCTGTTACGGCTTTTTGGAACGTGACATCGGACAATTGAATAACCTCACATTACAGAAGGACGTTTATTTTAATATTAGCTTGAACCTCAAACACCATTTGATAATTATGAATATATCACACATTCCTTGTCTACATGCATTTTTGATAACGATATTCTAGAAACAAGTTGCATTTTTGACAGATTCTCGCTGAAGTATATTAACCAGGCCATGAAGCGACTGAAGGCCACGGCAGAAGACAGCGACAGGGAACTGACAGTACTTGAGAAGCTGCTTATCAAAGATCCTAACCCAAGAACTGCGGTGGTCATGGCGCTGGAAATGATGGGGGCCGGAATTGATACGGTAACTAACTAGCTAGCTAACTAACTAATTAACTAGCTGAATGACTGAATAAATAAAACAACTAACCAAACTAGCAAACCCCAAACTGAATATCTTAAAATCTACTAAGTGCAGCAGGTTCCTTGAGACACTCAAAACTGTTCAGTAGGACAAGACCTTATTTTACTCTCACAAACACCCTGACGTTAATTTCCGATATCCTGCAGATGGTCGCTGGAATTCATCCCGAAAAAAACTCACGCATACTCTTTTTTCTTTAAGACAGAAAATTATAATTTTTCCTTCATTCCTGACTACGTCTAACGGAGGTGTAAGGAATTCAGTTTGCTGGATGCCATAGTTTATATATTTCTCTTAAGTAATTTATTCCCAGTTCATTTTACTATCCCTTATTTTAACATCGTGATAATATAATTTACCTTTATAACACATAATATGATGCCATCGTTACTTTTGTTATCCTCCTCTAATTTTCCCCATCCAAAACACTCCGTTAAATACTGTATGTACTTAATAAATAAGGCACTTCTATGTGAAAGAGCCGAAGACATTTCAAACTTCGAAACGTTTGTTTCCGTAGAGCTGTTGTGTTTAGACAACTGATATCATACAGAGTCATCAAACATAACACTGGTCTATACGTCAGTGTTTTAAATTAACCCTTAAAAGCCCGAATTAAATCCCATCTGCTATTTGCTGGCATTATTAGGAGCTCACCATTTTCTCCACGTTAGCAGGATAAGGGTTAAATCATTAACCTTTAGGCTACTAATGTCGTATATATAT
>Ga0268261_10004429_pt1 | contig 10520 bp, 1 predicted proteins | sample TergutNc150P1_FD_190353 | JGI IMG/M metagenome (GOLD analysis project Ga0268261, IMG submission 190353) | Nasutitermes corniger P1 segment gut microbial community from laboratory colony in Florida, USA - Nc150 P1 (SPAdes) (version 2) | ecosystem: Host-associated > Arthropoda: Insects > Digestive...
CGTGGTTTCGAATCCCTCCGGGGGCATGGATATTTGTCTGTTGTGAGTGTCGTGTGTTGTCAGGTAGAGGTGTCTGCGACGAGCTGATCACTCCTCCAGAGGAGTCCTACCGACTGTGCTGCGTCGTTGTGTGTGATGTAGAAACATCAAGAATAGGTGCTCCATATATATATGACATTAGTAACCTAAGGGTTAAACATTCTATTTTGCTGATTTTGATATTAACACTGTTACACAGTCAGTTGTTCTGGTTTCGATATTAGCACTGTTACACAGTCAGCATTGCTGTTTTTGAGAATAACAGTATTATATAGTCAATTGTGTTGATTTCATTATTAAGAGTGAAAAAATGTCAGTTGTGCTGGTTTTGATATTAACATTATTACAGAGCCATTTATGTTGGTTTTGAAAGTTACATTGTTATAAAGTCGGTTATGCTTGATTGAAATTGAAAGTGGTAAACAGTCACTTGTCCTGGTTTTGATTTAACAGTGTTAAACATTCTTTTGTGTTCTTTTCGATTTTATCAGTGTTGAAACTTCATTTGTGCTGGTTTTGATAGTAACACTGTTTCGCACTCATTTGTGCTGGTTTTGAAATTAACAGTGTTAAACAGCCAGCTGTGCTGTTTTCCAAATTAAATGTTACACAGTCAGTTGTGTTCCTTTTGATAGTATCGGTGTACCAAAATGTGTTCTGCTGGATTTGATAGTAACACTGTTACACACTCAATTGTGCTGGTTTTGATATTAACACTGTTACACACTCAATTGTTCTGGTTTTGATATTAACACTGTCACGCAGTCAGTTGTTCTGTTTTTGATATTAACACTTTTACACAGTCAGTTTTCTGATTTGGTATTAACCTGTTACACACTCAGGTTTTCTTGTTCTGCTTTTAACAGTGTTAAACATTCAGTTGATCTGGTTTCGATATTAACAGTGCTAACTCTCAGTGGTGTTGGTTTTGATATTAAAAGTGTTACACAGTCAGTTGTATTGGTTTTGATGTTATCAGTGTTACACGGTCAGTTGTGCTGGTTTTGATATGAACATTGTTAAACAGACAGGCGTGCATTTTTTGATATTAGCAGTGTTACCCATTCAGTTGTGCTGGTTAGGAAATTAAGAATGTTACAAAATCAGTTGTGCAGCTTTCCATTTTAAGAGTGTTACACAGTCAGTTGTGCTGCTTTTGATATTAACAGTGTTTCACTGTCAGCTGTGTTGGTTTTAATATTAACAGTGTTCAACAGTCTGTTGTGCTGGTTTTGATATTAAACATTTTACACTGTCATTTGTGACGGTTTTAATATATAGTGTTACAACATAAGTTGTTCTGTTTTTGATATTAAGGGATGTTGCTCTGTCTGTTGTGCAGGTTTCAATTTTAACAGTTTACACACTCAGATGTGCTGGTTTTCATATTAACAGTGTTACACATTCAGTTTTGCTGCGTTTGACAATACTACTGTTTTAAAAAGTTGTGCTGTTTTTAATACTAAATGTGATACACTGTCAGTTGTGCTGGTTTTGATAGTAAGTGATACAATGTCAGTTGTGTTGGTTTTGTTATTAACAGTGTTAAACAGTCATTTGTGCTGGTTTCGATAGTGACACTGTTTCACACACATTTGTGCTGGTTTTAATATTTTCTTTCTTACACAGTCAGTTGTGCTGCTTTTGATATTAACAGTGTTACACTGACAGTTGTGTTCTTATTGATATCATCAATGTTAAACTGCCACTTTTGCTGGATTTGATATTAACACTGATAAACACCCAGTTGTGCTTGTTTTGAAATTAACACTGTTACACACTCAGTTGTTCTGGTTTTGATATTAACACTGTAGCAACGTTAGTTGTTCTGTTTTTTTATATTAACACTGTTACACAGTCAATTGTTCTGGTTTTGATATTAACATGGTTACAAACTTTGTACTTCTGGTTTTGATATTAAAAGAGTTACTCAGTCAGATGTGCTGGTTTTGAAAATAAAATTGTTACACTCAATTGCGATGGTTTTGATATTAGTAGTGATACAAAGTCAGCTGTGTTGGTTTTGATAACAACACTGTTACACATTCAGTTGTGTTTGTTTTGATATTAACAGTGTTACACAGACAGATATGGTGGTTTTGGTAATAAAAACGTTACAAACCAGTTGTGCGGCCTTTGATAATAACACTGTTAAACCATCACTTGTTCTGTATTTGATACTAACACTATTACACACGCAGTTGCGCTCGTTTTGATATTAAGAATGGTACACACCCAATTGTTCTCGTTTTGATATTAACGATGTTACACCATCAGATATCCTGTTATTGATATTAACACTGTTACGCAGACAGCTATGATGTTTTTGTGATTAACAGTGTTACACAGGTAGTTGTGTCGGTTTCGATATTAACAGTGTTAACTGTCATTTGTGCTGGTTTTGATATTAACATTGATAAACAGATAGTAGTGATGGTTTGATAGTAACACTGTTACAAAATAAGTAGTGATGGTTTTGATATTAACACTGTTAAAACGTCAGTTGATTTGGTTTTGATATTAACTCTGTTACGTACTTATTTGTTCTGTTTTTGATATTAACACTGTTAAACAGTCAGTTGCTCTGGTTTTGATATTGACCCAGTTACACAGTCAGTTGTACTAGTTTTGATATTAGCGGTGTTACACCCTCAGCTGTGGTGGTTTAGATATTAACACTGTTACACATTCAGTTGTGCTAATTTTAATATTAACAGTGTTAAAATATCAGTTGTTCTGTTTTTGAAATTAACAAAGCTACACACTCAATTGTGTTGGTTTAGATATTAACAGTGTTACACACTCAGTTGTGCTGGTTTTGATATTAACAATGTTACACTGTCAGTTTTGCTGTTTTGAATATTACCACTGTTCTACATTCAGTTGGGCTGGTTTTGAAATTAACAGTTCTACACTCTCAGTTGTTACACAATGTTACACAGCCAGGTTTTTTCTTTTAATAGTACCACTGTTACATTGTCAGTTGTGCTGGTTTTGATATTAACAGTGTTACACTGACATTTGTGCTGCTTTTGATAGTAACATTTTTCACAGTCAGATGTGTTGGTTTTGAAATTAAGAGTGTTACAGAGTCAGTTGCTTTGGATTTGATAGTAACACTGTTAGACTCTCAGTTGTGCTCTTTTTAATATTAACACTGTTACACACTGAGATGTGCTGTTTTTGATATTAACACTGTTACACACTTAGATTTTCTGGTTTTCATATTAACACTGTTACACAGGCAGAAGTCCTGGTTTTGATATTAACACAGTTAAAGTGTAGGTTGTTCTGGTTTTGATATTAATAATGTTACACACATAGTTGTTCTTATTTTAATTTTAACGCTGTTAAACTGTCTGTTGTGTTGGCTTTGAGATTAACAGTGTTACAAATCCAATTGTGCTGATTTTGATTTTATCAGTCTTACGCAGTCAGTTGTGCTGATTTTGATATTAACATTGTTACACTGTTTTTGTGCTGGTTTTGAGAGTAACACTGTTACAAAGGAAGTTGTGCTTTTTTATATAAACACGGTTAAACTATCAGATGAGCTGGTTTGGTATTAACACTGCTACACGCTCATTTGTTCTGTATTTGATATATACACTATTACACAGTCAGTTGATTTGTTTTTGATAATAACACTGTTACACAGTTAGTTTTGCTGGTTTGACAAAAGCACTGTTACACATTGAGTTGTTCAGTTTTTGATATTACCACTGTTAAACAGTCAGGCTTTCTGGTTCTGACATTAACATTGTTACACAATTAATTGTGCTTTTTTTGATAGTAAAACTGTTACACAGACAGTTGTACTGTTTTTTATATGAAATATGTAACACAGTCAGTTGGGATGGTTTTGATATTAACAGTTTTATACTGCCAGTTGTGTTCGTCTTGATATTATCAGTGTTGAACAGTCATTTGTACTGGTTTTGATGGTAAAACTGTTTCACACAGTGATGTGCTTATTTTGTTACTTATAGTGTTAAACAGACAATTGTGCTAGTTTAGATATTAACCGTGTTACACAGTCAGTTGTGTTTGTTTTGATATTATCAGTGTTAAATAGTCAAATGTGCTGGATTTGATATTAACACGGTTATACACCCAGTTATGCTGGTTTTGAAATTAACTCTGTTAAACACACAGTAGTTATGGTTTTCAATTTAACACTGTTACATGTTCAAATGTTCTGTTTTCGATATTAACACCTTTACACAGTCAAAAGTTCTTGTTTTGATATTAACACTCTTTCACACTTAGTATTCCTGGATTTGATATTAAAATATCAATAACAGACAGCTGTGCGATTTTGATATTAAAAGTGATACACATTCAGTTGTGATGTTTTTCTGATTAACAGTGTTACACTGTCAATTGTTCTGGTTTTAATAATGAAACTGTTAAACAGTCAGTTGTGTTGATTTTGATATTAGCATTTGTTGAACTGTCAGTTGTGTTTGTTTTGATATTAACAGTGTTACAAAGCCAGTTTTGCTGGTTTTGATATTAACATTTTTCACACCCAGTTGTTCTCGTTTTGATTTTAACAGTGATAACAAATTTGAGCTGGTTTCGATATTTACAGTGTTACATATTCAGATGTGCTTGTTTTGATATTAACAATGTTAGACACTCAGTTCTTTCTGGATTTGATATGAACAATGTTACACACTGAGTTGTGCTGTTTTAAATATTAAGACTGTTAAACACACATATCTTCTGTTTTTGATATTAACACTTTTACACAGGATTTGTTCTGGTTTTTATAGTAACACAGTTACACGGTCAGTTGTTTTGGTTTTGATATTAACAATGTTATATTCTGAGTTGTTCTGGTTTAGATATTAACACTGTTACACTGTCAGTTTTGCTGGTTTTGTTATTTACTCCCTTACACATTCAGTGTTTTCAGTTTTTTATATTAAGAATGTTACACAGTCAGTTGTGCTGGTGTTGAAGTTGACAGAATTCCACAGTCAGTTGTTCTGGTTATGATAATAAAATTGGTACACAGTCTGTTGCCCTGGTTTTGATATTAATTCTCTTACACGGACATTTATGCTCTTTTGGTATTAACAGTGTTACACAGTCAGTTGTGCTGGTTTTGATATTAGCAGTGTTACTCATTCAGTTGTGTTCGAATTGAAGTTGTCTATGTTGAACAGTCGGTTGTGCTGGATTTGATTTTAGCACTGTTACACAGCCAGGTGTGCTGGTTTTGATATTAAAGTTTTACAAATTCAGTTGTGCTACTTTCGATAGACACACCGTTACACAGTCACTTGTGCTGGATTTGAAACTAACACTGTTACACACTCAGTTGTGCTGGTTTTGATATTAACAATGTTACACTCTCAGTTTTACTTGTTTTAATTTTATCATTGTTACACAGACAGATTTCTGTTTTCGATTAAAACACTGTTACACTCAGTTGTTCTGGTTTTGATATTAACACAGTTACACTCTCAGTTATTCTGGTTTTGCTATTAGCAATGTTATGAAGTCAGTTGATATGGTTTTGATATTAACAGTACTAACTCTCAGTCCTGCTTGTTTTGATATTAAAAGTGTTCGATTTTCTGTAGTTCTTGTTTATTTTAACAGTGTTACACAGTAATTTGTGCCGGTTTTGATAATAACACTGTTACACACTCAGTTGTGTTGGTTTAGATATTGACACTGTTACACTATCAGTTGTGCTGTTTTTAAAATTAAAACTGTTACACACTCACTTGTTCTGGTTTTCATCAGAACACTGATTCAAAGTCAGTTTTCGGTTTTTGGTATTATAACTATTACACACTCATCTGTTCTAGTTTTGATATTAACACTATTACTCACACAGTTCTTGTTGTTTCGATATTAACAAATGTTACATATCAGTCGTGCTGACTTGATATTAACAGTGTTAAACAGTCAGTTGTGCTGGTGTTGTTATTGACAGAGTTAGAGTGTCAGTTTTGCTGGTTTTGATACTGAAGGTGTTACACACTCAGTTGTTTTGGTCTTTATATTAACAGTGTTAAACAGTCATTTGTGTAGGTTTTGGAATTAATTGTGTTACACAGTCAGATGCGTTGGATTTGGGAGTAACACTGTTAGACACTCAGTTGTGCTCGTTTTGATGTTAACACTGTTACACACTGAGATGTGCTGGTTTTGATATGAACACTGTTACACTCTCAGATGTTCTGGTTTTCATATTAACGCTGTTACACCAGCAGTAGTCCTGGTTTTGAAATTAACACTGTTAAATTGTAGGTTGTTCTGGTTTTGATACTAATAATGTTACACACATAGTTGTTATTATTTTAATATTAACATTGTTAAGCTCTCTTTTGTGTTCTTTTTGAGATTAACAGTGTTACAAATTCAATTGTGCTGATTTTGATTTTAACAATGTTACACAGTCAGTTACGCTGGTTTTGATATTAACATTGTTACACACTCGGTTGTGCTGGTTTTGAGACTAACACTGTTACAAAAGATGTTGTGCTTGTATTCGATATTGACACGGTTAGACCTTCAGATGAGCTGATTTTGATATTAACACTGCTACACATTTATTTGATTTGGTTTTGATATGAAAACTAATACACAGTCAGTTGTTCTGTTTTGTTAATAACACTCTTACACAGTCAGTTTTGGTGGTTTGGTATTAGCACAGTTACTCCGTCAGTTGATCTTATTTTAACACTGTTAGACAGTCAATCCTGCTAGTTTTGACATTAACATTGTTACAAAGTCATTTGTTCTGGTTTTGAAAGTAAAACTGTTACACAGTCAGTTGTACTCTTTTTGATATTAAACATATTACACAGTCAGTTGGGTTGGTTTTGATATTAACAGTGTTATACTGTCAGTTGGGTTTGTTTTGATATTATCAGTGTTGAACAGGCATTTGTACTGGTTTTGATGGTAAAACTGTTTCACACGCAGTTGTGCTAATTTTGACATTAACAGTGTTAAACAGACAATTATGCTAGTTTAGATATTAACAGAATTACACATTCAGTTGTGTTTGTTTTGATATTATCAGTGTTAAACATTCAGTTGTGCTGTGTTTGATATTAACACTGTTGCACATCCAGTTGTGCTGGTTTTGATATAAACTGTTAAACACTCAGTTGTTAAGGTTTTGCAATTAACACTATTACATGTTCATTTGTTCTGTTTTTGATATTAACAACTTTACACAGTCAATTGTTCTGATTTTGATATTAACACTCTTTCACACTTAGCACTTCTGGTTTTGATATTAAAACGGTTACACATACAGTTGTGCTGGGTTTGAAATTGAAAGAGTTACACTGCCAATTGTTCTGGTTTTAATAATAAATCTTTTAAACTGCCAGTTGCGTTGGTTTTGATGTTAACATTGTTAAAGCGTCAATTGTGCTAGTTTTGATATGAAGAGTGTTACAAAGCCATTTGTGCTGGTTTGATATTAACAGTTTATTACACCCAGTTTTTCTGGTTTTGATATTGACAGTGATAAGTCATTTGTGCTGGTTTTGATATTAACAGTGTTACATATAGCGCTGTGCTTGTTTTGATATTAACACTGTTATACAATCAATTGTTCTGGATTTGATATGAACACTGCTACACACTGAGTTTTTCTGGTTTAAATTTAAACACGGTTACACGCACAATTCTTCTTTTTTTATGTTAACACTGTTGCACAAGAATTGTTCAGGTTTTTATATTAACACAGTTACACCGTCAGATGTTTTGTTTTTGATAATAACACTGTTACACTCTCGGTTGTTCTGGTTTTGATATTAACACTGTTGCACAGCCAGTTGTGCTGGTTTTGTTATTTACTGTCTTACACAGTCAGAGGTTTCGGTTTTGATATTAACAATGTAACACTCTCAGTTGTGCTTGTTTTGATATTGACAGAATTGCACAATCAGGTGTGTTGATTTTGATATTAATTCTGTTACACGGCCATTTATGCTGTTTTTGTATTAACAGTGTTACACAGTCAGTTGTGATGTTGTTGATATTAACAGCGTTACACATTCAGTTGTGTTCGTTTTGAAATTGGCTGTGTTGAACAGTCATATGTGCTGGATTTGATTCTAACACTGTTACACAGCCAGTTGTGCTGGTTTTGATATTAAAAGTGTTACAAATTCAGTTGTGGTAGTTTCGATAGAAACACTGTTACGCCGTCACTTGTTTTGGATTTGAAACTAATACTGTTACACACTCAGTTTTTCTGGTTTTGATATTAACATTGCTACGCTCTCAGTTGTTCTGGTTTTAATTTTTACACTTTTACACAGTCAGTATTTCTGTTTTTGATATTAACACTTTTTACTCAGTTGTTCCGGTTTTGTTATTAAATCAGTTACACACTCAATTATTCAGGTTTTGCTATTAGCAGTTTTATAAAATCAGTTGTTCTGGTTTTGATATTAACAGTTCTAACTGCGAGTCCTGATTGTTTTGATATTAAAAGTGTTCCACATTCTATAGTTTTGGTTTATTTTAATAGTGCTAGACGGCTATTTGTGCTGTTTTTGATAGTAACACAGTTACACAGTCAGTTGTGCTGGTTTAGATGTTAACACTGTTAAACCCTCATTTGTGCTGGTTTTAGAATTAAAACTGTTACACACTCATTTGTTCTGATTTTGATCATAGCACTGATTCAGTGTCTGTTGCCTGTTTTTGTGTTAAAAATTTTACACACTTAGCTGTTCTGGTTTTGACATTAACACTGTTATACACTCAGTTCTTTTTGTTTCGATATTAACAGTGTTACACTGTCAGTCGTGCTGACTTTATTTTAACAGTGTTAAACAGTCAGTTGTGCTGGTGTTGATATTGACAGAGTTACAGGGTCAGTTGAGATGCTTTTGATACTAAAATTGTTACACACTCATTTGTCTGGTTTTTATATTAACAGTGTTAAACAGTCATTTTTGCAGGTTTCGAAATTTACAGTGTTACACAGTCAGTTGCGCTGGATTTTATACTAACACTATTAGACTCCCAGTTGTGCTGCTTTTGATATTAACACTGTTACACACTGAAATGTGCTGGTTTTGATATTAACACTGCTACACTCTCAGATGTTCTGGCTTTAATATTAACACTGTTACACAGACAGTAGTCTTTCTTTTGATATTAACACTGTTAAAGTGTAGGTTGTTCTGGTTTTGATATTAATAATGTTACACACTTAGTTGTTAATATTTTAATATTAACACTGTTAAACTGTCAGTTTTGCTTGTTTTCATATTAGAAGTGTTACACATTCACTAGTACTGTTCTTGATATTGATAGTGGTACACAGTCAGTTGTGTTGGTTTTGATATTAAAAATTTTACTCATTCAGTTGTGCTGGTTTTGATTTTAACAATGTTAAACTCTCAGTTTTCTGATTTGGGATTGACACTGTTACACAAACATTTGTGCTGGTTTTGATATTAAAAGTTTTATACAGACAATTGTGTTGATCTTGATATTGACCCTGTTATATTTTCAGTTGTGCTGGTTTTCTAATTAACACAGTTAAACAGTCAGTTTTTCTGCTTTTGGTAATAACATTGTTACACAGTCAGTTGTAGAGGTTCTGATATTAAGACTGTTAAACACTCATTTGTGCTTATTTTGATATTAACAGTGTTAAACTATCACTTGTGTTCGTTTGGAAATTTTCATAGTCAATTTGTCAAGTGTGGTTTATTTCATAGTAACACTGTCACAGATTACTTTGTGTTGGGTTTGACATTAACAGTGTGAAATAGGCAGTTGTTCTACTTTTGATAGTAACAATGTTACATAGTCATTTGTGTTGTACTTGATAATAACACTGATTTACACATAATGGAGGTAGTTTTAATATTAACACTGTTACACACTCAGTTGGTCTTGTTCTGATATGAACACGGTTTCCCAGTCTATTTTTTGGTTTTGTATTAACACTGTTACACATTCAGTTGTGAAGGTTTTGAGATTAAGAGTGTTAAACGGTCAATTGTGCTGGTTTCTATATTAACATTGTTACAGATTAAGATGTTCTGGTTTCGTTATGAACATTGTTACGAAAGAATTTGTGAAGATTTTGATAATTCTGTGTTAAAATGTCATGTTTTTGTTTTTTATTTTAACACTGTTCCACCCTCAGTTGTGCTGGTTTTGATATTAACAAATTCACACACTCCTTTTCTTTTGGTTTCGATATTAACACTGTTACACACTAATTTGTTTTGGTTTTGATATTAACACAGTTACACAGTTAGTTATTTGTGCTGGGTTTGATATTAGTACTGTAATTGCTGGCGGTTAACACCGCTGCCGCCAATGTAATGGACCCGGTGGCTGTGGGACCACCGTTATCACCAGTGTAATGGGTCAGGTCTCCTGTGTCAGTGCCTGATGCCCTATAAGGAAATAAATGCTGCCACCACCCAAGAGATCTTGGGACGAACAAACCTGGAGTGGGGGAAGGGATC
>Ga0268261_10004430_pt1 | contig 10516 bp, 12 predicted proteins | sample TergutNc150P1_FD_190353 | JGI IMG/M metagenome (GOLD analysis project Ga0268261, IMG submission 190353) | Nasutitermes corniger P1 segment gut microbial community from laboratory colony in Florida, USA - Nc150 P1 (SPAdes) (version 2) | ecosystem: Host-associated > Arthropoda: Insects >...
GGGGGGAATACGTACGGGTTTAGAACAATACATTGTTATTGTCGATGTATGTTTTGTGGTGTTCTATCCATACAGGAATTAGATAATTCCGTAAGATATGACTGTTTTAAAACTCTCAAAATTCCATAGACACGAATCGAATATGCGTAATATGACGTGAGTCGCAGAGTTTATACACTTGGTGTAGGGTCTTCGAATGTCACGTAGCGCTAATAATGTAATCGCGGCTTGAGGACAGTGCTGACGTACTTATCTTCCTTTTGTTTAGGAATTAGACACGCTCGAGTAACATCCATATCTATATCCGCATAGCAAGTTCGAGAATGCAGTCAGTTGTGTCGTTTAGCCAACAGACACATAAATATTTTGCCGCTCGTCCTGTACATAAAATCTTCGCGGTGATTGTTTCGACCTCGCATTATCCGGCCAAGGAATCTGAATAGGGATACTCGATCTCTTTAATAATATGTGAATAAAAATATAGAAGATCGTATTAGTTACATAACATTTATGAATGTGACTTTTTTTTTACAAATTTCGATCCCTCGAGCAATCTTCTTAGCCGGTTTTCAGCTAGTCAAGAAATTCTCTCCCTTTTATGGAAGCCGGTTGTACATTACCGCGTTTACAAGTGACTACAACTTGTACTTATCCTGAGCCAGATCAATTTCGCCAATACCCGTTTTATTTCTTAGCGATTTTTTTTAATATTATCATCAACCTAAACCTTTATCTACCAGACGGTATTTTTACCTTAACTTTCTCCACCAAAATCTGTAAACATCTATCGTCTACTTATACATGTCACATGCCAGACCCATCTCATTTTTTTCGTTTTGATCCCTCACACAATTTTGGGTAAGTAGTACAAATCATTAAGCTCTTAATTACGCAGTATTCTCAATATTCTATTACCTTTACCGTCTTAGGCCCGAATATTCTCCTCAACACCACATTCTCAAAACATTTTCGGTCTACGTTCCTCCCTTAATGTGAGCGACCAATTTTTACATTCATACAGAACAAACAGGCAAAATTAAATTTCTGTATATCTTAATATTTGTCAATTATACACGTGGTTCCTTGTACAGTGATAGATTGCTTGCTTATTTGTCAAAACGTACAATTTGTTGGAAAGCGGCATAGAACGCATATTTCTGCCATATTTTTATTTATCTGTTCAATATCAGATAATAAACGTATGATTATATGCAATACGTAAATCCTCGACTTATCGCCAGGTGTCTTTAAGTTTAAAAAATAAAGTAGATACATAAATTACTGCTGTTATTCTATTTGTGGAAAATAACCATCAACATTCTACCGGTCAATGCTTTTGCAGGAATTATTAAACACTTAGCCACCCAACATGCACACCTTGTGTGTATTATGTATTATTATTACTATTTTGTATGTAGATACATAGATATAATTAGAAGATCTATTTTATCTTTGAAACTGATTTCACTCCAGTAGCACATTTAAATTTTGTTAGGTTTTAATTATCTAGCTAATTTGAGTTTCAACTTTTTAGGCAGAGACCCAGACATACTTAGTAAGAATATCAGAATTTCCTAACCTGAGTTTTAGTTTAAACAATAAATCTATTTTTGTTTATTTTTAGCAAAGGAAATACACATAATAGGCTCGTCATCTTACACAGTCAGATTTGATATTACTATTAATTAATCCTTATAATATATAATTAATGATTCATGTATCCTGTTTTTGTGTTCTTTGTTCTATATGTGTCCCGATTATGTTCCTTTTTATCCGTGTTTCCATGTTTAGGCCATCTGGCAGTAGGGTAGGAACGATGATAGAAATGAAATGCATTGGGTTATTACTCTGTTGGTGTTTGTGGTGGCAGTAAAACACGCTAATGAATATACATTCTGAAAGATGGAGTTTAAGTGTATGGGACAAGTGAATTGTAAAGAAGAGAACAAAAATTCTAGAAAAGTAGTACAAAAACGAAAAACGGGGGTAAATTTACAGGCAGCAATATTTTCATGCTGGTAACCATTCGGTTTATGATGCATTAAGCAGAAATTAAAAATGTGGTATAGTAAAGATTGTCACGATGATGATGACGACGACGACGGTTTTGTGATGGTTGCGGTGCTTATGGTGCTGGTAGTGGTGGTTGGTGTGGTAATTGTGGTGGTGTTGATTGTGGTGGTGGTATTCGTGGTGTTGGTTGTGGTTATCATGGGGTAATATTATGGTCGACGTGGTTATGGTGGTGGTGGTTGTGGTTATGGTGGTGGTAGTATTGAAGATGATATTTGTGTTTGTAGTTTTGGTGGTGGAGTTTGAAATGGTGTTGGTTTTGGTAGTGATGATGGTGGATGCGGTGATTGCGTTAATGGTTTTGCTGGTGGTTGTGAGGGTTGTAGTGCGAGTTGTTTTGGTTTATGTGGTAGTGGTTGTGGTGGTGGTGGTTGTGACGGTTGTGTTGCGGATTGGTTTGGTGTATGGGTTGTGGTTGTTTTGGTGGTCTTGTGGAGGAGGTGATGGTTGTGGTGGTGGTCATGGGGTTGATGGTTGTGATGGTGGTTGTTGTGGTTATGGTGACGGTAGAGTTGGTTGTGATGGTAGTGGTTATGTTGGTGGTGGTTGCGGTGTTAGTGGTTGTGATGGTAGTGGTTGTGGTGATGGTTTTTTCGTTGGTTTTGGTGGTAATGTTGGTGGTGGTGGTGGTTATGTTTGTTTCGTCAGTGCATTAGTAACATATATTTGAATTTTATATTTTGTATATTATTGATAGATAAAATCCTTAACAGATGAAAGAATATTTAAGCACAATACTGAACTCAGTTTTAGGTGAATTATCTAACAATTACAGGACACAAATAACAACAACTGACATCCGGACAGATAGAGAAATATTACCTCCGTCATACAACGAAGTATGTTCAATAACCAATAAACTGAAAACCAATAAAGCGGGAGGTACTGACAATATAATGCCTGAGTTAATTAAGCAAGGAGGAAAAACATTAAAACAAAGAATACACAAACTGATGACAATTATTTGGGAGGAAGAACAATTACCCAATCAATGGAATGAAGGAATAATTTGTCCATTGTATAAAAAGGGGGATAAATTGGACTGTACGAACTACAGACCTATAATACTGTTAAATGATGCATACAAGATAGTTGCAATAATCCTGAACCAAAGGCTGGTAGATATTGCAGAAACTGAATTAGGTGACTATTAGTCTGGATTTAGACCTAATAGATCTACAGTTGATAATATCTTTATGATAAGGCAAATAGTAGAAAAGTGCTATGAATAAAATATTGATATTCATAATATATTTATAGACTACATACATGCTTCTGATTCTATAAAAAGGAATAAAATATTATATCCCTTAACTCAGAATAAGATGCCTCCCAAATTAATAAGACTAATTAAACTAACTCTTGTAAACACAACAGCAAATGTAAAAGTAAACAATGCATGTACGGAGGAATTCAGAGTAGAAAGCGGAGTAAAAATGTTAATCCGCTCTCTCCCACACTATTCAGTCTGGTGATCGATACAGTATTAAAAAAAAACTTGATCTGAGGGGTAACATCCCCACACTACTCAGACAACGTACGGCCTACGCAGATGACATACTGACAACCGCACGTACAAGATAGTCACTAATTGATACTTTCCAACAATTAAAGAATAATTCAATGAAAGTTGGATTATTATAAATGAGAAGAAAACTAAATATTTAAAAAGCTCAAAAAACCAGAAATGAAAGCTTAAACATTAACAACTTACAGAGAGAGCAAGTTCAACAATATGAATACTTGGGGTCTATTATAAATATTAGTAACTCAATCGAAGAAGGAATCAAAGAGGTGGATAGTTCTTGGTACAAAGGCATACTACGCAAAGCTAAAGCTTTTTTAAAAGCAGATTGGTCAAAAAGCAGTCGAAACTAAAATTATATAGAACAGTAATAAGACCAATAGTGATTTATGCCTCAGAAACACGGGTATTAAAAGAAGCCATAATTCAGAAATTATTAGTCTTTGAAAGGAAAATCTTAAGAATAATATTACGGCCTAAAAAGAAAACCAAATATGGAGAGTCAAAACCAATGAAGAATTGGATAAGCTGATAAAACGTAAAAATAAAATTAATCACATGAAAGCTCGAAGACTATATTGGTTTGGTTACTTACAAAGGATGCCAGATACCAGAACAGTTAAGAAGATATTTAATTGGAAAACTCTAACCAAAAAATTACAAGGAAGACCCAAGCACAGATGGGAGAATAACATTAAACAGGACATTTGCCAAATGAAGATCAAAAACTGGATTACCCGCGTCCAGGATGGAGGGAAGTGGAAAGAGGTCTTTGAGAAGGACAAAACTTTCAACTGGGAAGTTCTACGCCTGGATAAAGAAGTATATTATTGATTTGTTTGTGTAGTAAGGATTACAATAAAATTAATTAAATATAAGTGGTTATTACTCGTGCTGACACAACATATGTAATTATCATTAACGCTATTATCACTGTATCCTATTCGTCGCGGTTCTCGTGTAGAGATTAGGAACAGATTGATCTTAGGAAATGACTGCTACAATTCCGTCAAGAATTTTTTTTTCTGTTTGCTGACAAAAATATAAAATTGAGATACACAGAACTGTAACTTGCTCCTATTTTAAATTAGTGTGATACATTTTCTGTCACATTGAGCAACCAACATAAGTCCAAAGTGTTCGAAATTACGGAGTTGAGGAAATATTTTGCACCTAGATGAAGATAGTAACAGGTGAAAAAAGTACACCAGGTAATGTAATTTACGATTTGCGCCTCTAGCTAAATATTATTCCGGTGATAAAATCAAGTAGACAGAAATTGGTGGTGCTTGTAGCACGTATGGGGAGTTGAGAAGTTCAGTGGGTGTGCCAGAGGGAAAGAGAACTCTGGGAAGTCCTAGGTGTAGGTGGGAGGATAAATTAAAATCGAATCTCCAGGAAAATAATTTGGTGCTTGAACTGAACTGGCTCAGAATAGCGACGGATGGTTGGCTCCTTTCAACACAAAAATTTGGGTTTCCATACAATGGGGAAAATTTCCAAATGAACGTAGAAGCTATCAGCTTCTAAACACATTGCTCCATAGAGCACAAACACACATGTTTATCAGAAGCAGCCCACAATCTACGGATACTCACGTGTGTGTGTGTGTAGATGTAGTTAAAGTTATGCCAGTGTCATTATTCTACAAGAACACACCACAAGACACATTTACCTTGATAGGGCCCTATTTAACGACGATAGTTAAAAAAATCCGAAGCCACTGCCTATAGCGTTGAAAGGTAAAGGAAAAAGAAATAAGATTTCGTAAGATACATTCTCTGCTTCCTTGAGGTTATACACCGTCCTATGGATAGCGAACCTGAGGAAAACAACAGAGCACTTCATTCAGGATGTTCGGTGTCCCGTAAAGTGTTCGAACCGATCGTCCCACAACAGAAGTAACGAGGGTTACCGACAGAATTAAACTACTCCGCTCCGTAGTCAATAAAAAATTAAGAAATTTAGGATTAAAATAATGAGCAGTATTTTTAGTAGTAGTTGTAGTAGCAGTAGTAGTAGTAGTAGTAGTAGTAGTAGTAGTATTGGTAGTAGTAGTAGTAGTAGTGGAAGTAGTAGTATTATTAACACAATTAGTATTATTAATTGTAGTAGTAGTAGTAGTAGTGAAAGTAGAAGTATTAGTAGCAATATTACTAGTATTAATTGTAGTAGTAGTAGTAGTAGTAGTAGTAGTAATGCTGGTGGTGATACTTTTAAGGTTTTTGGAGGTGGTGGTGTTGATGGTGGAAGTGGTGGTGTTAGTATTTTTACTGGTTTATGTTGTTGGTGTTGGTGGTGGTAGTGATGGTGGTAGATGTGGTAGTGGTAGTGTCAGCATTGGTGGTGGTGATGATGATGTTTGTGGTGGTAGTAGTAGCAGTGCTAGTGGTTGTAGATCTGTTAGTAATGGTAGTAGTTGTAGTAGTAGTAGACCTAGTAGCAGAAGCAGTGACATTTACTAATAATTATGATTTCCAAACGTCTTAGGTATGTTAAATAACAGAAATTTGTGAACGTTTCTGCCTGCGTATGCCTATAAAATTTGAATTAAAGCAGTTACTGATGGCTAAAAGAGTTAAGCACTGCATAATAGTAAAACGATGAACAAATGTGTCAACGTGTGTTAAAGTTTCACGTGCCATTTTCTGTTTCTCAAAACAATCTAATTTCATATTGTGCATAAATTATAAGAAAAATAAAACGAACATATTTAAGAGCGTTTGCAAAGTTCCAAAAGTGAATGTTTGCATTTCTATTTTTGTCCATCCGTCTGCGTGTCTTTCTATCCCTTCTTCCATTAGCCCCTCCCATTGAACCCGGAACCAGGTGGCCCAATTTACGTGACATTTTACATTTAGGGGGGTTTGTAGTAAAATATGTCCAAAAAATTGACACTTCTTTTAAATCGAAAAAAAAAAACAATATGCAGTTTATATGAAGAACTAAATATATTCACGATTACTTGGTAGCCAGTCTCAGTGATCTATAATGACATTTTACGATTCTAATCTCACTTATTTCTAAATGCGATTCACGTGACGCCACATGAAATAAAAGAAAACATGCCAAACTAATGTTTAAAAATTTTATTTACGTCAAGGAATAAGAAATTTGTTGCGCAGACAGATTACAAATAAATCTACGAAGAGTAAAGCTGTGTAGTTTTGAATCAAGCAATTACAAAACAATTAGTCGAGGTCAAAGTTGAAGTTTGAAGTTACATTTGACAGACAATATTAACAAATTAAAGTGGGTTTATGAATAGTTTTTTTGTAAATACAAACAATAATATACTCCAAAAATATTAATTAGATTCAATAACATATTACATTTAATCAACAAAAATAACAACAAAAATACATTACACAATAGAATAAAATGTTTGGTCACATGCAAAATATATTAAATTTCTCCATGCTCCATTATACATAATATTTTCATTCAGTTTTTTTCTCTCTTCTTGAGTATGTGTTCTCCCCGTGTGAATTCCATCCGACTAATTTCTTTAAAAGAGCTCTACACATTAAAAACAAAATGAGCAGAAGTGAAACAATAGCTAGCGACAGCACAGTGATGACATCTAGCAGAAAGTATTGGTACCAGACAAGGTCAAGTACAACTGAACGCAAGTGAGGGGCTCCTTTGTGTCGGATCACGTACTCCGTCCAGTACGCTGCCTGCTCCAGTGGTGTGAGTGGCTGGTCCCTGAAGATACGGGAGAGACGCTGGGCGTTCTCACGGTACCTGTGACAGCCACCGAATAGTAATGATTAAACATGAAACATAGTTTCCTGTTCTCAATGTAACTAGTCTTTACTCCTGTGCAATATTTCCTCATACAGTTACAAAAACATTTTCATGACCACCATATATACATGCACATATATACGACTTCCTAATAAACACTAAACTAGTTTTTATTCAATTCATTCCCATCAATTTAACATATCGACCAGCTTTGCACTCAAGTCGGACGAAACTGTAAACATTTTCGACAATTCTTTTATTCGCATGTGTCAACCTGCGGAATGTGTTTGACGTTAAGGTTTCGAGGAGATTATTTTGATCTAATAGGAATGAGGTAACAAGGGAATGGAGAAGACTTGATGATGAGGAGCTGAATGATTTGTTCTCCTCACGCAATATTTTTCAGGTGATCAAATCGAGAAGAATTAGATGGGAGGACATGAGGCTTCTATAAAGGAGGGTAGAGATATACGTGTATATACAAAGTATTGGTGGGGAAACCTGAGGGAAAGAGATCACTTGGAAGACCGAGACGTAGATGGTATGATAATATTAAGGTCATTCTTCAGGAAGTTGAAAGTTGGGGCATGGACCGTATCGAGCTGGCTCAAGTTATGGGCAGGTGGGGGGTACTTGTGGAAGCGGTAATAAAACTTCGGTTTTCATTAAATGCAGGGAATTTCTTGACTGGCTGAAAACCAGTTAGCTTCTCAAGATGGACTTTGCTCTATGGAGTAAGTATATTACTTTTATATATTTTTTCTTCAGCTTACAACCAGTGTAAAATTAACGACTAATTCATACTTAGACACACCTTGAGACAAAAGAAATTCCGATAAATGTGTGGTTAAATCATCTCACAAGGATAATACCAACAAAGTACAGGCAGATTTTTTTGTGTATTTATTTCGTCTTGGATTTTTTTTAAAAGCTTTCGATATCCAGGACTTTATCTAAGAATTATAGGTTTAGTTATGCATATTAAAGCGAAAATAGTAATTTAGGAATACTTCGCTTTGGGAGTTTTGTGTAATATCGGAACTAAAATAAAAAAATCCCGCAATTGCAACTGTCTTCTCTCCAATATTTTAAAACGCGATATGTGAAATATGAAATTCTGTGCACGTGATCATAACTTTTGATTTCATATAAATGCGTAACGCAGTATATTATTGGTAAGAAAAACCCCTACGTTCTGTTTAGTTAGATTAGGTTAGGTTAGGTTAGGTTAGGTTAGGTGTCTATATAAAATGTAATCGTCATGTCAGAAATTAATAAAATTTCGAAAAGCATAATTCCTTGCCGGTAATTGAATTATATGTAAAACACCCATGATAAACTCTCTGCACTTGAAGTTTACGTAACACTCAGCATTGTCATTGCGAGGTAGGTAGCCTAGTGTGAGAACAGCAAATTTTTCAATGTCCTCAAAGCCACAGAAAACCTTAATTGTAATCATAATTTCCAGTAGATGGGATGATAATATCATGATTAATCTTAAGCAAGTTGGATATGTGGGGACATGGACCGAATCGAGCTGGCTCAAGTTATTGACAGATGGAGGGTACTTGTGAAAGCGGTATTGAAACTTCGGGTTCCATTAAATGCAGAGAATTTCTTGATTGGCAGAAAAAAAGTTAGCTTCTTAAGATGGACTCTGCTCCACGGAGTAAGTACATTACCTGCGGAAATTCTTTCTTCAGCTTACAACCAGTGTAAAATTAACCACTAATTGATACTTAGACACACCTTAAGAGAAAAGGAATTCCGATAAATGTCTGGTTAAATCGTCTCACAACAATAAAACCGGGAACCTACAGGAAGATTTCTTTATGTATTTTATTTCGTCTTGGAGTTTTTTTCACAAAGCTTGCAATATCCAAGAATTTACCTAAAAATGATACGCTTATTTATGGATATTAAAGCGAAAATATTCATTTAGGAACACTTCACGTGAGAGTTTAGTGTAATATAACAGCAAAAATAATAAAAAATCCTGAACTTGCAGCTGTTTTCTGTCCAATATTTGAAAACGCTATCTGTAATTTAAGAAATACTGTGCAGGTGATCATGACTTTTGATATCATATAAATGTGGAAAGCGATATATTATTGGTAAGAGCATCACCGCGGGTTTGGTTAGCTTAGGTTACGTTACGTTCCTACCACAAATGTAATCATCATGTAAGAAAATAATAAAATTTCGAAAAGCATAATTCATTGCCGAACTTTAAATTTTGTGTAAACCGCCATGAAAAACTCTCAGCAACGAAAGGTTTATGTAACACTACGCATTGCCATTATTATGTAGGTAGCCTAAAGTTAGAACAGCAAATTTTGCAATGTCCTCGAACCCACAGAGAACCTTAATTGCAATCATAATTTCCAGCTCTAGGTGGAGTATTTAGTGTCACGTTCCGCTCGCTTTACTGCCGAATGAACATAGCGGGTTTATAAATATGAAATTCTTAGACAATTCAACAATAAGGATTTGGTACATAGGTTCCTCCCCCACCAACCAGTACTCAAACTCCATCTCTTCAGCCCTCCAACACGTGGTCTATGTAAGGTGCTGCCTGAAGTGTCACAGCCTACCGGTTATTTGAGAGGTTACACTTACAAGCAACAACACACAATTTCAGCAATTAAAACAATAGAACATACTTTGGTGTTTCAATAGCTTCTTGAATAGCCCAAGTTAGCGACTCTGTTGTGATGTTGTTGAAATCGATTAGAAGTCCGTAGCCTCCAATCACAGCCCGCGCCACATTTTTTCTTTGATCAGCGAAGACCGGGATTCCAACCAGAGGTACACCCCTAGTAATCGCTTCTAGTGAACTCATCAGTCCGCCATGTGTAATTAATAGCCGAATGTTGGGATGAGCTGCAGAATGATAAACACATTTCAGGATTCAAAATTAACATAAAAGACGAATTAAGGTCCTGAGGGTTCAAGGAAGTTGAGGATCCCAGACTTCTAGACATTCGGCACATTAATAAAGGTTTCCAGAATTTGGTAACATTTCCGGCGATGGGTTTGAGTAATAAAGTAAAGTTTAACACAGTTGTCGGGTAAATCTAAGCGTGGTAGATGTAACGATATCATCCGGCGAATGTAGAATCTCTAGGCAATAAACCTGCCCTTCTAGGGAACATGATATATGGGATT
>Ga0268261_10004431_pt1 | contig 10516 bp, 11 predicted proteins | sample TergutNc150P1_FD_190353 | JGI IMG/M metagenome (GOLD analysis project Ga0268261, IMG submission 190353) | Nasutitermes corniger P1 segment gut microbial community from laboratory colony in Florida, USA - Nc150 P1 (SPAdes) (version 2) | ecosystem: Host-associated > Arthropoda: Insects >...
AATAGGATCGTAGAAGAAAAAACAGGAGCATCATGATGGTAACTGAGCAGGCTACAATGGTGATTAGCCGCAACCAGTGGGACTCTTGCGCCGCGTGTACCGATTTCTGGTGCACGTGGAGCAACGTGTCGACATCAAATGCCTGTCGCGGAGTGACTAGTCGCTCCTTTATGAAGTCCAATCCCGACGTTTCGGGAGATAAGGCTGCTTCAATCTGGGCTAATTCATGGCTCTCGACTGACGGAATTCTATCTGGCAGGAACAGCTGTGGGGCGTCGAGAGGTAGCTCCGCTGTCTTGCTTAGGACTGGCAACGTCCTTAGTTCCTGGAAAGCGACGTCGCAAGCGGATGCGTAGTGAATGAGTCCGCTTCCAACGAGAGACACCGTACGTGAGGACCAGCCATGATCTTGGGGACATCGAATGTTGACTTGACGTGGATCCGGAAAGTGATACACCCACTTCGACCCGTGATGTAAAAGAGTCGGAGTTTGGTAGTGACGCAGCACGTTCTTGCGGCACAGTCGGTAACTATTTTCATTCTGTAAGAATAAACTTTCTTCACACGTTAGTAGCTGTGAGTTGTATAACGGAACTTCAGCAGGGCAGATGGTGACGCTGCTCGTGGTACACCGCTGCAAATCTGCTTCCGTTAAGAGCGTGTAGTCGCGCTGATCCACCGCTAGTGCAAAGTAGTGGTACTCCAACTGATACCTTATAAAGGTGTCGGGGGACAACCGCATAGGGAAGACGATAATTTTGAATAACGAAAAAAGTTGCGTGGCTGTTTTCAGAGGGAACCTTATCACCAGTTGCACACCATGCGCATTACATACTACAGCAACCTCTACTAATTTGTAATAGACATTAACGTCCTGAATTTTGGTTCCCTATTAACTCATAATTCTCGGGAACATTCAAAGAAATATCAGTGAGTATGCGGTGTAACGTATTCGGGGTCACTAAACTGACTGGCAACATCCCGAGTAGGGCATACTGCACTGAAGTAAACAGTTCACTTATCTGTTGGTATGCTAGCATAAGTGAATACTCCAGTTGCCTAATATGTATATACATTTTGCTTTGATGGCGTAATGTCATTCAACCAATCGATATTCCGAGAGGACTCTTAGAATTTCGAGTGTGATTTCACTACATTGTCCTTCACAATGGAAGACAGGTTAACAAGTGCCTCAGTGTTTAGGCTAGCAACCGTATTCAGGTCACGAATGAACGTAACTTGTTTGGACAAAGAATGAGCGACCTCTGAATTCTTGTCCTGTAGCTCGCCCAGAGCTTCGTGCAGCCGATGCAAGTCGGTCATCGTGGCGGTACCAAAAAGCATGCGGAGAACTGTACCACCCAAATCCAATAAGCTACGCTTGAGCTCCTTCTTGGGGAACAGTTGCTTGAACTGCCCAAGCTCAGACTCTAAATTGTCTACAAAAGTTACAACCTGCCTCAATTCAGACAATGGAGTGAATTCCTCCTGGTGCCCAAGGATAATACCCAAATCCGATTTAATAGAGGACAGTACATTCTCATAGGTGCTTATATTCAAATTTAACGCATCATGCCACGCGTCACTGGACAGAATGAAGTCTCTGTCTTTAAGGAATAAGACGCTGTGATTTAATGGTTGCTCGAACGGTTCTGCTATGTCAGCGCCGGAGGTGCTAAAACACAAGTAGCCTCCTGCAACATATACAAAGGAATTGCCTAAGTCACACCATAGTCCATGTAGTAAGCATATGCCTCCCATAATAATTTATACGTGCTCAGGTGCGTGCCTAGCCTCTGGGGGCAATAATCTGGCCCTAGCTCTGGTAACCGGGGGTTCGAATCTGGTTGGGTGCAGATCCCTCCGGGAACTCGGAGTAGAGGGTGGAAAGTAAGATGGGTCGGACCTCTCCGAAACAGGGGTGTCCCAGATTTGAGTTGCGGGTTGCGGTACACCAGGGTTTGGGGCAATCGATCTGCGGAGGCCAGTAGGTACCTCCGGAGTTAACGGGATTGGTCTGGAGCGAAACTCAACTTCCTCTTCGCTAACCCTATCCTCGGGGCGCTTGGGTTATATTTTCTGGCCCGATTTCCATTGCTAACAGGCTTCCAACGTGCGGGGTCTGAGCGGCCTTTAGTCTATTAATAAGTACGATCTGCTTCTTGGACTTTCGGTCCTGAATCTCGTAATTTAACGTCGAAAATTTGGCTGTTATCTGATGCGGTCCTGTCCAAGGACAAAAGAATTTGGCTGAGAGACCGGGTCTTCTGGCCGGTTGGTATAAGTGTACCAGATCACCTACTACAAATTCTCGGTGTTTAGCGCGCCGGTCAAGATGTCTCTTGTTTTTCTGATGGGACTTTTTATTTGCCCACTTCACCGACCTAAAGGCGGACCTCAAAATTGCCTTTAGATTTTCGACCCGTTGGTCGATATCGCGAGAATTCGTTGCCACTTTGGCCTTCAGGTTTTCGTTGCCGGGAAGTGCCATCTCTCACCCGTGCAGCAAATAGAATGGGCTGTAACCCGTGGTGGTGTGAGGCGTAGCTCTATACCCCATGAGAAAGAAGGGTACCTGAAGGTCCCAATCCGTATGGGAGTGGTTAACCAGGTGGGAGAATCCCTTGTGAAGGGTACGGTGCCACATTTCCACTACCCCGTTACTTTCGGGATGATAGCTGGAGGTGTGGATCCTTTGGATGCTCAGCACCTTGTAAGTCTCGCCAAAAATCGAGTACATGAGAGCGCTGTTTTGGTCGGTAACCAAGACAGAACTCGTGCCATGTCGAGCGACGAATTCTCGAGTATATACTCGTGCACAGACTTCCGCCGACTGATGTGGTATGGGGAATGCCTCTGCATACTTGGAGAAATGGTCTACGAACGTCAGTAAGTACTTATATCGACGTGGCGTCAATGTATATGGACCCGTAATGTCCATGGAGGTAATCTGAAACGGTCTTTCAGGTTCCTCTGGTGAGCCTAAGGGTGCTATGAACTGCCGATCCTCCTTCCTTCTTTGGCAGGAGTCGCACTTCTGGACATAATCCTGTATGGATTTTCGCATGCCGGGCCACCAATAGTTTAGCGCAATTACGCTGTGTCCGTTTTATGCCGGGATGCACTATATATGACGGATCGTGATTCGCCCTTATCACGTCCTGTATTAACGAGGTCGGCACCACTAACTGATGCCAGCTCTGGCGTCTGTGCCGGTATACGAGTCCTTCCTTGTCGCAAAAATTTTGCGCTTGCTCTGGTAGGACCCAATATTCAGGCTTTGACAAAATTTGTCCTTTGCCTGCTCCTCACGAACGACCTCGCAGTGCAAGTTTTTGTCGTTCAACACAGTGCCCACGTGACAACTTAATGCATCTACGTGCGGAATTTTTTACCTGCCCTTTGTTCTACGATAAAATCTAACTCAGATAATTTCGTGCTCCACCGCATGAGTCCCTGATTCTGGTCCGAAAAGTTACGTAAATAAGTGAGGGCTGAATGGTCGGTTCGGGCCAGGAACTTACGACCAAATAAGTAGCAACGACAAAATTTGGTTGCCCAAACCAATGCAAGCATCTCGGATTCAGACGCCGTGTACGATTGTTCAGCCGTGTTCTTCTGTCTACTAGCGAACGCGATGGGACGTTCGACTCCGTCCTGTACTTGGGTATAATACAGCCGCAACAGCTACTTTGGAGGCATCTCTCGTCAAAATGAAGGGCAGACTACAGTTCGGGAAAGCCAACACTGGAGTGGTACTGAGTTTCCGTTTTAAACTGTCGAAGGCTTCCTGCTGACTCGGACCCCAAGCAAACTCCTGGTTTTTCCTCGTCAGCGCGGTCAGAGATTTTGCGATTTCAGCAAAGTTAGGCACTAACCTACGGTAAAACGAGGCTAGTCCTATAAACGCTCTGACGTCCCTAGCGTTCTTAGGTTTGGGGTAGCCCTTAATGGCTTCCACTTTATCAGCCGTGGCCGACACGCCTTTATCCGACAATTCGAATCCAAGATATTTAAAGTTGGTTGCGCAATCGCGCATTTCCCAGGATGTAGCTGGAGGTTAGCCTGATCGAACCTTTGCAGGACATGATCTAGCCTACGAGCATGCTCCTCTGCTGTGTTGGAGAAGACAACACAGTCGTCTAGGTATATGTAACATTCCGTGCCCACCAAATTTTCCAAAACCGTGTCCATCAGCCTCTGGAAATCGGCTGGACTGTTGGCCAATCCGAACGGTAATCTGGTAAACTCGTAATGTCCTGATGGCACAGAGAACGCTGTCCATTCGCGGTGAGTCTCCTTAATATTTACCTGCAGAAATCCGGAGAAGCAATCGAGCACCGAAAAATATTTAGACCCGTAAAGAATGGACGTGGCCTCATCCATGGCAGGAAGAGGATATGGATTAAACCTAGTCACTGCGTTTAGGGCGCGAAAATCTACGCAGAACCTATACTTAGGTTTTCCATCGAGACCTTTCTTCGGGACCAAGATAGCTGGTGCTGACCAAGGAGAGTCACTTTCTCGTATTACTCCTTGACGCAACATTTTTTTAACCTGAGTGTCTATCTCGTCCCTGAGTGCGTAGGGCGTCTTATAGGGAGGGCGTCTTATGGGAGTGGCGTCGTCTACTGGAATTTCGTATTCTACGAAGTTTTTGGCCTTAAAATCGTTTAGCTCCTCATCGTGAAAGACGTGAGCATATTTTACTAGTACTGGCTCGATTATTTGTCTTTCGTGTGGCGGTAGGTGATCCAATTTCCTTTCCAAAAGTTTCTAGAACAGCTCCTTGTTTTTTCACCATTTCGCGACTCAGTAGGGGCGTTAGAACTAGACTGACCTACTTTGTTTATTTTATCCACAATGGATTCCGATATGCCTTCGGCTACGCCAAGGACAGTGGCTTTTGGTACTGTCAGCGCTTCGTCGCTGAAGTTTGTAAGCATAACGTAGGCACAGTTGCGTGGTGCTTCACAAACTATTTGGCCTTGAGGTGACGTTTGCTGCAAATTCGACCTTATCTGTACTCGCGTGAGTACGCGCGCGGGATGAATGCCTTGAATGGGAACCATTGCTGGTTCCACGCACACTACTGGGGGAAGACTTCCCCTTTCGCTGTGTCTAGCTGACCCATAATTATCTGTCGGCACCTAGACTCTATTACTGTTTCTTCTACAGTCTTTATGAGCCAAGAGTTTGTTGACTCGCTAACTTTCCCGTCTTTCTCTTTAGCCACCTGTTGGCGGGGAGGAGGGCTGTGTCCCTCTTTATCCAGAGTAAAGACTGTAAGAGCTACTTGCTGGGTGGGTGAAGAACGAATCATCTTCGGCCTTTTTGAGACGACCGCAAGCGAAATCTCGCCCTTGCTGAAATCAATTTTTGCGCCGGTTTTACCCATGAAATCCATTCCTATCAAACCAGCGGCGTTAGTGGGAAGCGAGCATACGTAAAACGAGTGTTCGACCACGTGTTTGTCGAACACGAAGGAAACTGTCTGCTGGCCCCTAATCTCCAGGGTTTCGCCAGTTACTCCATACGGCTTTATCGAAGTGCACCGTATGTCGCTTTGCGATACCCCAGGCTGGAGTATCGAAATATTTGAGCCTGTATCTACAATCAGGTCTATGCGTACACCCTCTATTTCTGCCGTGACAGTGGGTGTGCCCTGCTCCATCACAATGGAAGCTGAGGGACTTTCGACAGCGTTTTCAGGGGCGTAGAGGTGGAGGGAACTGCCTTTGCTCACACCTCTCACTCGTTTTCCTGATCGCGGTTTTCCCGAGCCCCTCCTCGCTTGGACTCAAGCGCAGGCTTGTCACCAGGCGAGTGTGAACACCTTGAACGCCCACTCGGGTTTCTTTTCCCTGGTGCGTTTTGACTTTTTCGTCTCAGCCTTGTGGGACATTCCCGAAATATCCTACTCCCTGGCACTCGTAACAGCGGAGGGCGGACTCCGTTTGCGCGCTCCTAGAGAAATTGCCAGAACCATTTGAACCTTTGTAGCTAGGTTTACCCGTATGCGAGCTATCCTTGCGCGCGGGACAATCACCACCCTTTTATTGACTCGCGAGTAACCTAACTGTCCTATCATACCTAGTGTAAAAGCTATCATAAAAACGGTTGTTTTTCTGCTTGATCCACTGTAAGGGCTATGGATAGCGCCTGCTGGATGTTTCGTGGATTAGAAAAACGACATTGTTTGCCTGGGGTGCCAGTCAACCCAGAAACAAATGCAGCCAATAACATTCGCTCCGCATTCTCTTGGTGAATGCGATGGGCCTGAGGATCATCTACTTTACAGACTAACTTTTGCGCTAGGGCCCTACACCTATCGGCGAACTCTTGTGGCCCTTCGTTCCTGCGCTGTCTCACAGTCTGTAATTGCGTATAATGGAACTGATCCGTGCGTATGTCTTTGAAATGTTCCCGAAATACGGCCTTAAACGTCTGCCATGTTACCGTTTCCCTATGGAGTTCTGGACACAAGAAATAAAAGGTCCTAGCAGATTCTGTTAGCTTTAAGACTGCTACGTGGAGACAGTCTGCCTCCGCCCAATGCCCTATTTTAGCCGAGCCCTCTATACTAGAGAAGAACTCTTCTAGTGAGATGGCTGATTCCGCGCCAGACCATTTTGGAACCAAAGAAACCAAGGACAAATCCTTGTGGGAAGTGGGGGTTGTTGTGGACAATCGCTCTCTTAAGCGCTGAATTTCTAATTGCGCTTCGCTCAGTTCGAGCTTCAAACGTGCTTCCGTATTCATCGTGACAATGAAAAATTAAAATATATATCTGACATACTTATCCTTCTCAACTGACAAAATTCGCAACCCCAATTAACAGTACTTGCTACACAGAAAGTAGCCGTACTAACGTAGTGCGTGGAATCCGAATCAGTAATGCAAACCAATGTAATAGTGGTAATGCGAATGCTAACTGGTAAAAGGAATCACCCTGCCTACCAAATCTGTACCTACGTCATAGAAACTTGGGGATACTAGGGGAAAAGACCACAGCTGCCTACCAATGTAATGCACGGGGGTTGTTGAACCACCGATGACACCCTTGTAATGGCCACGGATATCGTGGAACTACCCGTTGCTACCAACGTAATGCCAATACAATACAATTAGCAAAATTCTAACGACGCACTCTGAGTAGCTTTGCACAAATCCGGAACCGAACGGAACGGAACGTTAGCGCACATTTATTCCTTTTTCTGTTACTACAAAAATACATAATTTTATCACGGAGATCAAATCATGAATGCTACACGATAAATACCTCACAGAAATGTTTCAGCCGGAATTTATATCAGCAAGTCCAGTTGCACACATACTAGGTGGTAAAGATAATAATAATAATAATAATAATAATAATAATTATTATTATTATTATTATTATTATTATTATTATACTGCATAGTAAACATTCAGCAGGTGCATATTACGTTGTACGAACGGTGGGTAACTACAGAGACGAAAACAAATGCAATTAACTCCACAAATAAGAGTGCCGAAGTAACAGAGTTTCGTGTGTTTCACAGCGAGATCCTTTGTATTATTTAAACAAATGAGATAAAAATTTACATCATTAAGAAGGTTACTTTACTAAATTATTCCGTAGTACACCAGCAACTACCTTCGGGCAAAGGCTGTGCAGTTCTTTTAGTGGTCACAAAAGTGCAAAGGAGTATGTTAACATCCGCTGCACATACCAACGGCTAGTGACCCACTTACTACACTTTCAAATCTGACCATCTGGTAACCATATCTGACAAATGAAACCTTTTACAGTTTTGCAAATTATGGTATACCTGACCCCAGACACCGAAGTAACAACTATCTTCCCAAGTATTAAAAGGCTATATCGTCCAATCTAAATTATTCCCTAGGCTTAACATGCAGAGTGAAGATTAATGTCTTCTGGGATGTGATGTCATATACAATGCTGGTTTCCCAAAGCTGATGGTGAAGTGACGCCGTGTGGTCTGGCTGCCTACCAACATTTCGACAAAAACCTCAGTTTATAGGATAAAAATATTCTTTCTCACTTCTGTCCAAATCCACATAAATTTTCTTACGACCTCTGCATTATCGATTAAAAAATCAAAATTAATCAAATTATATTTAATTATCCAGTTCGTACTGAACAGTAGACACACTCTATCTCGATTACAAAAAACGCTATCAGTCAATGACGTACTTGGAAATAATTACTGCTTGTACTGGAATCCACATGTCACAAATATACATTGTGTTGGCAGTTTTCTAATGTCAAATTTCGTGGTACAGTATATTAAGAAACCATCAGGCCTGGAAGGTTGTCATCAACACGAATGACCCACTTTCACGTTACGGATGATTTCAAGATGGAGAATACATACATGTCATCACAATTTGTATTTCGCAACGCGCAATTATGTACGAAAACACTGTGCAGTCATCCACCAACAATTGCCAATATTTGAATGCATTTCGACTGAATGCTTAATCCCGAAACTGGACACCTTGTGAAAACAATCATAGCTCCAAAGCCCCCCGCGATCCAATGCGTTTAGATTACTAAATAGGTCGTGACTGGTCTTAAGAACTGTTCTTACTTCTTCAAGTACCCGTACTTTTCACCATACCCTTTTTTTCTAAAACGACAATGTACAGTTATAAAGTACTATCGAAAAATGCTAAAGAAAATTACTGAATACCAAAATTACCAGACTTCTGTCGCTGAAACTGCAAGCAGGTGTTTGCATTCTTTTTATGACCCGTAAAACCTGTTTCCTGTATAAACTTCGTTGCACCTCTTACGGATACACGGCACTAGTGAGATTATACTTAATGCAGTTGGCACATACATTAACGTGGAATGTCTCCTCCCTGTCCCTTCAAATGGAGGGACATGTCTTTTATAATACCGTTACTGTCCTATACACAACATGTTGTCTTATGCCTAAACGCAGGGTCCCTTCTATGTATAATGATCAACATATACACTTCAGTGTCCAGTGTCGTGATAGTGCACTGTTTTTCTTCCCGTCATTTACATCCGTTTACCCCGGCAATATCGGACAAATGTTGTTGACAAACAGATCACAAACAAATCAAAAGGTGCAAGAAATGCACTATAATATTAATACAGGTGCGTTACGTGATGTTTCAATAGACATACCTGTACATGAAGAAAACATTAACACTCATGACGCGGAAGATTACAATGGGTAGTATGAAATCAAACAGAAATGTACCGCCCACAAGTTTTCTTGATTCATCATTATTTGACGCACTGATTGCAAACGTAAACAAAAGATGAAAAAACAATGTCACAGCAATACAACTGGTGTAGCTGTGTTATGCAGTTAAGTCAACGGATAAAAGAGGGCATTAACACTATCACTCAGGAAAATTAAACGGATAAACCGGAATGAAAAGTGTAATGTTCACTGATGAAAGTAACCAACAAGATGCAACTATACAGGTTAATTTATTATTCCTAGTCAGCTCTACACGTTTCGAGCGATGTTTTCGCCCATCATCAGGAGCACTTGACTGTATTCACAGTATGTGGTAGTATTCACCCAAGCAGCTGCCGGCTGGTGTCTTGGATGAGTTTCATAATTGTATCACGATGCACGGATTCATGAACGTCGAGTTAATGTTCAAATTTTTTCAATTAGTGGTAATTTAACACCATCATTGTTTAAACATACTCAGAGACAGCATAGGCATGTTCATATGCGAAAATTAAAATGGATAAACATGGATTAAATAGGACAGGCAATGGACATGTAAACGCAACACTGTGGGGCGTTGGTGTAACCGTTGTTGCCGTGGAAAACAGTCAAGTATTACATATTGTGTGTGTGTGTGCGTGTCTGTAGCCTTAGCTATCCAGCATGCACAGCGCATGCGCCGCATTCTCATCTGTGGCCTGTCCATATCACATTTTTTCACATTATCTCATAAACGGCAGGATTTTCGGAAAAATGAGAAAACAAATGTATGTTTTTATTTTCCATACAACTTCTGTCCGAAACACCTCTCATTCTAAGAATAATTGAGCGATATATTATCATAAATTTACGTACTTCTTCAAGTAAAGTACCTGTTGCCTCCCACAAAGCCAACCCCTCGTCCGAGCTTCGGGGTATTGAGGATTCATACTCTACTATATCCTGGGTCACGTGGGAGGCGGTAACAGTTGTGGAGGGCACACCTTGATGAGGGTTGCTACGACACATGCTGGCTATTGGGGCTCTGGTCTACCCAAGCCAATGTGGAAGGTATCGTGCTGAAGGCTGCATGGCACTGGGGTAGAGATTGCAGATTGGGGAACCAGGCCGCACCCCATTGCATGTAGGCCTTCCGTCCACGTGGGGCTCCGTGGACGGTGACTTAACCCTTTAAACCCCGAATTAAATCACATCTGTTATTTGCTGGCATTATTAGGACCTCACCATTTTCTCCACGTTAGCAGGATAAGGGTTAAATTATTAACCTTTAGGCTACTAATGTCATATAT
>Ga0268261_10004432_pt1 | contig 10515 bp, 5 predicted proteins | sample TergutNc150P1_FD_190353 | JGI IMG/M metagenome (GOLD analysis project Ga0268261, IMG submission 190353) | Nasutitermes corniger P1 segment gut microbial community from laboratory colony in Florida, USA - Nc150 P1 (SPAdes) (version 2) | ecosystem: Host-associated > Arthropoda: Insects > Digestive...
ACGTCCCTGAGACGGCCGGGCTCGCTAGGTCCATTAATACACAGCCGGCTGTGAGACACAATTCAGAGACCAACCCAACATCACAGCACAACAGGGGCATGTATTGAAGTCAATAAAAATTAATTTTACATCAATAAAATATAAATGTACAAAATCGCCATTTTTGCCTAAAAATTAGTATTTATAGGTGCGCCATGTGTTATAAAAAGTAGTATGCCAATGGGTTAACAAAGCAAAAAGCAACTGCTTGACCTTGGATGAAATCAACATAACAGGCACTTCACATAAAAGACTTATGTACATGTATGATATCTCAAGATTATTCAACTTTATCAATGAGACAAACCATGTTCTTTGTAAATTATGACTGGAGGCTTCAGAAACAAGCTGTTCAAGACACAGCACTTGCAAACAGTTGATTGTAAATTTCAAAATAAAGCACTTGTAAAGAAGTGACTATAAACTTCACCATTTATATCTGAACATTTAGAAGATACCAACTGTGATAAACAGAAAATTTGCTGTCAACAATATGAAGAAATCTTAACCTCTGTGTTGCATACAGCATGAAGGGCACATTTCAAATACACTCCTTTTCAGTGTTTCACTCGAAATTACTCACAAATAAAAAATCTAGAGACAATGAGCCAGTACGCCAGAAATGTTACACTCTGTGGCTAAGGCCGCTCCCAACTGCACAGTTTACATAGTGCAGTTCCAACCACCAAATTACTTCTAACGGAATATGCTACGCAAGCTGATTATTTTTACATAGTGCAGTTCCAACCATCAAATTACTTCTAACGGAATATGCTACGCAAGCTGATTATTTTTACATCGTCATGTGAGCGAAGTTCCTTACCATATCAAAATTATTATCATAAAAGACAGAGTTTAAAAAATAAAAAATGCTTAAATCTACAGAGACTTGCATTTTAGTAAGAACTTGTAATGAAAAATTTAAACATACTGTACCACTTACAAGAGGTCCCCAGATTACAAATCCCCAACAACCTCTCCCCATACACAGGTGGCCAAATTATTCAGGAGCTGAAGTTCCCCACACTTAAGACCAACAGTTCTCCAACAGGAACAGTTTCAATCCATTTCCCCACATATGTAACAACACTACGTTCAGAAAATGCTCACATTTGATTAATGTTTGTTAATAAAAACATATTTACATTATTTCATGTGGGCAAAAATTACCCTCTTAAAGGCCATTCACTGTATGTGGCATTTTTCCTGCATCAATGGACCACAGACAATGAGGTCCCCTGTACTGGATTTTATAGTAATATATGCTGTGTAAGCTTTTGGACATATTTTACATTCACCAGGTTTTGAATTAAACTGAAAAAGACCGAACGATTTTAATAATGAAGTAAATTAACTGATACCAATATAGTAACTTTGCGAAGCACAGACTGCAAGCTCCCTGATGATGGTTTAATCAAAACTGAAACATGTAGGAGCATTTGTTATATATTTAAATTTTAACGTTTTAAAGCAAATTTATCGTGCATTGGTTCGAGTAATAAAGGAATGGAAAAAAAATGAAAAATGATCTGTTAGTGCATACATGGTATTGTGATATCATTGCACCAGTGTTATTACTATAAGCTATACACTAACACTTTTCAGCAGGCAAAATGTGACATTGAGAATTTGATACAAAAAAACTGGTCTGCTCAAAGTCTCTTACCTGAAACTACCTGCCGAACAGTTCTTTTGTGACGATGCGCTGTTACTGCTCTGCTGACGAGAAATTGTTCTTGACCTGTGTCCCAGTGTTAAAAGCCTTGGCCTTCTCAAATATACTCGACGACTGATGCGCCACAGCCGCTGATGCTGGGAGCTAGATGCAGTAGCTGCAGAAGAGGCAGACGTGTCTGATGACACATTTGTATTAATGGTCGTGTCGGCACTTCCATATCTACACCAGCTGTTTGACGGAAGATGTCCTAAAGCCTCTGAAGATCTGTTTGTAACAGCTGAACTGCTTGGTACAGTACTTGGGTCCACCGTAGAGGAGGTGACAGTAGTGGCAGCAGTAGTAGCAACAGTAGTATTTACAGGAGGAACAACAGGAGTACTGCTGCTGCTGCTGCTATTTGCACACACACCTTCACCAGTCAAGGAAATACAGCTGTCTGACTGTGAGCTACACAATACAACAGGATCAGATCTCTCACTGGAATCCACTCCATCTCCTGGCTGCTTCTTGTAAGGTGAAGCTGTCTTACTACATGCACCATATGAAGAATTTCCAACATTTTTCACATTCAGATTATCACTTTCACAAGGTAAATCTGAAGTCTTAATACCCTTTCTACTCTCTGGTAAATCTTGTTGAGTGGGCCCTTCTGCAGAGTCCTCATGACCACCAAAGCTAACCAGATTCACACTTTGTGAAACTGACTGCTGCCCATCAGAGGATATGAATCTGTTGGCAGCAGTACCAACAGGCTCAGCAATATCTCCAGTTGTAGTAACAATAGTTTCTGATGTAGCTGCTACATTATTAATGGAAGTTTCTTCCTCTTTCTTTGCACTACTTTTTTTATCCACAGTCAATTTCTTTTTTGTCAAAATCTCAAACTGTGCATGCAGTGGATCAAGTGTTCCTGTCCTGTAACATTCCTCATTTGATGGACCCTGTTCACTTGATACAGGCCGTTCATTAGTTGCACTACCACCACTGGAAGATGCAGGAATTTGAGAGCTGTTCGAAGGAGGACCTGTATCACTGATGTGAGCTGATTTCAGCATCTGACTCACACTGGGAATATATGGTCCCTGTTCTGTGGCACCAGCTTCTGACCCTCCTCTTCTCTGGCTGTTCTGTCTGAGATGTACATCATCTCTCACTCTCAGTCCTGAGTCCTCACGTGGGTTAGAACAAAGTCTAAATCTACGTCTTCCTCTACCTCCTGGCACACTGTGTGTACCAGTTAAAGCAAAAGTGCTGTCTCTCACAGCAACATGCAAAGACCTAATTTGTCGCTGCAAATCTTCCCACATACGACGAATCTGTTGCAGCTGCAGTATTTCTAACCGAGCTCTGCAGAGTCTCTGCATGTTGTCAATATGCCTGCTGAGTAACTGAATACCATATCTTACACCTACATCAGACGAGTTATCAAGTCCTTGGGATGGCGGAGGTTCAAGCGTAGATGTTTCATTATCATCCTGGAGGTTCTGTAAATGATATGCATCACGCAGGCGTCTGTGTAAAATGTAACCACTTCTTGGAGTATGAATCGCTGATTGTGGTCTAGCTGCAAACTGCGATTCTGAATGTGGATGTTGGTCCCCTCTAGGAATTCTTGGGTGGAAAGCAGATCGCTGGGAAACAAAGAATCTGCAAGGTCTCTCAGGTGGGTATGCAGCAGGTGGCAGAGCTTGAGAATGACGCCTGGCAAATGAACCATGCGGCTCCGAAGGAAGGGTTGAGTGCTGCCAACAGAATAATTCAGAAGAAATTAAATTCATTTAAGAATATGGGAGAAGCAGCTCTGTCTCAAAGATTATCACAGTACTGTCCATCATTCTCACAACTTTAATGTTACAGCTCTCTCACCACCAACCAATTACCTTCCAAGAAAACTGCAAACAATTATATTTCCTCATTGTCACTAATATTAACCCTTTAAATGCCGAGTTAAATCCCATCTGCCATTTGCTGCCATTATTTGGAGCTCACCATATTCTCCATGTTACCAGGATAAGGGTTAAAATTGAATTTGCTGGTTAATTATTCAGATCCCTTTAGTATGTAACTTCAGCAAAAATCCAAAATGCTTCAAGTTACAGGTACATCACGAAGACTCAAAACATGGCCGGTAGCATACACTTCAAAAGTATTACAAAGGACCCTATCCTAAAACAATACAATTTAAACTAACACATATACTGTACTTTCTCCATTGTCCAGTACTGTAGAGGGACCAGCTTAACCTTAGATCAGTGTTTCTCAACCCCTGTGATACTGCAGCCTGGTAAATTCTTTTTTTTTCCATAAGACGATGGCCCGGTCCCAACAAATTTACTCGTAAATACCTTTACATTTTTTTTAAGTTCATACATTAAACCAACATAAGTATTAATAATTAATTATGGCATAATCATAAAGAGTATTAGTACACTTAAGTAAGTGGTGTGGCATGTTGACAAATATAAAATTACATTTAAATTAGTTATCAGTCACTGGACTAATGAAATGAGCTTTTCAACACATTCACGAATATTATTCTCCTCAGAATATTTCCACAATAAAATATTTATTCATGAAAAATGCTCAGAAAACTAAAATGACAAATTCCAGGAGAACCTCTTGTGGCCTGGTATAATTGATGCCAGGGCCCGGTACCGGGCCGTGGCCCAGTGGTTGAGAAACACTGCCTTAGAGAGCAGTTTCACATACATGGCACATTGGATATTAAATTCTCTACTCATGGTCTAACATATAGAACACAATCAGTAACAGTATTAACACATGGCTTCAACTAATCTACTGCAGAGACATGTGGCACTTTATTTGTAAGATGATAAGTCTGATTCACAAGGCAATGTGCAGTCAGATGGAAAAAAAACTGATTACTTGATTAATTAATGACACACCCCAACCAGCAGGACTATCTTCAAAATGTGGGCTGCTGGAGTTAAAAAATATTTAGCTTTTGAATGAATTTTTTTATGACAATGATATGGGGGAGAAATAGTTCTGATGAAGACCATTCTGATATGATGAAACAGTTATCACAAAAAAAAAACTCATTAAACCTGTGATGGTGAAGATGAAAAAAAGTTAATCCTTCTGACAATGGGACTGGGAGGAACACAGTGATATTTTTATGGCACAATATCAAAATATCTACTGGTCCACAGGAGAAGTTTTGTAATGTTTATGGACTACAGTTCAAAACTAGCAGTACCATGGACATGGTGGATATGTTGTAGACATGTTCCAGAAATTCTTTAACCTTACTCTTATGCAACACATTACAAACACGAAATGTACATAGATGCAAGCCTAGTTCTGTCCCTGCTAATGAGACATATTAGAGAAATGAATACTGAAGTCATATGACAGCAACAAACACATTCTGTACACCCTTTTCTTCCTGAAACCTTACTCATGATAAATAATGGAACTCATAAGAAGATTTCTACATTTCACTGATGAATCAGCATTAAGTGAATATGGAGTCAGCCACACTTTTCAACATTTACCCAGCAAATTGATAAGTAAACTACCAACTTCAGCAATGCACCTGGCAAATAAAATACTGCCTCAGATAAGTCTCTAAGTGTTGGAAAGGCCTCTGTCTTTCAGACAATATATACCCCTGACAGCTGCAAAATTTGGCATAAAGTAATGTGTGAATCCAGTTCAGTGCACATCTGATGCTCACTTACGCAAGGCAGACATGTTACTGCGAGAACAGATTGAAAATGCAAATAAAATAAAACTGCAGCAACAGCAGTGAAATGTTAAAACCTCTCCTACATTGTAGTTACACTCTCTGGATGGACAATTTTTGTCATTCTCCACAGTTAACCCAATTTCTGAACGTAAAAGGAATACACTGTGTTAATACCATATGTGTTAAAAGAAGAAAAATGTTCCAATCTTAAAGCTTTCCTCAAACACGTCATGAAGACTCGAAGGTGAGATGGAATGTTGGGCTTCCATCCTTATTTTGACATTTGGTATAGCTGAGACAACAAGGTTGGCAGCTCTATGAGTCGGCTGCATATTACTCCCCAGAAAATTCCTTGGTACTCATTCTATTAGAGGCTGCAGTGGATCCTGGGACTACTGAATGTAGATAGACTGAAACAGGCCAGCTGACAGTTTCCAATTACCCTACCAGGAATCAAACCTGGAACTTCCCATCTCATGACACTGTGTGATCCAACCTTGGTGTAAAAAAATTGATTAGGAAGATCATTTTGGTCAACATTCAGGAGATGCTTTAACTCTGGCCTGGGCTTGGCAAGAAGACAGTGACAAAGATCTCTCCATACAACACCAACAAAATGTGCAGCAGTTATCAGGTGAAAGGATGTAACAAAGCCATTGTTTTTCGCCGACAAGATCGCAAAAGACGGTTTTGTTCAGGGTTTGTGGGACCTGAACTATCCTTGGGGGGTGTCTTGAGGCAGAGCATAAAAAGAAAGATAAAATGCTGGGCAGATAACCAGCATTTGACACGGTGGTGTATTCCTCGTAGTACTAAGAGACAGGCTTGAGAACTGATTTCAGGCCCTAGCCCAGCTACAAAGACCCGATTACTGTCCTTTAATAGAACACAATCCAGGGCTGTTACTGGTCTTCTTACTGGACATAACACCTTGAGAAGACATCTATATATAATGGGGTTGAGTACCAACCCCACTTGTAGGAAGTGTGGTACTGAGGAGGAAACTTCAGTCCACATTCTGTGTGAGTGTGAGGCCTTGGCCTCACTCAGAAATGCATATTTGGGTTCCTTCTTTTTGGACTGTGAGGATCTTATAAATCTAAATATACAGGCCATTTGGAACTATGGTAAATGAACAGGGCTCCTTTAACCTAGTGTCAGATTATGGGGGACAAAGGGCCTGTTTTAAGGCCTAAGTGCATTGGACCCACAAGGGTATGAACGCAAATACTAATTCAAAGTGCAGACTTCAGGTGGCAAAGTCATGGCTAATGTCTTCTGGCACTTACTTACTTACTTACCCCATGGAGCAGAGTCCTTCTTGAGAAGCTAACCAGTAAACTTTGCAGCTAGTCAAGAAATTCCCCGCATGTATGGAACCCAAAAGTCCCTCACCGTACCCACAAGTGCCTGCCACCTGTCCCTATCCTGAGCCAACTCCATCCAGTCCCCATGACTCCCTCCAACTTTCTGAAGATCCATCTTAATATTATCCTCCCATCTATGTCTTGGTCTCCCCAATGGCCTCTTTCCCTCAGGCTTCCCCACCAACACCCTGCGCACACCTCTATCCTCCCCCATACACGCCACATGCCCTGCCCATCTCATTCGTCTCGATTTTACCACCCGCACAATATTGGGTAAGGAGTACAGTACATTCAGCTTCTCGTTATGCAGCTTTCTCCATTCCCCCTGTCACCTCGTCCCTCTTAGGTCCAAATACTCTCCTCAACACCCTATTCTCAAACACCCTCAGCCTGCGTTCCTCCCTCAATGTCAGCGACCAGGTTTCACACCCATACAAAACCCCGGGCAAAATTATAGTTCTATATATCTTGATCTTTAAGTTTTTGGATAGAAACCTGGAAGACAAAAGATTCTGCACCGAATGATAGCAAGCATTCCCTGACTTCAATCGGCCCTTAATTTCTTCCTGAATAGAATTTTGATCTGTTAACGTCGTTCCCAGATATTTGAACTCTTCCACCCTTTCAATGGAACTATTATCAATCTGCACACTGTGACCCCGCCCTGCATTCCAATCCCGAGACATAACCATGTACTTAGTTTTATCAGCATTTACTTCTAGTCCAATCTCCTTAGTAGCAACTAAGGAGATTGGACTAGAAGTAAATGCATGCATTCTCATATCTTCTAGCACAGTAAAGGAAATTGTTAATGGGATTCTTGGTGCCACAATTATAAATTAATTGTGGCAATTGTGACATATGCGGACATTAAAGAAGTTAAAACAACAAATTCGATGGGTTTGGCCAAACAGGAACATCAATGTCAAGCCCTCATCCTTCCAACAGTCCTGATTTAGCACCCTCCAACTTCTATGTTTTTGGCCCCTTAAAGGATGTATTTAATACTGTATGCATTATCTGATCCATTCTCATGTCATTATTCCAGAGCTACCAAAGCCTCAAACCAATGTAAATCATATGGTCATGTCAACAGAACATGATTATCATATGGTCAGTGTTTGAAATTACATCAAGAAGGAATAATGTGACATCCTTATACAGGACTCAATACAATTCCGGAACCAAGAGTTACGAAAGTCGGCAAGCTAGACAACTCGCATGCTAATACAACAGCACAACATATGGAAGATAGGGGTTAATGATCAATTTGTGGTTTGCTTAAAAATCATGACAACATCTAAAACCATGCAGCATCAAACTGGAGGTCACTTAGTGAATAATGAACTGGTAAAGAAGTGGAAGTGGTCATGGGCTAATTTGAAGTGCTTTCCCAGCATTCTTCCAGATGGAATGAAGGCAACTATAAGAAATCTCACGACCAGACAGCTGCTATACAAGACAGTACTCTAACCTGGGTCCTCCTGAATATAAGAAGCAATACCCACTTTATATGCGATACGGTTAACGAAACTCTACAAGGAAGTAGATTCTGACCTTGGATATATCTTTGTGCGTAAGTGGCAGCTGTGCACATGCCTAGGGTAAGTCTAAACTGGCTCATTATGTCTATGTTACCTGTCGGGCACACACTCACATCTGTTGTGCTGTTAGGTATAATCTGCCTCTCTCCATCCACGCTCCTTCTTCTCCTCCCTGCAGAATCTACAGCAGTCTCGACATGCTCCACATCAGACGTGTGTGGTACACTAGTCCGATCCACGTCCAAACCATAATCGAGATGTACCACACGTCTCGCATCGGTAACATTGTCCAACTCCAACCTTCTTGTTGGTGACGAGACCGAAGTTGCAGAGTCACGATGGTCTGTGTTACCATGACCTGCTGCTTGCCTGTGCTCTGCATCCGCACGTTCAAGCCGTGACTTGAATATCCTGAATGCTTCACGGTTTTCCTGGATACAACTTCGCAGTATATTTCTAACCCTGTTCTGATATACTGAACGAGCACTGCAACATGACCCACCGCTACTAGCTCCTGTTGTTGAACTGCTGCTCTCGTTACCATTAGCGCTACTGTTGTCACCAATGCTGCTGCTGCTGTTATCACGCATCAAGAATCTGTTCATGCCTCGTACGTGCACACATCCCACCTGAGCATGTGACTGTGTTCTTGATGATCCAGACTGGAGACGTGCAGGTGTCAATTCCGATAGATCCATTGGGTCTGTACCTCGATCCATCTGAGACAGAGAACATGAGAATTTAATACACCATGAAGTAAGCCCGAAAGGGCCAAGCACAAGAAAGTTCGACCTTATGCAAATACCTGTACTGACCGGGTCAAATACTTTACCTTTTACATAAAATGTTATATCTGAAAGCATGTGACTTCTATTTATATCTGGTATGAACTACACTGTCAAAAAATATCCGAAAATCTTCCTCTTGCATTATATATATTCATATTTATTCATTAATTCATTTATTTATTACTTACCCACGGGACATCTAGGGTTAACACAAATGGACAGGAGAAAAATCTATTTGGCAGATATGCCAGAACTGGATAATTAAACATCAGCGGGCATAATAAGCAATCCATGCTGAATTTTAAGTGAACTTAACTGCACTAGAAAAGATCCATATTAGAGACTTCAGGGTTAGGACACTAATATAGGCTGGTAGGTGTGTACTAACAGCTCAGAGAAAAACACCACACCTTATCTTTAACAATGAAGTTTTCAACCCTGATGCTCATGTTCACCAACACACGCCATGAAAAAGCTTGTTCAGTTTAACCCATTATGGAAACAGAGCAACACAGCATGCAAAATGTAGTGAGAAAGATGTCCCAGATATCCCAAATATATCTTTCGACACTACAAGTGTCTTGTTTCATTGCATTTCATCCATGAATTCCTAAGATATTGTTATAAAAGCTGGCATAAATTTTAAAGAAGTCCAAAAATAAACTCTGCCCGAGAGAATTTTACAAACTTTTACCTACACATCCTGCTGTGACACAGCACATAAGAGGACAGTATAAGAACCGTAAATCACAACTCAACTTTAACAATTATTTAACGTCCAACTATTACATGTTTTGACCTTCTGTGAGAAAATTATGGATAACGTAATAAAATCCATAACTACGACTGAGATCTCACTCATTTACTAAATTGTGTGAAGTTTAAAAATGTGTTTAATGTTTTAATTCAGTTCGTGTCGAAATACAGAATAATCTGTTGTTAAAATATGTTAACAACCTCTCCAAAAGCCAGAGGAGTAATGTGGCATCCTATACTCTGTGCATGGTGCAGATGCACCTTGTTATCTGCATAATTCAATCCTCCTAAAACAAAATCTGACATTTACAGACATGTTCTACATCATATTCAAAACTGCAGGAACCTTTGGGATAGAATATTTTTTTTTTAATTGAAATACTCCAAGATGATATTCAGAATCACCAATGGAAGTTGAAAATTACTTACATCTACAAAGTGAAGGATAATATATCAACATATATAGTTTTTTTAAAAAAGGTAAAGCAATCCCATTACAGGCCTGGACAGGCCCTGAGGGTTCCAGGAGGTTGAGGCTCCCAGATTTCAAGACAATCGGCACATGAAGGTGGTAAGGTTGTCAGCCCTACGCACCGGACGCCTTTACCCCCAGGAAATATTCCTGGTACTC
>Ga0268261_10004433_pt1 | contig 10514 bp, 5 predicted proteins | sample TergutNc150P1_FD_190353 | JGI IMG/M metagenome (GOLD analysis project Ga0268261, IMG submission 190353) | Nasutitermes corniger P1 segment gut microbial community from laboratory colony in Florida, USA - Nc150 P1 (SPAdes) (version 2) | ecosystem: Host-associated > Arthropoda: Insects > Digestive...
CTCGTCCAGAGGAGTCCTACCGACTGTGCTGTGTCGTGTGTGATCTAGAAACATCAAGAATGGGTGCTCCATATATATATATGACATTAGTCGCCTAAGGGTTAAGTGCTGCACTCAGCCACAAAATATTTTAACCCCTCCCTAACAACCAGTTACATACATACGATACATTTCAAACTGCAGCATAGTAAATTTTGGATGTGATTAAGCTTTTTATGAAGTTTCAAGTTCTGAGATTTTTACGCCTCATTCTGTACATCTTACTAAGGCACTTCATTTCACATCACTGACAATTGCTAAGATCATACAGTGTCAATGTCAGATGAATGAATGGGCGTGGAGCATTGGTAGAATAATACTGACAGGGAAAAATCAAAACACTCCAAGAAAAACCTGGCCCAGTGCCACTCTGTCCACCACAAATCCCATACGGAGTGGCCTATGTGCTAACCCTGGCGTCTGTGGTGAGAGGTCCAGGACTAGCAGTCAGAGCCATCTACCTATGGTGGGAAAAGTAACCCAATGTGTTGTACTACATGGACCTTGTGTTACATATACAGGCTGTGTACTATTTGAGAGGTTATGTAACAGAAACTGCCACACAGCTGTTCTGTCTGAAGTTGGCTATGTTTGTCAAATATTGCATATCCAATATTTGGACAATTTTCTTTAATATCAAGTATCCAGCAGTATTGACTAAGGAACAGCATGTCAAAACTGCCTAAAACAGCCTGTTCTGATGGCAGCTACAGATGACAGCATGAAACTTTCATGCAATTCCAGTGCCTCAAATTAAATGCCTCACAACAGAAACTGGTGACCCCATTTTCCTGCTCTTAAAGTTTATTTCAAGCACTAACATTTGACAGTTCTAAAACCCATAACGCCAATGAAACTCCCATAACTGCTGTTCAAGACAGACATTCTGAGACTGTTAAATGTCAAAGGGAAATGTGAGATAATAAGCTGAATTCTGTGGAAAGAGGATCAGTGACAATGACAGTGACAGGTATAAAAGCAGTACATACAGAAATACAGCCACTACTGTGCCACGTTGCAGAGGGTGCTGCAGTGATGACTGGATAAGCCGTGTGAGTCGTGCCTTGCTACTGACAGAAACAACCAGAGAAGCTCTGCAATTGCCACTGAGCCACAACTGTTTCACACACCGTGTCTTCACTATCAGATTGCTGTCTGAGTATTCTGGAGGGAATTTTGCTTCTGCTGACCCTATCATTATGAATGTGTAACTAATGGGCATGGTGCCTGTCCTGTTGTAATTCCATGTTTTCAGGTACCTGAGGCATATGGCTAAATTCAGAAGTAAACTGGCGGCTTGTTATACGTGTAGCACAGCATGTCACAAGTCTTGCAACACAACTGAAGTGTTTTATGCCCTGTGGCCCAAACTGAACCATAAAAATGTTCACATAATTGTTTATGTCTTACAGATGTAGGTCATATTGTAATAGCAGGATATGACAAATTGTTCTTACGCTTAACATCACATTGAATTATTTCACAAAAGTGTAGATGTCTGTGAAAACATCTTATTTAATAAACATTTACTGCCGTCCACTGTAACGAAATTTCATTGTAACAAACATAACCTGTCTCACAAAAGTGTCATACTGTGATTTTTACTGTAATAACTTCTGCAAGTTGTGTCATGGTTAAAATAATGAATTTCTGGTATGAAACAGCAGCAACAGGTACAAGACTATTTGCAATTTCCATTTTCTTCCATAGGGTCTACAAGCTCAGCATACTTCACTGAAAATCAAAATGGTCAATAGTGTGGTGTGTTGATTTGACTTGGTTCAGTAATCCATGTAATGAAGAACTGTAGAATCTGTATGGCAGCTCTCAACACTGTCACATTAAGATCTGCATGCTCTAATCCTTCAGGACCTGAACAGAGCATGCTTTAAATGCATTTTTCTCTATTCCATGCTACTGGATCATTACCTACCACATTTATTTGAGAATTTTAAGCAATTCAGTGTTTACACACACAACACAGTGTTCCAGTGAGCTGTATAATCAACAGAACAGTCTGCCTTTTATGCTTCTTGCACCGTGCATTGTGATATAATTGTGCAACATGAACCAGTGAAATGTGCACTTTTCAAATTAATACTGTAATTCAATTCATAACAGCTAAAGCAGCACTGAAATTTGGAAGTGAAGCCTGGGTACTGAAGAAAAGAGAGGAACAACGTTTAGAAGCAGCACAAATGAAATTTTTGAGACACTTACTTAGAATAACCAAACTAGATAAAGAAACGAATCATTGCATTAGGGAAAAAATGGGAGCATAGAACATAGTAAAGAAAAAAAAAAACAGTACCAGGAAAAGTGGCTACAACACGTACAGAGGATGGACACAAATGGAATACCAAAACAAGCGCTACAATGTAAACCAAAAGGACGGAGGAACATCGGAGGACCAAGAAAGAGATGGAGGGACCAACTTCATCTTGAGGATCAAGGAACAGGAAACATGCCTAATCCTTTATGAACATGATGATGATGATGATGATGATGATGATGATGATGATGATGAATTCAATTTTTTATGTCTGTCAGATGTTTCGAACTGTCCTGAGAATGAACCCACGAGGTTCAAAACATGCAGAAGACTTCAAAAATTCAAAAATTTACTCAAAGTATTAATTTGAAAAGTGTGCATTTCAATGGTTCATGTTGCATAAGAACATTCTGACATTATGGCCAAAGACAACAGACTTCCCCCTGTTTGATCCTTATCAGCGTACTGTTTGATGATAGTTGTAAAGGCACATGTCCCTCAGATCTGGCTGTAGTAATGTCAGGAAGACATAATACCCATCTTTTTACCTTGTCAAGCATGTCAGTAGCTCACTAACTACTGGCATCCTTTCAGCACCCCTTTGTGTTCTCATTTGCACAGATGCATCTCCATAACTTCAACATCTGCAACTTGATGTGTCTCAGCTTCAGTAACATCTCCAGTGGGTCTCAGTGGACTGGCCCTCACAGTCTGCAAACAAACAAACTTACACATACAGCTACAGGCACATACAACAATTTCATATTGTATCAATCACTGCTACAGCAGGCCTCATACCTCTGACTGTCTGTTTTTAAAACAGTGACTATGCCACGTCAAACAACACAACAGAATTTTGCTTTCCTTGGTATTGTAGCAGCAATTCTGAACTGGGGACACACACATCACAACAGGTCATACATGAGCCCCACACAAGTATACACAGCATATAATTTGTATACTGTTAACACCCTAGCCAGATGGACCTAAAAATACCTTGACAAATAGCATTTGCACTCCATGTTTCTACATAACAGCTTGCTTAAACACTGTTCTATGCCACCTACAAGACTTAAACAGTGGGTGACAAACAAATCCGATACTTTGCTTTGTCACATAGCTCATATTTCTGACATCACACATGCTAATTAATTTCTCATTTAAGTTAATCAAAATTTCGTTCACTAAATGCTTCCTGAATTACTAAAGGCAGTTTATAAACACAAGATACAAGGAATGAACTGAGACAGAATCTTTCAGTGCTCACTTTTAAGAACTTTTACATCATGGCTGGTGATTTCAATCTTAGATGAAAAACCATCTTGTCCTTGTACAATACATATCCTTCTGGCAACATCATTGTTAGCTTCCAACACCAGGAAAATATCTATGTCTCATTGACACTGCATATTTCTGAATTTGTTTGCTGTCAACAATGAGAATATGTAATCATTGCCAAAATTAAGTGTAATGAATCAGATACACTATTCCCTACAAAAGACTTTTCTTTAAACGTGCCAATACTATAATGATTCTCTTTTAGAAGTAAATATGTTCTTGCTGCCCAAAAAATAGCCCCTCTGCCCCAAAAGCTAAATGAAAAAGATATAAATAAATGAAAATATAAGGTGTCTGTTGTCATCAGCCCCGTAACTGCCACCATGGCAATGCTTGCTGAACTACATCTATGGATACATACGCTTCATGTGTTATTATCGGGTTAAGTTATCATAAATTTGCACACCAAGAAATTTCATTATAATAACAAATTTGATTGTTTCATTACCATAACCTATATTTAAATTAATATAAATATATTGTATTGCTTGTGACACATATGGTTAAGTTTTGTATGTTTATTTGCTTTAAGCCAGTTTTCCAACTCAGCAAGTGCACTGTCAAGGTAATTCTGAAGTTGGTTTCTTTCAGGAAGCCATAGTACATGACACCAATAACATCGGCCAGTACAGGTTAGGCCTGCAAATTGACAGTTTAGAAAGGAATCATTTATGTACAACTGAGGAAACTTGACACCAAAACCGAGAATTATTGACAGAATAATGAGCATTAACGGGGGTCTGTTGTATGTAAATATTTAGAAGTTCAATATTCCTGCACCTGCCAGTGTATCTGCACCCTACACATTACCATGTGCTGTGGGGATGGAATAATTTCCAACACACTCAGGCACACACAGTATATAATTTTACATGCCAAAAATTAAGCCTCGCAAATGGCACAGTTTACCTACTATCCTGCAACCGAGTTATTCAATAACATTCCCCTGAACATAAAAAATTTAAATGGCGATATACAGGAGTTTTTAAGGCGCCATTTTAGAAGTGCCTATTATGCTCAATCCTAGTCTGTACAGGAACCTGCCTTCAATGAAAATCCGGGAAAAAAAACTTACATGCTAAAAATTTAGTTACATGAAAAGAGTACCTCAAAATTGTTCGTGACTAACGTAAAACTAAGTATTTGTATTTAAGTAAAGTGTTAGATTAGGCCCTAGCATGTTCTACATTCTTCGATTACTTCTATCAAGCATGCGAATAAATTAAATTTTATTCTTTACACTGACCACAATGGAAAGCCACCATTTTGCATTTCTTAAAAATATACTTTGCTACACATCAGTTAATAGGAAATGACATGAACATCCAATACGAGGGCCACGTATTGTGTAAACACTATGCACTATAAAAATGCAATTTAATACACGTAACTCCCCATTAACGAATAAACGTAATGTCGCCACCTTCTGCAACGCGGATTTTCAGCGGCAATATTAGCTCGTTAAGTACTGCTTTGAAACGTTTTGTTTGTGCATGCACATCATTAGATTTACTCAGTTTTTTCAACTGACTAAGAATTCCAAAAACCTTACCTTTTTTGTTTCTTCCGGATGCGAACTTAAACCATGATTTCCATTACTGCATTGCTGTTGGACAGCTTTCCAACCACCACCCACGTATAACTTAAAATTGATCGTTGTGGAACACCGTATTCCGTAAGACTTACGTATCACTGGGAAACGACCGTAGCGCCACACTCGGCAGACTGCAACACTGTTGCATTCCTTTTCCAAGTACATTCTAGTTATGACTATAATGACTAACCATGACCTGTGGGACGGGATAATCCGTGGATAGGACATGACAGAGAGGGCAGGTAATCCATGGCAAGTATAGCTCAACCCGCGGTGAGGTACCTGTTCGCGCGACAGCAGAACGACGTGCTCTAAATCATAATTTCAGTGCATGCACAATAGCATGCTCGTTAAAGAATTTGTGGAATGAACTTGTATGGATTCAGTTGAATGTAAATAAATAATTTAAATCCAATTTACTCCCAAAACCTTTTATAGAATTATTATTTTAATTGACTATACTATTGATTATTAAAACTTCATTGTTTTTAAAATCAGAGTATTGTTTTGAGCAATTGTTTCAGTTTTATATTGTTTTTATATTACAATGACATGCTGTGTTAGATGGAGTCGTCACTGATTAAATGACATGTTCTACATCCAAATATATGAACTGAATTTCAGAATGTTAAGTAAATGAACAATGAACTTTCTTACGAGCGAATTGCGTAACTAAAATGGCTTCCATCACGGGCTCCGGTTACATTCTCCCCATTGGCATGGCCCGATTATGCGTATTTTTAAAAATGTACGCCCATGGATCATTTCTTTTTTGCTAATTCCATCCAATTCTCATAGACCGTTGCCCGCAAATTCAAAGTTTATAATAGCATTCAAGGTAGTACTTTTTAATCAGGAAGGTTAAATAATCGACCATAGTTTCAAATTAAGTCTTTGTTCCGGGTCTGATTTGAAATTATTTTATATAGTAATAACTGTTATACATTATTATCATTAAGTCACATGCAACTAAAATGGTAACAGGGGCGGGAAAGATCAAGTTTTGCAAAATGACAGTAGGCCTGACTGGCATGTTAGTCTAGTCTTTGCAAGAGATATTAGAAGTTAAGTATGGCTGGTGTTAATGCTTTGAAGCATAAAGTTCATCACACAATATTTAGAAATTCATTTTCAACCTCATGCCAAATACACTCCACCTCCATTACACAGGCCAATCACTAACTGGTCTTTAAGGAGATAAAAGTATGTGAGAATCACATGAACCTTACACACCAAGTAGAAAAAATTTAGACCACTGGGTATTACAGTTTGTAGTACCACTAGAACCTATCGAAATTCAAAGATTTAAAAATGTACGCAATAGCAATGAATTACATCTCATGCTGTAAATATTTTACCGTATCTTAACACAAATTCTTAAGTATACTTACTTTCTCCTTGACTCTATAGCCCTCCAAGTCTTGGCCTCCTTAATTATAGGTGCCCATTCTTCTCTGTCCACTGTCACCATCTTTAAACATTCATCTCCCAACCATCTCAATCTAGGTCTTTCCATTCCACCTCTTTCCTCCAGTTTACTCTGAAGTATTTTCTTAACTACCTTTCTCACAATCCATTCTTACTAGATGCCCTATTCATTCCAATCTTTTTATTTTTAATGTCCGCTAATATCGATAAACCTTTACGTAACTCCCACAATTCCCGACTACTTCTTGTTCTCCATATTACTTGTCCTACCACTGGTCCATATATCCTCCTTAATATTTTCCTCTCCCATGTTTTCAGCCTTTTCATATCCACCCCTGTCATATGCCATGTTTCACTTCCACAAACTACTGCTGGTTTCACCATTGTTTTATTTATTTCAATTTCAACTGCCTTACTTATAGCTCTAAATGTAAATATTTGTCCTTGTCAAAGTACACTACATAATAATTATAATGTCCTGACATTTAGAGAACACAAATGGCCGCAAGAAACTAAGGACCTTCCCTTGATGTAAAATTTATATAACAAATATGAAAGAAGCACAAATATTCTTGGCATTCTTTGTGACAACAAAAACATATGTTTTCAGTCACACTTTGTAATCTGCACTGGTAGTGCACATTAACCTTTTGGCACCAGAGTTTTACATTTAAATTTTAGCACACCCTGTATGTAAAATGTGAATAATACTGGAACCAAAAAAGGTAGCATTATGACATAAACGGCATTTTGAAGAGAAAAACAGTGAGTGTGCAGCATGTTTAAAATACTCAGTATTTATATTTGTTGAAAAAAATATATAAAATGCAACATCTGGAGGGTAGCGGTATGCCCGTCCTATATATAGGACGCACGGTTCTTAAAGGTTAGGTGTACATTCAAAACATGTTGCAAGCTACATGATAGAACCGCACCAGTAGTGCAAACTAATAGAACCAGGTTGTATAGTTGGTTTCAGTCACTGACTTGGTTGAATATTGCTGCCATTGGATACTGACATATTAGGCGTACTTTTGGCCATGAGATAGCAGTCCAACTGCAGCTCCGAACTTTCTTGCAGCCAAATGCACTACTGCTGTGGCAGTGATTAAAATCACACCCAACCACCATTTAAAATAACAGCAATCACAAATGAAATGTCACACCTGTGATTGCATAACATAAGTATCCTTCATCATGAGTCTGTGGCATAAGAGGACTAATGAAGCACTGCCAGTTGAGGTTCTGAGGATTGCTACTGCTTATATCACCTGGAGGAAAGTAATGGTGTAGGGGAGAAGTGCAGCAGGAGAAAGTTGTGTTCCATGGCGTAGCAGTGCAACAAAATGTATTTTTAGCTGTCCTTTTCTGCCATCAGTAAACATAACTTCAAGTTAAGTTCACCCTAGAACAGGCCACAAAGGCCCAGAGGGGGAGGAGAGGTATAGCTCTACCCTTTTTTTTTTGCCTTGGCACTAGATGGGGTGGGTGGTCAACACCATGCCCTGGCAACTTTACTCCTGGGAAAGACCTGGTACCCATTGTGTAGGAGGCTGGTTTAGCCCCAGGGCCAGTCTGGATGGGTGCGGAAAATCTCACCCCACCGGGATTCCACCCCCGGACCGTCCAGAGTGTAGCGAGTCGCTATACTGACTGCGCTGTCCCGGCCGTAGTAAACAAAACTTCAGTGACCAGTGTTTTGGCAATGGGAAATTTAAGGGATCTGCACTATGAATTGTTGGAACATCCACCCTATTCCACAGATTTGGCTCCCTCTGACTTCTGTCTCTTCCCAAAACTAAAACTCTTCCTCGCTGCTCAGCGTTTTTCTTCGAATCAAAAGGCGATTGCAGCTGTAGAGGGTATTTTGCAGATCTTACGAAGAACCACTACAGGGACGGGATAATGGCGCTGGAGCATCGCTGGAATAAATGTATTAGTCTTAAGGGAGATTATGTTGAAAAATAAAAATAATTTTGAAATTTTAAATTAATTTTTTCATTGTTAGGCTGAGAACTTTTCAGAGCACCCTCGTAGCACGGCCGAACTTGAAACTGGCCAAATAAATGTACGGGCAACTGACAGGCTTCATTGTGACCGTGGCGATCCTTGGACTTCTGTGACGGGGATTCCCTTCATAAGGCAAATATTGTGCGCATCAGGAGCACAATGTAGAATCTGTGTGTTATCACTAATCAGTATAAAAACAGAGTTCCTCTCAAGTACAGAGCAATAACAGCACCGTCACGTAACTACAGCTATTACACACAAACACACAGTAAAATGAAGCACAACCACTAGGGAGACAAAATATCTTTATTTTTAACAGCTAACAATGAATTTTAATTTACAGAACATACCATTTACAACTTGAAAATCAGATTACAGTAAAGAAATCTAAAGCCCTCTGTTAATCTCTCCGAATTTTTGCAACTTGTGGATCATCTGGGCGAATTACTGTAAAGGAAACATCACACAATCAGGCAGCCTCATCACATTCTATAACAATGAAATACACACAAAATATTTTTAAGATAATTACAAATTATAAGTGGCCTGTGCACTATACTCAGGAAGCCACAATTCATAACTAGCAAAAACCTGACACTTTACGTACACCTCATACTGAACTGAAGTGTATCCATTAACTTCATAATATGTGTTTGTTTGTGCATCCCACACAGTTGTAAAGGAAAAGGTAAAGCAATCCAGGTAACAATGTCTGGACAGGCCCTGGAGGGTTCCAAAGTTTGAGTCTCCCAGATTTTAAGACAATCAGCACATGTAGGTGGTAAGGTTGTTAGCCCCACACACTGGCCGCCTTTACGCCCCAAGAAATAATTCTGGTACTCATTTCTGTTAAAGGCTGAGTCGAACCCAGGACCATAGTGCAGTCGGAAGGATTATGTCAATAAAAAATGCCAAAGACACGATTGGGAGAACCTGCAACCTTCCGGCTTGTAATGCAGTGCCTCAACCAACTGCGCCACTGTGTGCCCCACAACACAGCTGTGGTCATATAAACAGTCCCTTTGAAAATGTTACATTGGGAATTCCCATCCCAATACAGACCACAAATGCAGTTCTACACTTGCAAACTGTTGAAAGACGCACTCATTTTTAATGCTTATTTATCTTATGTCCAGCACACCCAGAAATATTTCAGGTTCAATATGTAGAGAGTAGCGATAAAAAAATGTCATATGCTATTCCAGCAATTCATAACCAGTGTGTAACAATATGCATTCAAACACATTTCAAGACACTGAAAAACAGCTCATAAAGTGTAATAATAATATTAAAATAATAATAACATTAATATCTTGCTCAGACATGCTTTCTCATTTGGCCAGGCCCTTTAGCTATTCCTTTCATATATTACAGTTGCCTTAATATTTCTCATACTTGTTACATGCTGCAAAGATTTCTGAACAGTCACTTCAGTTCTTCACATTTTGTTATTCTATCACAAAATCAGTTAAACTTTGTTATGTACTATAGCAAGTCTTAGAAAAAGCTATAAGTAAAATGTAATAAAATATAAAAAATAGTATACACACAAGTCATACATGGGTATGTACATCCACACATATCCAGTGAGATGTACCTTATTTAATTACATTTTAGTGCAGAACATTGTGGGAGAAGTTGAGTAATGCCACACTGTACACTGTTACAATGCACAAGTGGATATATATATATCTAGTGAGATGTACCTTATTTAATCCTTAGGTGACTAATGTCATATATATATGGAGCACCCATTCTTGATGTTTCTAGATCACACACAACGACGCAGCACAGTCGGTAGGACTCCTCTGGACGAGTGATCAGCTCGTCGCA
>Ga0268261_10004434_pt1 | contig 10514 bp, 5 predicted proteins | sample TergutNc150P1_FD_190353 | JGI IMG/M metagenome (GOLD analysis project Ga0268261, IMG submission 190353) | Nasutitermes corniger P1 segment gut microbial community from laboratory colony in Florida, USA - Nc150 P1 (SPAdes) (version 2) | ecosystem: Host-associated > Arthropoda: Insects > Digestive...
GGACGCAGCATCTTACTAAAAACCGATCACTCATCTAGGGGAAGTGGTGTAGTCTGACCTACAACGTCACCCCTACACCATACCTCCACCGCCACCCCTACGCCATGTTGGACCACATCCGCCCCTTTACTACTGTGGTGGGCAGCACCTGTTCAGAAGATGTTCTATGTTAATGAGTATATTCCGCCTGTCTATAAAAACCAGCCTGGAGATGGCCCTACAAATAGGGACAAAACATGTTGCTGGAATTATAATCTAATATAATTTAATAAAATACAAAGTTGTGCCTGACTGTACTATATACACTTTATATTATACTTTGCCCTTACAAGCACTATAAGGCATTTTTAAGTACAAATTCATCAAAAAGAAAAAAGTATGTATTTACATATTTTTTAAATAAGCTATAAGAGTAATGACTAGACCTCATGAATGGTATGCACATCAAACCTGTTCATAAATCACAAAATTGATAACATTTTACAATTTCAAACACACCCTTCATTCTGTCAAACATGTCTACTTACTGACCAGCAAGCTACATTTTCATTGACAGCTAATTATCTGCATATTTCATACACTGCCTTATAGAAATGCATGTTTTGTTTAACAGCATGTGTCAAGGATGCCTCCACATAAATATCAACAAGCTGTATTTTATAAGCCTACTTGTAAGCCAGAGAGAGTTAGGGTATCACAGTGAAAACGACAAGGCTTTGGGCTGGACAACCATGGAATTGTGATTTGATTGCCAGCAGGTCCACACTGTCCGAACTTGGTCTGGGAACCAGTCAGCCTCATATTAGATGGGCACTAGGAGCTCTTTCCTCAAGGTAGAAGCAGTTGAGAGTGTGAGGCTGACCATATAGTACCGAGGTTACAGATTACTGCAGCTATAACTCTGCTTCCCCATATGCTGTCATGTTGTGCATAATAGCCTACCTTTACCTTTATTAGTAACTGAGACTTGGAATGCCCAATAACAAGGTGCAAGAGAATACAAATCAATGTGTTGTTAAGTATGGATCTTGTAACAAAATATAAATGCTCATACAAGGTATAAACATTTCCTGCTGTTTCTGAACGAATACCGTGAAAGGCAAACAATAAAACACATGAACTGCTGTGTTCCTAGGAAGGTACTTTATTCACTGCAACATATATGTCTTCAATTATATTAACCACTTATGCCTTTCATAAATCTGAGTCACAGTTAAAGTCTGCACTTTATGTAACATTTTGTTATAACACATAAATGTAAAAGTCAGAACAGACAAACTTTCCAGATGTGCCACTTGCTAATTTTCAGACCACACTGGGGCTCTGTATTTGCTTATTCCAGATACAGATTTATTACTATAAAGTTAATCACACTACAGATATCATACTGCACCAAATCACAAGTTACATTTTGTTGTTTAATGAAAAGATCATGACATTAAATAATTTATTTACTAAATGTGTAATAAACATCCTTCTTGCTGGTCTCACTGAACAAGTGTGTGGCAAGTATAATTCCATAACACTATTTTGCCTAATGCTGTAAGTTTGTTCTGGTCATGTCTTGGTCCAGGGCATTAACAGCAGGCACAAAACATGAATATGGCATATCAGCAACAAACAGTTGTAGTGGTTGAATCTCCAAAAATCTTCTTGCACCAAAAGATAAGAATAACCCAGTCCTATGTTAAGCCCAGTTTCCTAATCCTGAAGTTGGTAAACTGATGCTTTGGTTTGGGATTCCAAGTCAACATGATCAATCAAGTGAAAAGAAACGTTCACTTTGCGGTTGACAATTTTCTTGAAAGATGCTGTGATGTCACAGTTGTGTGTAAGGTACAGGAACTTAGGTCATTATTTGGCCTGTTCTGGCCTGTCAGCAAGTACTTTCTTCAAAGGTCATCTCTGGTTCCTTGTTCCACTTCATCGACTGTCATCATAAATCCACATTCTGTCTCTCTTCATTCTCTCAATATAGCGCATTCACTGGTTTCTGTTATAAAAAATTATGGGTTAATCCTGATCCAATATTTAGCTCACCCAAAATGTTATTAATGTTCATGATGTAACTCAATCATTTCAAACTTGACTGTAAAATAAATATTTTCTACTACCTAATGTCTCGTTTTTGCAGCCCAACCTTTATGATACTCATACATATGAGAACGAAGGCTCATCTTATTCTTGGTTAGTTTGCCACACTGAGGGCAGGCGAAAGGTCCTCGTGCATCACCATGGATATTGGCAATGTGAGTCTGAAGGTTGTCTTGACGTGAGAAGTGTTTAGTACATTTAGGACAACCATAACGAAGCATTCCACCACGAAATGAATGTGCAGTCTTCTTAATATAGCCCCCCTGACCTGAAACAATACACACACATCTGTACACTTCTCATACACACCATATAATTTGATGTGATAAATATTACCAGTAGTTTTTAAATATATTTATCTCGAACCACACACCTCCACTATTAACATGAGAAAAAATAATCAATGAACTATAATACACTTCACTAGTAATCTCTTCCATTCTTATAAGAATGTAAATAATAGTAACAAGTAGTTTCAAAATATTAAGACACTCCATAAAACTAACTGGAAAAACTATACGAATACAAATAAATATGCAAAAACAACTTGTATATGAATTTAAAGACTTTATTGTATAAATTTTTATAATAATGACATATACTATATAATGCATGGCCTATAACTGACATCTGCATTCACTAATGGTTTCTCCTTGCAGATGAACCAGCAGAATGAAAACATGAATCAGGTATAATAAAACAAAACATAGAGCTAACTTAACCCATGGTTTACTGACTGGGTACAAAATGTACATAGGAATGGTCTTTTCTTGAACAATTCGCGCTGGTATAGAGAAACAATCTTACCAGTTTTTTTATTTGTTCCTTTAAGTCTCACTGACAAAAAATAATCACTATTCATTGAGTATATTGTTTTTTTCACATGCTATGTTTTTCCACATCCAACTAGGCCATTTTGTACCCATGTTAATAAAAAAGTCTCAAATATGTGTACTGCCGAAACTTATTACACATATCGTCTAACATATAAGAATTGCGCTAGCTCTTCTATGGGACAGATGACTGACTAATGAGCTCAGATTTTGCAGTCACATGTTGGTAAATCTCATTGCTGGAGTTGTAACTCATAATTCTACTGCCACTCCTCAGTTCAGTATAGCCTGAATCATCAGAACATTGTTCTTCCTTGTCTGTGAGGAGTATGGATCCTTATAAAGCAAGACAGGATGTGATAGAGAAAATTCTGCTTGACAAACTTGAAGCCCAGTCACATAAGTCACACATGTGACAGTGCAACTGACAGAAGTGACATGAGTGACAATGAATATGTGCCAAGTGAACATTCTGATCAAGAAGAATGTGACCATGTGTCTACACATGAAACTGATTCTGATGAAGATAATGTGACTGCATCAGATGATAGTGATACTGAGAGTGAAGCAGAGGGCGGTTATGATGCAAAAAATTGACAAATTGGGAATAAACTACCCCTTCTTGTGAATCGCTGCAGGAAATGCAATATAGTTATAGGTACGCCAGGACTGACTGCTTATTGTGAATATATTTCAAGTGTAGCTGACACCCTGAAACTCTTTATTACCGAAGGCATACTGAATGAAATATGTCATATAACTAATGTTGAGGGCAGTTCCCAAATTCCAAATTTGTGGAAAGATATTAGTTCAGAAGAGCTTCTTGCTTTCTTGGTTTGTAATTTGTTTCTGGCATTCTGAGGACAAGATAAGAACCTGTAGCAAATCTGTGGACAAGACAAGAACCTGTAGCAAATCTGTGGACAACAAACGCTGCCTATATCAGACTAATTTTTTGTGCAACAATGGCAAGGGATCATTTCTCTCAAATTCTACGTGTCCTTTGTCTCAATTACAAAATTGCTAAAAATCAACAGAGATCAACAGACAAATTAGCTCCAATCAGAGATGTATTTGGAAGTATAATCACCAGATTTCATATGGCATACACACCAAATGAACACATAACTACTGATAAACAGGTAGTGGTGTTTAGAGGTAAATGTCCATTCCACATGTTTATAAAGCCAAACCAGGAAAGTATGGGATCAAATTATGGACTGCCACTGATGCAAGGCATTTTTATGCCTGAAAAATGTACGTACACCCTGGCAAAAATGATGGAGTAAGGAGAAGAAGTAGGGCCTTTGAGTTTGAAAAGATATGGTGTCACCTGTATGGAACTTGAAGAGATGTTACTGCTGATAATTTCTTTACAAGCTGTGAACTAGCAGATTTCCTTTTGACTAAGAACACGACAGTGGTTGGCACAGTAGGGAAGAATAAGCCTGAAATTCCAGCATTATTTCTCAGTGGAAAACCAAAATGTGTCCATTCTTCTATCTTTGGTTTTACCAATGATCTAACATTGGTATCACATGTACCAGTAAGAAACAAGACTGTCATCCTCAAAGCATCACAGCATCATGATGACACATGCATGGGAGAGGAAAAAGATTACAAACCTGAAATCATCATGCACTATAATGCCACTAAATGTGGGGTTGACGTTCTGGATAAGGATGTGATGGAATACTCTTGTACGAGATCAATGAGGTACTGGCCATTGAAACTATTCAACTTGATGGATGTTGTGAGTGCAAATGTATTTGTACTGTGGATGCTGAAATATCTTAATTGGCAACAAAAGAAGAATAATCGAAGATGCCTGTATCTGCTTTCTCTAGGAGAAGAAATAGTAACAATACATATGAGAAGAAGGGCTGATAGTGGACACATCGACAGACAATACTCGCAGGGCCATGACAGCAATGCGTGTCGCTTGCAAACAAACATCTGCAACTACAAATGTGAAGACAGGTGGAGGAAGACAGTGTGGAAGGAGCTCTATTTGTCCAACAGCTAAGGGCAGAAAAACAGACTGGAAATGTTGCCAGTGCTCAGAATGGGTGCGCAAGTACAAATTATGTGTACCTTCTTGATATTTTTTCAGTGTAACAGCATATTAAAATGTACTTCTAAATATGTAATGCCACATTAAACACAAAAGCAAAAGCAGTTATGACTGCGTGTATGTGCAATGTTCTTCATACTTCATCACACTTTTCATCTACATAATTCTTTCTAATGCAAACAGAAACACTTACACAGATGAGCAACATTTCAGGAATGCATAATAAATGGCGAACAAGTTCCAGTACACAAAATTTTAAGAAAAAAAAAATGAATTTTGGGATGCACATCATGTCACAGCATATGAAAATGTGCCACATACTGATGTAGCAGTGGCAGCTAAACTGTGTACTAGCAGCACAGAGCAAACACATGACACAATGTGCCAAACATCTGCTATTTGACACTCAGTAAAGTACTGTTGTCAAATGCATCTGGTTTCAAAGCATTATGGTGCACTAGTTGAGAAACTCTGTAATGTTGAGACCTTAAATGACAGATGGCAATTGAATCATGTTCATATGACACAGGGTTGAATGCAGACTGAGAATTCATTACGGAAGGCCATGTTACACAGCAGACACATAACGTAAGGGAAAACCCTCATATGGTCTGCAGCAGGAGTTTGTTGCATGTCCAAAGTTATGCCAACATATGTTAAACTCAGCTTTCATCAGCTTGTTAAACAAAGACTTCTTCATAAGAACCTTTGACAGTGGGTTAAAAACTGCTGTCAACAATGGAATGAAAAGTACATTCCCATCATTTGATCAACTGCTGGATGGGAAACACAAACATTGCAGTGTTCACAAGGACATTTCCCACACATTGCATAAATTATACATTCCAGCTTCAGATAGTAAGATATCAGACAAACTGTAACGTAGGTTAGGTTACATTTAACATTGTTTCAATTGCAGAAATGTGTGTAAAGTAGAGTAACTGCATGTTAACAAAATATTTTCACAGTTGCCTTAACAAACCAATGAAGTTTCACTGTCAGTACGTATACAAGTAGAAAGAGAGAGAGAGAAACAGACAGACAGAGAGGAAAAGTTGTTCTTGTGCACACTATGAAGGCATGAGGCAGAGTGGAGGTTAGCTCCATTCAATCTTAGCCCTGGCATTAGATGGAGGTTAGCAATTGGCCTCTCACCCCAGCTACTTTACCCACTGGTAAAGAGCTACCATTAGCCACTGAGTAAGAGGCTGGGCTGGGCAGATGTTGGGGTCAGCCTAGACTTTTGGAGAAAAGAAAAATCTTGTCCTTGTTGGGAATTAAACCATGTTTCCTCAGTTGTTCAGCCTGTAGCCTAGGCACTATATCAACCGTGCTATCCTGGCTCCCTTCAGTACACACTGCATTATCTAATAAAACCTGGAGTTCAGCTGTTTATGATTCAGTAGTGGAAATAATGAGCAGACAAGTGGAGTTAGATATATGACATGAAAAAATTAATAAACATACGTGACTGAGTCAAATTATATTTATTAAGCAAAATTTTTTAAAACATGTACATATAATGCAACATTAGTTTCTTGGGCTTTTGGCAGTAGGAAGTGCACTGGATTTTGCCATCTAATCTACTTACCCATTATTCAGTATCTCATAAAGATTTTCTTAAGCATAATATACAGTAAACCAATGAATGCACTTTGGTAAAATTTATTTTACCAAAGTGCATTCGTTGGTTTACTATATAATCTAACGCACAGGTATGGATCATATTAAAATTATTTTCTTAATCAATGAACCCTCTCTGTGCCAAATTTGAGAGAATAAACAATTTGATTGAATTTCTTTAATTTCTGCAGTAAATTTAAACTGAAAACATAATTAACTTTCAAGAAATTGCAGAATTATATATTTTCACAGCCTTTATCATCAAATGCCAAAGACGTTCGAACATAAGCTGCCAGTATTTATGGGCAAGACATCTTATTTGTAACATAGAAAATATTAAATTATGTAAGGTAAAAACACAGGGAAGATGGTCTTTGTCCAAATGCAAATGAAAGTCTGTGACAACTGATACAGAAGAGAGTGCTCTTTACCAGTATCTTGGAAGCTTCAAAACTTTGCTTCTTTTCTAAATTTCATAAACCACATTATTAAAATTTAAACACTTTAAGTATTTTAATCTGTTCCACACATTAAAATATTCCTATACTAAGAGGTGACATCATGCAAAATTTAGAGAACTTCTATTTCCTGCTTTGCTTGTTCTCCTCACCGTAAGTCTATGTGACAAGTGCCTTTCTTAAGTATCTCAGATCTCTGTGATCTGGCCACAAGCTGCTTCTCTAAAATTCCATTTTCCTTGGTTACTTTTACCTTATTGCCATAAATGTAATATGTTATGATGCCTAATATGTCACTTTTCTGGTCAGCCAAAAGATGGGTCATGCCTTGGTTCAGGTGGTTAGTTGCCAACCTCTCACTGTACAGGCCTGGGTTCCATTCTAGGCCAGTTCATGTGGTTTTTGTGGAAGACACATTGGCACAGAGACAGGTTGCTCTCCAAGTACTTTGGTTATCCCCTGCCAGTAATATCCCACCAATGTACAATGCATTCATTCGCTTACCACCAGTAACCCCATACATCTTCCCCATTGACATCACCACTGAATAAGACAATTCTCTCTTTCTCAACCAACAAGCATTGACAAATATAAAGAAGTGAAACTACAGTAAAAACCTAAAATGGAATTTGACTTTAACAGAAAATAACTTGTTCAACAAACAAATAGGACAAAATGTTACATACAATTACTTCCAACAAACAGACACTGTTTAATGCAGAATCATAAAGGAAAAACAAGAATTTAACATAAAACTGCCTGCCACAAAATTTGTTTACCATTCATATAATTTTGTCCTGTACTGAACATACTGAAATATGTCACAGAAAGGATATTTTTCTCACATATAAGACTAATTTAATTTTATTCTGATACATCCTGATATGTTTTTCTATATCATAAACAAACGAACTACACCAATCAACACAACACTTCGTCATATTACAATGTGTAACATGTTTCAGGCCTAAATTTAGTGAGATCTCACGAACAGAACATTGCATATTAAAATGTACTTATGTTTTTTAAATTGTTGTAATAACAAGTGCCTGATTGATGGTATGTGTGAACTGAAACATGTAGCACAGTGTTATATGACATTAAGGTCTTGTGTTGGATGGTGTATCATGTTTGTATGTGATTTAGAAAGACACACTGGAATGTATCAGAATAAAATTGCTAGAGGCAGTCAAGCTTGCAGCAACAACAAATACAAGAATTTAAAGCAGAGCCTAAATTTAGAGAGATCTCACTAACAGAACAATTGCATGCTAAAATGTATGTATGTGTTTTAAACTGTTGTCATGCAAAGTGACTGGTGATAGTTAGTGTGAACTGCAACATGTACAAGTATTATATAATATCAGTGTTGTGCTGGATGGTGTATTTTGTTTGTTCAAGACTAATTTAAGGCATGTGGTACAATACTTCAAGGGACTGCTAAAAAAAAGAGAGATAAGTGAAAGGGAGCACTAATCAAAAATGCAGGTCAAAGTTCTGGTTTCTATATTACATAAATGTATGGAGAATACATGAATCAGTATGTAAAAAAAACAAGGTCACATTCTTTCATCATAAAAATATAAAGGTAAAAAGGCAAAGCTGTCCCTGTGGATGCCACAGAGATGTGTAGGGGGAGTGGAGGTTTACCTCCCCTCACTCTTAACCTTCACACTAGATACGGGTGAGTGATCAGCGTTGTACACTGATCAGTTTATGCCCTGGAAAAGAATCCTGCTACCCACTGAATAGGAGCCTGGTGAGACCTACAGCCAGGTTTGCAGATGAGACAAGTCTCTTGCCCCTGATGGAAATTGAATACTATTTCAAATAAATTAACCAACCAGATGTAACAGTTTTACAAGTTTATTACTTGACGTTTATGTTTTGCTCAACATGTTTTGGGTGCCTCCATGCCCATCATCAGGAGCTTACATCTGCATTAACAGCCTCTGGTTTTACCTTGGAATGTGGTGGTAGCAGCGTTGTTGGTCATGGTCTGGCTGGCCAGACCATGACCAACAACGCTGCCACCACCACATTTTAAGGTAAAACCAGAGGCTGTTAATGCAGTTGTAAGCTCCTGATGATGGGCATGGAGGCGCCTGAAACATAAATGTCAAGTAATAAACTTGTAAAACTGTTGCATCTGGTTGGTTAATTTATTTGAATTGTACGATGATGCACGGACCTGCCAACGTCAAATGAATACTAGTTCTTCCAGGACAAAGACTAGTCACACTGCAGTACAAGCTCTGATATCTGACATGGTAGAAAAACCCATTTAATGCCCTCCTCTGCTGGCTACAGCATAAAACTAACTACCTGCAGTGAACATGTTTCAACATACTGACTTCTCCATTAGTTAAAGTTTTGACATGAAAGTACAGAATTGGCAGTTATCATCTTGCTAGACATATTGCAGGCATGCATATATGCTACATGTTTTCTCAGACTCTCTGCTTTCTTTGAGATCTTGGTACAAATGTTGCATCTGAAAGGACCCTTCAGTTTGCCATGTAAATTCTTTATGTGAACCATAAGGTGTTTCTTCAGCTTGAATGCCTTTCCACATGTGACACAAGATAATTTTGTATTCTGATGCCATGACACTCCACCTGAAAAACAAAACATGTCATTAGTACAGACGAATTTATTGCATGTTTAGGAATCAAGTATATGTAAACTTATACATAAATTGGTGGAAAATATCACACTAACCCTCAGATCCTTTGCTCCTTGTTGTGGTAATTCCTGATTCTCCAAGCAGTATTGTAGTTTTGTGATGTTGCTTAATTCAAGATACAGTAGCTACTGTAGAAGCATACCTTGTTTACACCAGAAATAGGACTTGAGAAATGCATTAAGTAACTGCCCACAAATGTTTTTGAAAAAGGCATAATTCATCATGGTGGCGGCGGTGGCAGCGGCAGTGGTGGCGGTAGTCGTGGTGGTGGTGGTGGTGGTGGTGATGATGATGATGATGATAATAATAATAATAACAGGTGGCTACAGCCAAACTTGAAACAGAAGAAAGCAGTAACATTGCATCTGCACTTTTATCCTTCTCTCAATAAGCTCTTTATATCTGCGATATTTTCCAGTTTTGTGAATTCTTGAATGACAATGTGTTTGGTTATATGAGAAGTAAGAATGATCTTAGGAAGGTAGTTACATCTAGATGAAGTAGTGTTAATGGCTTGGAATATCCATGGCCTTCACTGTCAGGTTCTCTAAAATGCCAGCCATCCAAACAACACACAGCATCATCATTCAGGAAAAAAATCAAGATTACACATAAACTGTGATAAAGGCCCAAATGGTTCTACAGACAGATTAATTTGCAGCTAATTCTATTATTTTAACAGCCTACATTTGTCCATTGAGTATAATCCCTGATTTTTAATTTGAAAGATTTTCATAATAAAGTAG
>Ga0268261_10004435_pt1 | contig 10513 bp, 5 predicted proteins | sample TergutNc150P1_FD_190353 | JGI IMG/M metagenome (GOLD analysis project Ga0268261, IMG submission 190353) | Nasutitermes corniger P1 segment gut microbial community from laboratory colony in Florida, USA - Nc150 P1 (SPAdes) (version 2) | ecosystem: Host-associated > Arthropoda: Insects > Digestive...
TCTTTCACAAGTTTTATTTCGACAACATGTTTCGACCTATGAGGTCATCTTCAGGTCATACATTTTCAGGAAGGCTGTTAGTCTGTAATGTTCTTATGTTGTATACCATTTAGAAATAATGACTAAATTAAGCAAGAGTATGACTTTGACATTAATAAATATTATATATGTGGTACTGTGGCTTTCACTGCTACAGTCCCATAGTATCCCACAAGGTTTTCAGCGTCTTGAGACAGGGCCTTCGCAAGCAACCTAGTGAGCGGGGAGTGTGTCTTGGAAATCTGGAGTTCGCGTCTGGAGAGGGGCGTGTTGGGATGGTGATAGCTGGAATCGTTTTTGTCGGAAATTGGAGTATCGGTAGGTTGTTGGGTGAGGTCAGGAGTGTCTGGACTGTGGTCAGGTAGTGGTTCGTGTTCGGTTCTAGCTTCCGAGTTTTGTGGGCACATTAGTGGGCATGGTCCAATTTTAAAATCATCATGTGAATTTCCGTTTGCTTTCTAAGGTTTTCCTAATCTCCTGGGCATATTTCTCTCAGGTTTTTGCCTCATTTTGGGCTTACATAATTCAGTATTAAATGAATCAAGTCGGTTAACGTGCACAACTTGACGTTTGCACTTTAAATCCACTATTTCGTAATTCAGTTCTGAAATTTTCTTGATAATCTGACAACGGCCTGACCATGGTTTTGCAAACTTCCTGGTCAAACCTGGTTTAAGGGCAAGGTTATAAGGTAAACCAAATCCTGTAATTCAGACTCCCGTGGTTTAGCTTTACAATCATAAAGCCGTTTATTGTTCTGATGTGAATTTCTTTTAGCTTTCGCTGCTAGCTTGTAAGCTAATTTCAGATTCGATTTCAGGTTTTTCCAAGCATTGATCGTCGTCGGTGTTGTCTTTAGGGAGGCGAGCCTTTAAATTGTCATTACTGGACAGAACCATTTTCCTTCCAATAAACAAGTAAATTGGACTGTAACCCGTGGTCGTGTGCGGGGTGGCTCGATAGGACATGAGGTAGAAAGGCACAAATTCGTCCCAATTTTTATGATTAGCGTTTACGTAATGCGAGAGGTCTGAATGGAGGGAACGGTGGAGCCTTTCCAACATCCCATTCGAGGACGCATGATAGCTAGAAGTACGCACCCTGCGGACACCTAATATTTTGCATGTTCTTTGGAAGAAATATGACAAATTCTCTGCTTTGGTCCGTGATCAGGGCGAACCTGAACCATGACGCGTAACGATTTGGCTTGAGCACACCCTCGCACACGTTTTGTCCTGTGATAGTGGATGGGAAACGCCTCAACATACTTTGTCAAGTGATAAACAAAAGTGAGGAGATACTTGTTTCCTCGCGGCGTTGTTGGGTAGGGGCCAGTTATATCCAACGAAGTAACTTCGAAGGGAATTTTGGGCTCCTCTACGTCGCCAAGTGGGGCAATTATTTCCCGGTTCTCTTTCCTTCTGACAAGGGTCGCACCTTCTTACGTACTGCTCTATGGTTTCCCTCATTTTAGAGCACAAGTAATTTAGTGAAATGAGACTGTACGTTCGCTTAATCCCAGGATGTGCCACGTACATTGGATCGTGGTTTTCTCTAATCACATCTTGGATTAAAGTCTGCGGGACCACTAGTTGATGTTTGCCGTTTTGCTGACGTCTGTAGGACTTCATCTCTGTCCAGGAAGAATTCACTCTTACTGTGATTTAAGTCCCTGGGTTTTGTCTGCGACAGAAAGCATCATTTCTTTGTTCCTGTTGGACACTCTCGACTTAGGGGATCTGGGTTCATGATGGCTCCCACGTGCCGGCTTAGAGCGCCTACGTGGCCTATCTTAGAACCTGCTTTGTGCTCGATTACGAAGTCTAATTCGGACAGTTTTAGAGACTATCTTAAGAGGCGACTGTTGTGGTCAACAAATTTCTGCAAGTAGGTTAAGGCTGCATGGTCTGTCCTAACTAGGAAACGCTTGCCATAGAGGTAACAGCGGAAGTACGTGGTTGCCCACACCAAGTCTAACATTTCCTGTACGGAAACTATAATTTTGTTCCGCTGTGTTATGTTGCCTATTTGCGTATGCGATCGGCCGCTCTTTTCCGTCTTGGACTTGCGACAAGATGGTGACAATGACCACTTTTGAAGCGTCAGTAGTTTGTATGAAGAGCAATTCAAAACTTTGGTAGGCCAGTACGGGCGTGGTATACAACCTATCCTTCATACTCTGGAAATCCTGTTGCTTTTGCGGCCCCATGCAAACTGACGGTCCTTCCTAGTTAGAACCGTCAATGCTTTAGCAATTTCGGCAAAATTTGGCACCATTCTTCTGTAAAACGGTGCTAAACAGAGGAACACCCTCGCGTCCTTGACGTTTTTGGGGCCGGATATTGTCTGACGGCGATCACTTTGTCAGGGGATGCGGAGACGCTTTTCTCTGACATCACATAGCCTAGATAGCGCACCTCGGGCTGGGCAATTACACATTTCCCAGGATGCAACTGTAAATTTGCCTCATCGAGCCTACGTATACCTCCTCTAATCGCTGAGCGTGCTCCTCAGCTGTGTTTGAGAAAGCAATCAAATCATCAATAAAAATCCAACAATAGGTACATATGAGGTTTCTCAAAACAATATCCATTAACCCCTGGAAATTACTGAAAGTTGGATAATCGAAAAGGTAGGCGATTAAACTGGTAGTGTCCGGAAGGGACAGTAAACCCTGTGCGTTCCCGGTGTTCCTCCTTTATGGGTACCTGCCAAAATCCGCTTTGGCAGTCGAGTGTCGTGAAGTACTTGGATCCGTGTAAGGAGGCCGTAGCTTCCTTGAAGAGTGGTAAAGAATAGGTATTGAATTTCGTCACAGAATTCAGTGCTCCGAAATCTACACAGAATCTGTATTTAGTGGTACCATCTGGGCTTTTCTTGGATACCAAGATCGCGGGCGCTAACCAGGGGTAATGTCTCGGCCTTATAACACCTATCGAGCGTGTCTCCACTTGTGCTTGCATTTCTTGCCTCAGGGCTTACGGGGTTCTGTATTGGGGACGCCTAATGGGTCGCGTCTCACCTATTTGTATCTCATGTTCAATGACATTAGTCCCCTTGAAACCATTTGTTTGACACACTTCGACAAAATTTGACAAACCACAAAAGAAAAATGGGAAAAAAATTTTGCTCTGTTCGCGGTGTAATTTCGATTACGTATCTCGTTTTTCAATCTACCGTAAAAGTATATCGCAACCACTTAATTACAGGTCCTGTACTACCACACTTGCGCACACTTGCATTCGCGTTGATGCTAACCAGTCCGATAAATGCACCGCCGCTACCAAATTTTGTGAAATCCCAGCGCTGCCAACCATTTGTAATGCCCTAATTTCGAGGGTACTAGATTTTACTAGTGACAGCATATGGGACATAAGTATAAGTAGCGTGAGAGGTTCGTAACAATAATACACTAGGAAATGGTAGAAAACTGCCACCAGTCAGTAAATATTGACAGTACGCTATATAAGGGTGTAGTACACGAGGACTAGTAACTGACCAAAATCACACTTGACTATAGATTGTCTGTATATTGTAAATGAGTGATGATAATGCTATAGTACAGATATGAAGGGGCTGGTAAATTGTACAATGAAACAAGAAAGATAAAATGATTATCTTGATCTTGTATAAACCAGAATAACTGTGAATTTAGAATTTAGTTCATATCGTCCGAATTATATTACGAAAGTGTTTCACTCGAATTAATTTGGAATGCAGAAAATTAACTCAGTCAATTCGCCTTACCTTGTAGTATGAAGAAACGATGCAACATCGTAATCAATATTGAACTTTGTATAATAATTATCGTTCTCAGAGTCTTGTAGATACATAGTGACCGGCGAACAGGGGTTCCTTCGAGTGAATTGCACGTCAGCAAAATGCTGGGGTTTATATTAGAGCAAAATGATACATAAACATATTTTAGAGTTGAGACAAACTGATCGCGTCAGAGTTGAGGTTAAACTCTTTGAAAGAATGGGGAACTGACAAGCGCTGAGTAGCAACTGTGAGCGATCGTTCTTTTCGCAATGAGGAAGTGAATAGACTCTAACTGTAACCATTTCAACATACAAATCCAACAAAAATACCAAAATTAATATGTAAAATCTAACACACACAATGATTTAAATTTTACGTTCATTACACTTTTATCTTTTTGTCTTTTTTATCCTGTCATCAATTTAAAACTTAATTTAGTGTATAAAAAAACTGCAGAGGTTGTTACAATACTGTGTCAGAAATGAGATCTCATTTCCAAACAATGTAATTTGTATGCTCTTTTTCAAAATGGTCTAACGCTAGCCTGATGAAGACTTCGCGAGGTCGAAACATGCAGCTGTATTGATATTATAAACATTTTGTTGTGTTCGAGGGTCTTATTCATTCTTTACCACATATTTTGAGTTGTTTTCGAAATGCCTGCTGTAAGATTTTTGCAGCTGTAGTTTTGTGCGCTTTGCAAGTGCGTGGGGAGTGTTTTGAGTAGTTCTTTCATACTTTATGTTGAGACAGGCACGAAGGTTCTTTTCCTTTTTTCTGATTAACAAACAAGTGCGTTTCATTCTGTTTCTTTTATTGTTTGCAATATGAGGCTCCTTCCCAGCATCGCGTTTATCAGCGCCCGTTTTGAAAAGGTCAATGGAGCGTTCACGTAAGTGAAACGACTACATGCAGCTAGCTAACTGCTTTCTTCAGGGCCCAAAATGTCACAGCAGTACGACTCACGGTAGAGCGCCCTGTTCCCACTTTGAAAGACTTCGAAAACTTTTGGTAAGCTTTCTTCCTGAAATGTTGGTTTTTATCTCTTCCTCCCCCCTCTCTCTTTCTTGCTTTATTTTTTATTTTATTTGTTTTATGTTTTTTTTGCATTTTAGGTTTAGGTTTTGTTCCCTTGCGGTAAGCCGTGTACATGGTAAATTGTTTATAATATGGTTCGTCAGCCTTATGACTTACTTTGTTAGTGTGCAGCACGTCTCCTGTTAAAACGTACAAGTAAATCTTCGTCCGATTCGCGTGGTTGTGTGTTTCACGTTAGACCGCTGGGCTGCAGCTTCTAGAGCAGTCCAGCCATGTACCGCTACCACAGTAACCAGACTTCGGTTAGGTTGCAGTGGTTTTCTGCTGAATATTCTGGCATTACATTCAGTTCTGTGAAGGTTTATGATATTTATTCATTAGGATAGGTCCATACTAATATTATGTTGGATTCTGTCCATTGTCTCAGTTACATTTGCTACGCACGACGTTTCTGGAGTTGGCTGTTCATCCATCTTCAGATGATTAGCTGTCACTACTTTTACGGGCAGATATTTTATAGGTCTGTCATACAGTAAGTCATTACAGTAGTGAGGGGTTTTGTTGAAGAAGATATGGAATTAATTAAAAAAAAACAGAAGGTCCCTGATTTGTATCACAACGCCATTCAGAGGTGATCTGCTTGTGAACAGATCTCAAGATTCACAAGCAGATCACCAACAGACAAGAACACCAAACACACACAAAGATGACATACACATGCTGCCACATACTGCGTAATAATACAAACTAACGAACGCAAATCAGCGGGAGGAATAGTAACAGCACAAACCACAGCGGAGGACCCCCTGAAGATGGTCGTGAAAAAAGACCGAAACATGTAGGGGTTTTATACTTACAAACACGTTTTAACATTTTATTGATTTTAAATATTGAAGTGATTGTGTTTTAAAGTGTGAATAGTGCATGAGTTGGATTGCATAACAAGTCAGTTCCATTAGTTTCGTCCAGTAAATATCAGTGGCTTCGTCTTGCGCTACGGTTGAAGCCGCATCTGTCATATCGGTACATCTTACAGCGTACGTAACACGTCTGCTGCTACAAGTTACTGTAAATGTGTGTGTGTATATATGTCGGTTTAAAAACGTTTTTCTACGTTGTCCGACACCTAGACTCCATTGCTTCCTATCTTCCTACTGGCCTTCATTTGGGTTTCTTTCGTTCATGACCTTTATACGCTCCATCCAGTTTTTCTCCCGTCTTCCTCGTGCTCTCTTTTGTTTCGATATCCACTTCAATGCTATTTTGGGTAATCTTCCTTCTGCCATTCTCTGAACATGGCTGCGCCATTTAAATGTGCCTTCATTAAAAACGATATCCTTGGTGCATGTCAATCTGTAACAGTTCGATATTGTTTTCCTGCTGATTTCCTGTCGTATACCTGTGTGTATGTGTTGTCGTTGTTGTTGTACGACCTGAAAAACGAAGCCACATTCGGAGGAAGACCCACATCCTACCATCCATCGCCGTTCAGGTAATCGATTAATCCATGTGACACGCAGGAAATAGCTTCACACCACCCGGCCGGCCACGGGCTGTTCGTAGTCATGTCCCACGTTGCTTCCGTGTTTCAGATTCCTCGTGAAATATGGGGTGTAGCTAATATTGTAACGTGCTCGAGCTGCAGACGAACTGGAATGAGTACTGAGAAACCACAGATTATTCAACACAATTCTGGAGAGGGTCCGTCCGGTGAAAAGGTTTGCTGGATACAGAATTACTTTCACAAATCGTAAGAATATTATCAGTGTTTTACCTGGTTTTTAAGTATTGTCTAACCCATGTTCAACTACATTATGTCATGCCAAGACAAGCGTAACGGTGCTGTATTGTATCCTATGTTACGCACACACGTATGCTAATTTGGGAAGTATCCTGCCCCTTTCCTTGCGCATATTCCATGCATTTTCTACTTCACTTATACTGGTATTAACACTTGGGCTTTGTTGTTAATCACATCATTACAAGTCATTCCTCAGTAAGTACATCAAGTTACATATTAGATCTGTGGTTTACCAGCCTGCCAATAAAAAATTTTGTGGCCAAAGCGCCCTTTTTTCTTAAATTTGGATAAGTCGTGATCAATCGGGGCTTTTATCGCGGGTAACAAATTAAACGGCAAGAAATAAATGACTTACCGAATCGTGTATCGAAACAGCAGTTCCATTTCATGGCGCTACTTATTATAACACTGGAAAATTTCACGCTTAGAACATTTTGGATTGTTACCTCACGAAGCATCCGGACGTTTCCTTTTTGAGCGTCACTGCCTCATTACTTGAAAACGAGCGGAACAAAGAGGGTATACTGTAGCCCAGTCATGCAGCAATATCAAAACGAACAAACTCCTGCAGCGGCACAGACTGATTGTAATATAAACGGCTAAACAAACCAGCTATCTGACGCGAATGTGGGACATTCCAATATATTCCTGTAGTTCCATGTTGCTGAGACTGTTGCTATTACGTTCGTGTAGTTTTACATTCCTGAGGCTGTTTCTGTTATATTGCTATAGTTCTGCATGATTGAGGCTGCTGCTGTTACTTTTCTGTAGTTCCACAGTCCTAAGGCTGTTGCTTTTATATTCCCGCACTGTTCCGTCTGCGAGGCAAATTCGGACCCGAACATATCGATTTGAAGCACGAAGCGTGAAGGTCGTGAAATGTAATAAGTGACAACAAAGGTCTCCTTAATACAATATATTTTTTCACCCACTACACGTTTCAGCTTATTAAAAGTAATTCTCACAGGCGTGAGCTGCCGAAGACTGTCCTCGTCTTTGTGGTGCAAACCTGACGAATTTTACTTAACCTGTAGTATATGCACAGAGCCTTTCCTGAACACATAATACGCATACAATTGATTGACATCTCTACAAATGAGATGCAAAGGTACGTCACCCTTCTCCTAATTGAATTATTTTCATAGACAAGTCGTCTGTCGTCTTCCCAGTCCTTCCGCTCAAAAATATGTTGTAACGTAGGCCTGGCCTCTTGTCAGTATTTCGGTATTCGGTGAGATCTGTTGAAATGACATTAATTACAGTAAATGAAACCGTCTGAATGTGTTGTACGAGTGGCTTGAACAGAACTGGATGTGCTTCCAAATTTGCAAGAGGTTTTCCTCAGAAGTATAATATTCTCAGCAGAATTTTTGACATCTTATGTACTTTTAGCACCGGTCCCAGTTGCCGCGCGGTCTAAGGCGTAGGTCTGCGACCGCTTGCCTCCTGAGATTGTGGGTTCGAATCCCACCAGGGGCATGGATGTTTGTTGTGTGTGTTGTGTGTTTTCAGGTAGAGGTCTCTGCGACGAACTGATCACTCGTCCAGAGGAGTCCTACCGACTGTGATGCGTCGTTGTGTGTTATCTAGAAACCTCAAGAATGAGGAGGCCATGACCCGCGATGAGTCGCAGCGCCACAGAAGACAAATTCATTTTTAGCAATCATGTATTCAACGGTGTACTCTTAGTGAATCAAAGGCACGAACTAACAATTTTGTTACTGAATTTCTGTCTTACTCCAACAAGTTTATCGAGACTTACAGCTGCAGTACAGATGTGTAGTGCCTCGCAGCCTCCTTGTCTGCGACCGCTGCAGGAATAGCCTAAACTAATAACCGGACTCTCCATGCGCATTTTAATTCTGGGCTGCCATCACATTCTTTCGTCGCTTCCCTTAAAACACCGCGATTCGTATTGAAATACCACTCGAAACAGAGATCACCTTCTTGCAAGCCCCTATCCTGATCTCCTTCGATATCAACAAGACAGGCAGTTTACGTGTAATGTAATATTGAGGCGCTTTCTCGTAACCACCATTGCCATGGAAAAACAATATGTATTACATATTCTAAGTGTGTGCCTATATCCTTATTTATCCAGTGTACACAGTACATGCGCCGTGTTATATCGTCATATGTGGCCTGTCCGGCTGTACAGTATTTTTCCACACTAAGTCATAAACGGCACGATTTTGAGGAAGAAAGTTATTGAACTTAAAATGTGTGTTGTGATTATCTGTGCAAAGTTTGTCTGAGACATTTCTCATTTTAAGAAAAATGGAGCGCGTTATTGCCATTGATATACGTAGGTCTTTATGTAATATATCCGTTATTCTTGTCAGATTTTAATTAAACTTGAATTTACTCGACAGATTTTCGAAAAATACTCAAATGTGAAATTGCATGAAAATCCATTCAGAGTAAGTCGTGTAATTCCATGCGGACGGACAGACAAACATAATGAAGCTAATAGTCGCCTTTCGCAGTTCTTGCGAACGCGCATAAACTGCATCGATAGACTACCAATCAGGACGTTAAGTGTCGCAGGTCGTTGCACAGCGTCGTTGTATCATAGTTACGGAGTGTAATTTAGGTTGCTTTTATTGGCGTTCCTATACAAGGTCTTGTATAGTTCTGGCGTTAACACGGGAAATGAGATTTTCATCCAAATGGATGCATTTCAGTACGTGAATAATTCTGTTTGGAAGCGTCGGAATCTGATTTGGCCTTGTTTGTGATAGCACTGTCTCCCGAAGTTAATACAAGTTTGTTATATAAGTTGACAGAATAAACGAACTCGCTGTTAAAGCCAAGTTTATATGGCACTGCCTAGTAGCTACACAGAACAAACAAACAAACCGTAAACTCACTCTTTTGATTGGCAATCATTACGTTCAGGGACACGATCTTTGATTCTGCTTTCAGCAGTATCTCAACGTCGTATCTTATTCCGCGTTTATGACCACAAGAATTGGTACATAATAGTTATGTGACGGAGTTGTAAGTATTGAGCATTTTGTTTATTCATTTAATTATTTATTCATTCATTTATTTATATGGGGCAGATTAGACTGTACGGTGTCGAATATGTGGATGATTAGTAATATTGTGGACAGGATGCGGACGTAAAACCGTTGTGGCCTGACTCCAGGTACTATCCCGAAATCGTGGACGGACTGAGTAAGAGCATCTAACCATCTCGGGTTAGTCCGTTTTTAGGCTCTTTCGGAAAATAGCGAAAAGCAATTATTGCCCTCATCTTGCCTGCCTCTCCGTCTGTCCGCATGAAACAACTTGGCTCCCAATGGGCGGATTTTTATAAAGTTTTATATAAGAGGATTTGTGGAAAATTTATCGATAAAATAAAAGTTTCGTTAGAATGCATCAACGTAATGAATGGGTGCTTTATGTGAACACCTGTGTAAGTCTATGATCATATCTCGGTGAGTTCTTCTTGTAATCAGAAATGTTTCAAAGTTGTATAGAAATTCAATAAACACATTTCATGTTCAATAAATAAATTTTCCGTAAACCGTATTGTTTATGAGATAATGTGGAAAAATACGGTACAGCCGGACAGGTCACAGATGACAATATAATAAGGCACAGAAAAGATTCGATTCGCTTACTGAATGAATAAGACAATAATACAGACGTACACTAATAATATTTAATGCTCAATTTGAACAGCAGTGCGACGTATTTGGTAGCCGGAAAACAGAGCAAAGGAACCAATTGTTACCAAGTAGTAGGAATTAGTTCAGCCTAACACAATTTATTGTCTAATTTACTTATATACAGGCTACATGTTTCGGCTCGCTTGAGCCATCATCAGGCCTTTACTTTTACCTTAACACAGATCCCATTTTTTTT
>Ga0268261_10004436_pt1 | contig 10512 bp, 7 predicted proteins | sample TergutNc150P1_FD_190353 | JGI IMG/M metagenome (GOLD analysis project Ga0268261, IMG submission 190353) | Nasutitermes corniger P1 segment gut microbial community from laboratory colony in Florida, USA - Nc150 P1 (SPAdes) (version 2) | ecosystem: Host-associated > Arthropoda: Insects > Digestive...
CCCACACACACACACACCCCAATCTGCATCTTCTGTACTAGGGATGAAGGAGCCAGCACAAGATGCTCACCATTCAACTCCAATCAGCTGCTGAAGGTTACAAAACCTTCAGTTATACCTCCACATGAAAAAAAAAAAACAACCAGAGTGGGCTTCAGTGTCAAACCTGCACCTTTCACGCAGAATTAATATTTTTATCTATAAATAAATGAGTTACATAGAAACACGCATGAAGCATAAAAATTTTCAGGTCCGATATCAGCAGATTTTACCAAAAAATGTCTACAAATGTTTATTTTGTTGTGAAGAGGCTAATAATTCTTGAAAGAAATATACATACACTGTAAAGTTTCATCTAATCAAACTCAACATCGCATATTCTAATTTCGCACATCTTCAATTAATTACAAATGTACACGCGTAAAACACTCGGACACTGCGAAAATGTCCGCATTTATCACTTCTGAACTGCTCACAGATAGGGAACAGCAAGCACAGTTCAGTTGGCTACAACATGAATATAACACCAAATGTAACATCTGAGAAAGCAGCACAAGCTGTATGAAGCAATCCCATTCCTTTACATATTATTCATCTCTAAAAATTCTCTCACAATAGGAGGCATGAACTTCCCATCATAAATAATCCCATATACAGGGTCCGGCAAAAAAACCTGATGACTTTTATGTTAAAATAAAATGAAAAGTATGCTATCTTTTTACATGAATTTACTACTAAAATTATCTTAAGCATTTTAATTACAATATTCACTTCCTGAATACAGTGTCTGTAAGGTGGCGTCCCTCGTCAACACATTCCCGCAAGCATTTCTGTAAGTTCTGCATCACTCGTTGCAGCATGGTGGGAGAAATTGCTGCCACTTCGTCCCTGATGTTCTGTTTCAAGTCCACCATTGTCCTTGGTTTTTTTTTGTACCCCTTGCTCTCGAGATAGCCCCAGAGGAAGAAGTATTCCGACTAGGGACACTCATTCTGATGAATGTTGAAGTGCCGACAAAATATGAACTGAATCACGACAGAATCGTTGTTTTTGAAAATCGTCTCCACAGCGAAAACCCGATGCTCTACAGATCAGCGCTCCATGGCAACTGAAATGCTTTGAGTCTCACTAGAAGGGCGCTCAAGGACAAATTCCCCACGCCAACGGTTCCACTCACAGCTGTGTTACCAAATCGTCAGGTATTTCGGCCGGACCCTATATTTCCGGTTACACCTCCACATACAATAATTTTAAAAATAGATGACGGTAGTTTAAAGGGGAAGAGTATCAGTTCTTCTTTGGCAGTCTACAGCATTCTGATTGTGGCACATATCCGAAACTGTGAAGCAGAAGAAACACCATCCCTCTTAGTACATCAACCATTGCAACTGTCAAAAGAAAATTCAAATTCAAATAAATCACCAACCAGATGCAACAGTTTTCCAGTTTATTATCCTGACGTTTGCCAGTCCCAGTGGCCGTGCGGTCTAAAGCGTAGGTCTGCAGCCGCTCACCTGCTGAGATCGTGGGTTCGAATCCCACCGGAGGCATGGATGTTTGTCTGTTGTGAGTGTCGTGTGCTGTCAGGTAGAGGTCTCTGTGACGAGTTGATCACTCGTCCAGAGGAGTCCTACCGACTGTGGTGCGTCATTGTGTGTGAACTAGAAACCTCAAGAATGAGAAGGCCATGACCTGCGTTGGGTCACAGCACCACACACAAAAAAAAAAAATTATCCTGACGTTTATTTGCAGCTCAACATGTTTCGGGCATTCTCCCGCCCATCATCAGGAGCTCAATGACTGCAGTAGCAGCCTCTGGTTTTACCTTCGTATCATGGTGATAGCCATGCTGTGTTCGTGGTCGGGCCGGCCCAATCACAAACACAGCACGGCTATCACCACGATACAAACGTAAAACCAGAGGCTGCTACTGCAGTCATTAAGCTCCTGATGATGGGCGGGAGAACGCCCGAAACATGTTGAGCAGCAAATAAACGTCAGGATAATAAACCGGAAAACTGTTGCATCTGCTTGGTGATTTATTTGAATTGTACAATGATGCACGGGCTTACAAACCTTAAATTTAAAAATATAAAAAAAAAACTTGTACGAATATTTAAATATTATACTACACAGCCAACTGCTTAATATTCTGGGCTTATGGCTGATGGGAGGATGCAGTGTAAAATGCAAGGATCCACTGTGAAACTGTGCAATGGCAGGATGCACTGTGAAACAGGAGAATGGACCATGAAGTTAATAAAATTATGATCCATAAACCATCACTCTTGGTAAAGGTAAAGGTAAAGCAATTCCATTACAGGCCTGGACAGGCCCTAAGGGTTCCAGGAAGCTGAGGCTCCCAGATTTCAAGACAACTGGCACATGAAGGTGGTAAGGTTGTCAGACCTACGCACCGGCCGCCTTTACCCCCAGGAAACATCCCTGCTCCTCATTTCTATTAGAGGCTGAGTCGACCCCACGGCCATAGTGCGGCCGGAAGGATTATGTTAATGAAAAAATCCAAAGACACCATCGGGAATCGAACCCGCGACCTTCTGGCTTGTAGCGCAGTGACCGTCACTCTTGGTCAACTAAATATTTGACCATGAAAATCATTTTCACTCTACGGTGACACTACGGCTATAATTTGCCAAATGTGTGTACAGATGAACTGTTCTTTAACTGGAAGTTTAAAATATAGAACAGGATGCTAGTGGGATCAGGACGGAACTGGAACCAGTTCCGTCCAAAGCAGTCAGCAAAACCTGTATGACATACACCTACTGCTGTGTATACAGAACTAGACTACTGATGATGGACAGAAACCCTGTCCAAAACATGTAGAGTTCTATTCCAACAATAAATTTGAGAAATTAGTGCATCTCGTTGGTTTTATTATAAGAATATATCATGATGGACGGTCCTGTGAATGTTAAAAGAAAAAGAAACAATACTTAAATTAAACATTTCTTAATTAGATGATGATGATGATGATGATGATGATGATAATAATAATAATAATAAATTTAACTGCAAATGGGCTGTTGCCCGGTGGCATTGGTTATAATGCGTGTACATAAATATGAAACAAGGATCTAAGAAATTTAAGTCAAGAGGGCTACATGAGAAGCATGCAGAAGCAACTTGGAGTCTTGGGAACCATCTCAGCATTTGTTTTTGACACAGGGAAACCAAGAAAAACCTGTGTGAAGGTGGCCAGTTGCAGGACCTTCCGGATACTTACTTCTAGCCAGCAATCTGGCAACTAAAGTTCCCCATCCGCACTTAATAAATAAGAACATACTCAGAGTATTAACATGAAAATATTTTACAGTGACACAATGACTCCTGGAATGTCTATGGTGAAAGGAAGACATTTCTGCTACCTGGTAATTCTGCCAGAAAATATCCAATTTCCTTCTAAGCAAACACAAAATATTCTAGTTGTGATAAGAATATCTAGCAACAAGAACCGAAGCAAAACAGCCTCATTTGCAGGATTGTGCATATTGGTTTTGATCATTCATGGAAAATTATTATAACCACCCTCATGCATCAAATTGTAGTTCCCTCACTTGTCTGTGCCCATTGACATGCAGTAACACACGAGAGGCTCAAAAAGGCCTATGTGCATCGGGACCAAAAAGGCTCAAGCCCATTTACTACTATATTCTAATACATTAGAGGCTGCATCTGTTTGTCACTGAGCACCTACCTACATACTGTACGTTAAAGAATGTACTTTCACTGTACTTTTCACAGTTTTTTGAACTGACTATTGTCTTCATGTTTTATTTTGGCCTGGAAATCATATCTACATGCTGACTGAGAACCAATGGACAAAAAGACAAGGAGAGTAATGTCTCTGTTACAGTAAATGCAGGTGTTAGATAATACGTGGGTGCTCTGAAAAGTTCTCTGCCTCGACCATCGATGGCAACACCATCGGCAAGATTTTTTTTTCCCAAGTTGGTACATCTGTCATAAGCATCCATGTGAAATTGCAAGTCATTCTATCAATTAGTTTGTTTTATATAGCTGTCTGAAGCAGGAGTGTTGTCTGTATCCCTTAAAATGGATAAAATTGAGTATTGTGCGGTTATAAAATTCTTTGTAAAAGAAGGTTTAACGCCGAATGAAATTCATTCAAAGTTTATAAAAGTTTATGAGGACTCTTCACCTTCATTTTCAACATTTAAGAAATGGGCTGCTGAGTTTAAACGTGGCTGTACCAGCCTCGAAGATGATCCACGTGAAGGATGTCAAAAAAGTGCAACAACACCAGAAATCATTGAACAAGTGCACGATATGGTACTGGACGACCAGCGGATGAAAGTGCGTGAAACTGCTGAGACTATAGGCATTTCAAAAGATCGTGTAGGATATATTTTGCATGAAGAATTGGATATGAAAAAGCTTTGCACAAGATGGGTGCCGCGCTTGCTCACAGCAGATCATAAACGCACTCGCATGAAAATCTCTGAACAGTGCTTGGAGTGTTTTAACAAAAATAAAACTAATTTTGTGCGTCGATTTATTACTATGGATGAGACTTGGATTCACCATTACACACCAGAATCCAAACAGCAGTCAAAACAGCGGACAGAAGCCGGTTGTTCGGCGCCAAAGAAGACAAGGTCAGTTCCATCAGCAGGAAAGGTCATGGCATTGGTGTTTTGGGATGCTGAAGGCATTTTGTTTATTGGTTATCTTGAAAAGGGTAAAACAATAACCGGGGAATATTATTCCAATCTTTTAACCAGACTAGACGAAAAAATTCGTGAGATAAGACCCAGTTTGCAAAAGAAAAAAATCATCTTTCATCAGGACAATGCACCCGCCCACAAAAGTGTTTTGGCAATGGGAAAATTACGGGATCTGCACTATGAATTGTTGGAACATCAACCCTATTTCCCAGATTTGGCTCCCTCTGACTTCTCTCTCTTCCCAGAACTCAAATTCTTCCTCATTGGTCAGTGTTTTTCTTCGAATCAAGAGGCAATTGCAGCTGTAGAGGGGTATTTTGCAGATCTTACAAAGAACCACTACAGGGATGGGATAATGACGCTGGAGCATCGCTGGAATAAATGTATTAGTCTTAAGGGAGATTATGTTGAAAAATAAAAATAATTTTGAAATTATAAATTCGTTTTTTCATTGTTAGGCCGAGAACTTTTCAGATCACCCTCGTACAGCTAAGGGATTGAAAACTGCTAAGTTCAGAAGACATCATGGTGTAAAGAAATCAACCATTCACTTAATTAAGAAAAATCTAGACAAGATCAAAGGAAGCATTAAGGACAAGTCCCATCAAGTGCAAAAACTTCTAGTTTCATGCCAGGTTGCGCTATTCGACCTGACAAACAAAAGGGAGACAAGAGAACTGGAACACAACCAGCAGTCAACACATACAGTCAAGAGAACAGAGCAAAGCCCACACAGCAACCTGGCACATAATCATACACGGGCAACAAGGCACGACCACCCAGACACGTCACACACAGGCATAGCCACACAAAAATAATGCATCAACAGAATAACTAGTAAACACTGAAGACAATGTCAGGTACTGTCACAACATGTCTGTTATAAATAAATTAGTGAAAGTGCAAGGCAGTAAACAAGGACAATAGTGAACCTCCAGAAAATCATTATACATTACAAACACATCCATCCACTACTAGTATAAAAACATTTAGATATTAGAGGTCAAAAACAACTCTTAACAATCACTTTGTTCCTGTATACAAAGTTACAGGTCTCGGCTGCAGCTGTGTATGTGGAAACAAAGTGACTTAACAAACAATTTCGTTTGACTGCCTTTGTAATTCCTGAATGTTTATAACACAATGTCCAATAATAAAAACAGCATAAAAACCAAACCACATATAAACAATCCTACAAGCAACATGTGCCATGCCAACCCACGCCTTTACTGCTCACTTGAATAAATAAATATAATGCAGCAATATATAAAATAAATAAAAACAATAATTTCACTATAGTGGTCCAGGGAAGAACCACCAACAGACTCTATATTAATCTACGCCCAAATAAACCAATATTTCAAATGATCACAACTCTAAGTGATTCCTTTTTTCCAGTATATTCTTATCACACTGCTTACGATACCAAAGGCCTAAAAGAATTACTCACCATTTATAGTCACTTTAATTTTCTTTACTGCACAACACAATTTCGATTCTGTTGAGGCAATGAAACCCTATTCAAATCTCGCTCTATTTCATCATCATCTTCAATCCTGAAAAAAATTTCATAACACTTTACTGTCATTGCAGTTACTTTCACACGCATGAAGGAAAAAGTGAAGACAATCTGAAAAGCAGGACAGTAAGTTTCATACTGTGGTCTTCTGGGTCACAACACTGTGCGGTCTGGTAAGGTGGTTCCGTTACTGTTAACACTGAAGATAGAGGCAGCATGTTCCTATACCACCAATCAGACTGCCTGACATCATAACCAAGCACACCACAATACAAATCTTTACTGCCATAGAAATCAAAAGACTTTACAACTGCACATACTGTGTGAGTTGTTAATTGACCAAAAGCCTTTTCCACGATTTTTGGTATTGGCACATGTGTTTTGGCACTGAGTTACACCATCTTCAGTGCCTTGTTGAGTAAATAGGTAAAAACACATCAGACCTGACACTACATATGCTCAGTGATAGCAATATCAAGCTTGTAAAGCAAAAAGGTACCGAAGATGGCATAACTCGGCGCCACAGCACACATTTCATCAATAAAAAAAATGTGGAAAAGGCAGTTGGTCAACAAGGCACCACACAAAAACCAAAAAACTTTAAGCACTCTGACAGCGAATTTCACATTACGAAAATAAAAATTTGTGATGCTTCCTTTTACAATTCAGAATTACACTTCACACGTTTTTACTAATTTTAAATGTAACTCTTACCATATTTACGTATACAAATACAAGACAACCTCCTTCACAATCTCCAGTTTCCAGGAAAATAACTATATTCACATTAGTCACGTTTTTATGTCACTTAATATTTGCATTCTTTAACATTCTGAACTTAAAATAATAATCAGCATCAAAATACTGACAGTATTAACTACAACAAATGTTACAAACACATCATGAATTGAACTAGTCACTGCGAACACTTCATATCATATCATATATCATATCATTTATTTTCATTTCGTGGATTACAAAATCCATATGGATATGGAAATAGTCAAATCTGCTTAAATTTGCTTCATCACAAGAAGATGAGTTTTCTTCTTATCTTCCACAGGACATTCATACTGTATGACATGCAGCACTTTTTAAATCACTTCTGAGGTGGATTCTAGTGCAATGTTATTCCAAACTGTCTTAACCCACTGACCAATCAGTTCTTCAAGATGATCCTCGGTTTCCTGCTAATGTTAGTGGGCACTTCCCTGAAAGCAGTCATTCACTGTACAGGTGACATAGACTTTGAACAATTTGTTAACTACCAAATTAAAGAACGTGTAATAACTGAGAGTTCATGCCTCCTGGTATGGTCAATAGATCTCTGTTTGGATGAGAAAGAAGAGCTTTCATTTCTCCGTTAAGTGACCCTTGAAAGCATCTAAAACCTCCATTACACTTTTCTTTAGATCAGCAACTGGACTTCCGTCCAAGTCTTCCCTCAGTCATTCATAGAGTTCCTCTGTCATCCACCCATTCTGGCTACACTTATACATAATTCCACTAGAAAACCTTTCTTTCAGAAGATATTTTCTCTTCAGAGTAACAAACAGCACCAGCTTCCTCCTCCCAGCCAGAACTTGAAGCATCAGTTATTCTCATTTTGGCATATCCTGTTATTATGATGCTTTCACATCAACTGTAGTGGTGGTCAGCATGTCAATAAGAATTAAGAGTCTCACCTCCATTACCCATTTGTCCAAAGGAATAATCATAATTTTGATGCACATTAATTACATGATTTCTGAGGGCAGCTTGTGCACTACCATATCTCTCCAATGAATAGCCAAACATTTACAATGCATAATTCTTATTGCACAACCGTTACTGACTGTACGCTTGTGGAGAAATCATCAGTGATGTAACAACCTTGACTTCCAATGCCTCAATTCATTCTGCCTCTCCGGCAATGGAAAGGTCACATTTATTCCTAAACTTTTTCATCAATGGCACTGAGGTTGTCCTAATTGACCCACAAAATGATTTCTGACTGAATATTCTCCCTTTTATAAGAGCCCTTCTTGTTTTGTTCAGACCAATACATTCTGCTCCATGACAAAGAATTTCCATGCTGCAGCACAGTTGTATTTAAGATTAACCCTTTACAGACAAAGCGCAGACCGCTTTATTTAAAGACCCAGTCCGTACCGCGCTGTAAACACTTTTCATCTCGGTTATAAAAACCAATCAGTTTATGCTGTAAGTGGCAAAAGTCGCTGTTTGTTCTGAGCTAAATACAAAACACATAAATACGGTGTGGGCTGAGCATACAGTTGTTGAATGTTAAACCTGTTGGTGCATCACGTAACCAGTAGGCTTTAAAAGGTTAACATAATAACTAAAATTCATTAATTTTGTTTATAAGTTGAGCCCCAGTTCTTCTTATGACAAATTATGAAGCAATTTTCATCTTATATTTCAGCAAATACAGTATATTTCTTTTCACCTGTTATTCTTTAAAAACTAAAAGCTAAGTAGAAAATGTAGCTAGAAGTACTGACTTCTTATCAGCATCACTTAACGTTTCAAAGACCGGCACACGCACGTGGGAATACACCCCTTGAATTTCATTTTATACATTTACATAAAAACAAAATTTAGTGCATTTTTTAACACACGACACATAATTTCCATTTTATTTTCCATAAAATGATATTCATTTCCATATTTTATCTCTTTCAGTTCAAACAATACTCACATTTTTCGTATACCATGTACTAAAATTTAAATACCCACTCCGGTAGAATAAAAATTAATGGCTGTGGGACGTGCACCTATTTCAGTCATATGAGCTAATCTGGCAGCTGTGATGCTTCACAGGATACATGACTAAACTAAAATGGTTTGCTCTGGTGAAACAGATGATGTGCACATAGGGCTTAAAAGACCACTACCTGACAGTTATTAAGTATTTGATACAAAATCTTTTAATTCATCCAGGCACTCCGAGTACATGATATCAAGTAACATACCAGCCAGTGGACTTGAATGTTTGTTTCACAATCGGAAGACCTGAATTTAACTCGTACTTGCAATTTTTCACATAGTTCCTCAGTTTCTTCACAGAACCATGCCAAATGCTCATACAGCTCGGCACCAAGCCATACAAACGCAAGAACACGTACCTGGCGGCAATGACACACGGATACTTACGCTCTCTCTTGCGAGTCCAGGTGATGAACCAATTCATCCCTCTTATTGACAATAGTAACCAGTTCATCAAGTAATAAATTTTCGCGAACTTTCTGTTCTTCTGTCTTCTGCCAGTCTGCAATTGTGTGGACAAAAAGTAAAAGAACATGTAATAAATTATAGTGATTACGAGAGGTATATCAGCAACACAGAAACAAGCCCCACGGACGGTAGCCATCACAATGCTCACAGTTTCTCCTACTCTGCCTACTCTTGTATTCCCCTATAGCTACCTCTGGCATATGACGTCTAACACATAGCACTTATTACTATGACTACCAACACTTACGTATACACATGTGGCTACATAACTGGGTGGAAGTACAATGCAGCAGGCAGCATAACAACTCAAGGGAAATATTGAATATTTCAGGCCATGACACTATTGTGCAGCCTCAGTATCCTGAAAAGCGTCTACTTTACTAGCTTTCTTACAATGAGGAATGATCAGTCGACAAGCAATGCATTATATTTATATTCACACTAGCTTTCATATAGAAAAGATAAAAATCTGGAGCTGTTTCAACATACAACCACAATGCTACAACAACCAATCCACTTCACAGTGCTAGGACACACATGAACGTGTTAAGGTTGTCAGCCCTATGCACCGACCACCTTTACCCCCCAGGAAACATTCCAGGTACTCATTTCTGTTAGAGACTGAGTCGACCCCAGGGTCATAGTGCAGCCGGAAGGATTATGTCAATGAAAAAATTCCAATGACACCATCGGGAATCGAACCAGCGACCTTCCGGCTTGTAGCGCAGTACCTCAACCAACTGCGCCATCATGTGCCCCCTTAATAAACATATATTGTTGATATAACAAGTAATACAAGGTGGGATGTGATGTTATGTAGTGCAGTAGACAGTTACCTATCTATTGGACTACACAATGCTACATCCCAAGCAACTGCAATCTTAACACATTGAGGACGGGGTCATTTAAATTGTTTAAACGCCCGTTCCCGGGGTTTTTAACAATTTTAACCCTTTAAATGCTGAATTAAATCCCATCTGCTATTTGCTGGCATTATTAGCTCACCATTTTCTCCACGTTAGCAGGATAAGGGTTAAATCATTAACC
>Ga0268261_10004437_pt1 | contig 10511 bp, 6 predicted proteins | sample TergutNc150P1_FD_190353 | JGI IMG/M metagenome (GOLD analysis project Ga0268261, IMG submission 190353) | Nasutitermes corniger P1 segment gut microbial community from laboratory colony in Florida, USA - Nc150 P1 (SPAdes) (version 2) | ecosystem: Host-associated > Arthropoda: Insects > Digestive...
AGAAACATCAAGAATGGGTGCTCCATATATATATGACATTAGTAGCCTAAAGGTTAATAATTTAACCCTTATCCTGCTAACGTGGAGAAAATGGTGAGCTCCTAATAATGCCAGCAAATAGCAGATGGGATTTAATTCGGGCTTTAAAGGGTTAATTTTATGTAATTTATATAGAAAAGTTGTGTATCAAGTTGGTATCAATAAAGGAATTACAAATAGAACTGTCTTCACAATGTCAAAGAAGAATAAAATAAGCCACAACTGCTCTTGGTAGTGGGTTGCTCATGTTGATCGCTGCGAAGTAATGTAGAGTATGCAGTTGATACCAGTTTTAACTTTGCTCATTTTGAACCTGAGACCAGAATGGCAACAAATGCTTGTGCATGCCTGGAGTGACTGCCCACCCCATGGGAGTGGGCACAGTAGGAAGTAATTCTGGGGCACCACCAAGAGACAGCACAACACAAAATAGCATGCCTTCATGATCAGCATGTGCAGAATATTTACTTTTTCTTCAGAATTCAGGCATCTGCATAAATCTCTTCACAAGACAGTCTCGTACCCAAGTTGGGGAGATGTTCATTAGAAAATGGTAGTACTCGTATCGAAAAGGTCCATATTTATAGTTAGATTGTGGGTAATTGGACAGAAGTGCTTCTCCCAACAATGAATACAGCTTGTCATTTGGAACTGGAACTGGCCTTCCTGCAACTGGTATGGCAGATAGATGTTCATTGTATCTTCTGAAATAATCACCAAAAAATTGGTGATCAGGAGATGTCATTGCTTCTTCCATCTCCCTAGCATACTCCTGCTGTTGAGCCATGATGCTGCTGTGCTGAACAAAGGACCCTGAAAAATAATGTTACTGCTTATATCGCATGGAACAGCTACAAACAAGGTGACATTCCTCGTCTTTAACCTTTAAGAACCGTGCGTCCTATATACAGGACGGGCGTACCGCTACCCTCCAGATGTTGCATTTTATATATTTTTTTTCAACAAATATAAGTACTTAGTATTTTAAACATGCTGCACACTCTCTGTTTTTCTCTTCAAAATGCTGTTTATTTCATAATGCTACCTTTTTTGGTTCCTGTATTATTCACATTTTACATACAGGGTGTGCTAAAATTTAAATGTAAAACTCCGGTGCCAAAAGGTTAATGCACTTGGCAGCAATCATATGAATTCTAATTGAGATGTTCTTTCCATTGTTAAAAATATAGTCATGTGTGTACCTCACATCTTATATCTAGTATTGGCACTTAAACCACTGGAAAGATCCCTTTATACTTGATAAGGGAAACATTCACTAAAGTTTATCTGAAATTCACATGTTCAGTCATACTGGCCCATAATAAAGTAAAATAGACTGTAGAAATGGATGAACACTTGGGATTATACTTAACAAATCATGGAGAAGAATTCTGTATACTATTTAGTAAACTCTTTCAAGTCATGTTTATATTCAGTTAAGGTAAAGGTAAAGTGCACCCTTGTACAGGCACTGAGGCTCTGTACAGGCCGTACAGCCCATAGGGGGAGTAGAGTTATAGCTCTACTCTTTCATGATCACGGCACTAGAAGGGGGTGAGGGTCAGCGTCACGCCCCGGCCACTCTTTACCCCTGGGAAAGACCCGGTACCCATTGTACAGGAGGCTGGGTGGGCCCCAGGGCCGGTCTGGACAGGTGCGAAAAATCTCGCCCCCACCAGGATTCGATCCCCGTACCATCCAGCCCGTAGCCAGTCACTATACTGACAGTGCTACCAGGCCCACACTATTTACTATAGATACAAGAAAATTAAATAAGGGATATATATCTACACACTGAAAATGAACTTGGAACCTACATCAATACTTTTGTATTATCCCTCTGAAGGCCAATTTAGCATACAAGATGCCACACTTTCACATCAGAAGTATGGGATAATGGTCTTAGTATATTTTAATTTATCTTATCTCCTATGTTTGTATTTAGTTTTGGTTCCCAAAACACCCAGAGCACCGTAAAAGTCAGGATTTTGATTGCACAAAAAAATATATATTTTAATGTGTTGTATGTGATGATCGTTCTGCATATTTCACGTTGCCTGATGAAAGATTCTAGGTGCGTTCACAAAATTGCGATAAGCGACTATTAGCTTTGTCCCGTCTGTCCGTCCGCCCCTCTGCGTGGAACAACCCAGCTCTAACTGGACAGTTTTTCATGACATTTTATATATGACTATTTTTCGAAAATCTGTCAAGAAAATTCAAGTTTCATTACAATCTGACAAGAATAACGGGTACTTTACATGAAGAGAAATATACATTTTTATCATACCTTGCTCAGTTCTTCTTAGAATGAGAAATGTTTCAGACAGAAATTTTAGGGAAAATCTAAACACTTATTTCATGTTCAATAACTTTTTTTCCCCCCTGAAAATCCTGCTGTTTGTGACATAATGTGGAAAAATGCGGTACAGCCGGACAATTCACAGATGACAATATAATAAGGCACAGTGTATTGCATGCTGGATAACTAAGGCAACAGACACACACTCAGAATATGTAATAATTATAGCTTCTCCATAGCAACAATGGTTATGCAAATGTGCCTGAATGTTACGTTATATATGCATTGCCTATCTTTTTTAACCCTTTAAACGCTGAATTAAATCCCATCTGCCATCTGCTGGCATTATTAGGAGCTCACCATATTCTCCACGTTAGCTGGATAAGGGTTAAAGATGCTGAAACATGTCACAGTAAATGATATAGCAAGACAACATTGAACGTTGTTAATGACCGTCCTTACTCTTCAGTTTACTGTGTGTGTATCATAACAGGATGTTCCATGTAAAGACAATATATGGGGTTAATGGAACACACTGGGATATCCTCTGTTTGTTTGTTTATACAACTACACACTGCAGCCTTAAGGCTTATTGTGCGATCTTGGTTAGACATTCCAACTTTCGCCACCAGGCGTCTCCACACGTGTCACCACGCGAGAGCACCCTGCGGCAGAAGGTGGAACTGTGAGCGAGAAATGTCCGGTAATTTTGCCTAATTGCCGACTTCCACGTTACATTTAGGTATCTTTTACATGCCGTAAAGCTACAACATAGGACCGACGGCTTTACTTCCCCTCCAAAGGAAGGTATGCTGAGGATTTTTTAGCCCTAAAAATTCGATGGCTTCAGCCGGGTGTGAACCCGTGAACTTGGGTACCAAAGGCCAGCACGCTACCTCTAGAGCACCGAAGCCGCTTTATCCTGTGTTAAAATAAACATAAGTGCAATCAGGATGCATTATAACTTCCATCTATTGCATTTTCTTTCATGTACCTGGAATAAAGGTGATAACACGAACACCGTACTTGGCCTGTTCGACACGGAGTCCATCACACCATGCCGCAAGACCTGCTTTGGTGGCACCGTACACAGCAAGACCTGGCAGAGTGGCTAATGCACAGTGGCTAGTGACTGTAATTATGCGACCTGCAGAGACATACGAACACCAGTAAGTGGTACTTGTAAGTTGTCAGTTACAGTGAGCCAAATGGACGTGACTGTCAGCAGTCATAGCGGGGGGAGTCAAGACTTGTTTCAAGGAAATGTCCCAGGGTTTATCTAGAGCAGTGTTTCTCAACCACCGGGCCGTGGCCCAGTACTGGGCCCTGGCATCAATTATACCAGGCCACGAGAGGTTCTCCTGGAATTTGTCATTTTAGTTTTCTAAGCATTTTTCATGAATAAATATTTTATAGTGGAAATATTCTGAGGAGAATAATATTGGTGAATGTGTCGAAAAGCTCATTTCATTAGTCCAGTGACTGATAACTAATTTAAATGTAATTTTATATTTGTCAACATGCCACACCGTATACATAAGTGTACTAATACTCTTTATGATTATGCCATAATTAATTATTAATACTCATGTTATTTTCATGTACGAACTTCAAAAAAATTGGAAAGGTATTTACGAGTAAATTTGTTGGGACCAGGCCCTCGTCTTATGAAAAAAGAATTTTCCCAGCTGCGGTCTCACAAAGGTTGAGAAACACTGCTCTAGAGAGTTTAGACATTTCATAAATTACCTTAGAAAGCACAGTCACTGCTCAAAAAAATCATAGGAGTTCCTGTTCTTTACCTCATATGTGGTTACTTTTGTTATCAACATCATGACATTTTGTTCCCCTTATCAAGTGTTCAAATACCCAGCTATTTTTGGAACTGGCAGTGTGGCTGCATTGCTAGAGTTATTTTGTCAGTTGGCCACCTTGAATCGCAAATAACTCTCTGAAGTTGAAGCTTATACTGTTGTCTGTATAACTGCTGATACGTGTCCATCTTCACATGAGGTTTAACCCTTTAAACTTCGAATTAAATCCCATCTGTCGTTTGCTGGCATTATTAGGAACTCACCATACTCTCCACGTTAGCAGGATAAGGGTTAATTTATGAATATAGATCAAAAAGGCCCTGCTTTGGAAGTGGGAAGTACTGATAATGACAGGGTAGGTACTAAAATGAATTCATGCTTTGATTTTCATACTTGATCTTGTATTTTAAGAACAAGATGTGCCTAGGGACGGAAACCAGATATTTGGCGCTGCTTTGGTTCTACATACCCTGTACAGGTTGTCCAGAAGCTACAACATTAAGGAAGGGGTAAAAATGAAATAATAAGTGATACTCAATAACTATAACTAATAATTTTGAATGAATATTTAAACCACACCTGGAGACTCAACCGCAGTACTAGCGCACTGCGCTAAAAGCCCTGACTACCCCCTGCCCCCCCCCCCACACCCACACACACATACACACAGATATATATGCGCTCGGGACAGTACAGAGAAAATGCCATACAAATTTGGTTGTTCTGTACAAAGTTCATGGTAAGACATTAGGAATTCACAAGAAGGACACTTACGTTAGCTGAATTAATTCTTTACCCAATAACATAGCATCACATACATACAGACTTCAATCTTTCCATAAATGACTTGGTTTTAAGCTGAATGCCTTCAAATGTCTGATCTCTAGACACTGTTATTCCACTATTTATAGTTGATGCAGCTAACTGTATGTCTCTGCTGCTCAACACTTATATAGGACTATTTTTAAAGACAATATCTAACCTTGATAAACAGTCTGTAACCTACTTTAATACAAAACACATAAATTCTGTGATCTCGACATACACTTAATACTAAACTCACTGTAACAAGGCTAAATGTGTCCCACATACAACCAGCCTCACTGCTGCCATCTTCTTGCCCTCTTTCAATCTACTGCCAACTCTGCCATCTTTGTTTCAAGCTGCTAACAAATGTACAAAATGTCCAGAACAGCAAACATCTGCTTTCAAACTTCAGTTTTTTTTCATAACTACTATAAATTGTGGCTGCTAACGAACATGTTTCGTAATGTAAAGCATCAGACTGTCAAATGTGAAGAGGTTTTCCTCCAGTAACTTCACCAGGTCATTTGTTTTTATACCTTTATACTTTCTAAGCAATGGGCAGAAACTTTTGGTGACCCTCATTGTTCCCAGTAAATTCACGTAAATTTGGTGCTGTATGTGCCGCTCTGTCTGCCATTCAAATTCACCAAATATCATTACACCAGCATTGTTTATTAATGCTCTTAATTCTGAAAGAGAAAAGATGCATTCACACTTTGGTCAAACATAAAAGTCTGCACTAATTATTCATTTAAAAGTTTATGGAATGCGTAGTAAAATTAAAAAATCAAATGATAATTACATTTCAAACAACTGTTTTGGAGAAAAATATCCATAGTCACTAACAGCCAGGTTTATACCCCAAATATTCGATACAGTGGAAATATAAAATGTGGGTGAAAGCTATGCATGTGTATCTGTACCTACAGTGGTAATCACAACCACCACCACCACCACCAACAACAACAACAGCAGCAACAACACAGATAAAAGTAGAATCAGCAATTACTATACCAAATAGTGGCACACTAAAATTCCCTCCAAAATATTTGGATAGCATCCTTGCTTCACTTTGTGTGATGCTAACAAAGAAAGAACCACTATTCCAGGATCACAGTTTTATAGGATGTGATGTCATGCAGTTTGGCAGGTAATTTCCAAAAATTCAGAAGAACTGCTGCCATTAACTTGGATAATAACTTGGGGAGGGGGAATCAATCATGGGTATTAGAAGCTTTATGAAAGATTCAGGTTAATAATGAGGGGGGATGCTGTTTGAATAATTTTTGTTTCTGTCTTTACACTACCCAAAATATCACTTTATAATATTTCTAGTTTTTATTTGCCCCTCTCCAACCCACTATGAAAAAACTATTCTTAGGTTGAAAAAATTGGAGGGTAATCCCCCCCCCCCTTTGCACCCCTCAACTTAAGCATATGCCTGCTGCCTCAAAACTTCTACCCTGAAGACAAGACAACAGGTTCTTCCAAAATGTTGATACCTGTCTAATTTACAACATATCACATCATGACCCAGATAACTGTGGTCTTATTGGTCACTGCTTTGAGAATTTCACATCTCAGCTATGCTGGGAATGAAAAATTTATGTGATTCATAAAATCAGTTTTAATAACTGCTGAAATGCGTGTCATAAAGCTGTGTCAGTTGGCACACCAAAATTCTTAAATACAAAATCATCATCAAGTAATACAAATAATGACAATATTAATAACAGTACTACCAGCAGCAGCAACAGCATCAGCAGCAGTAGTAGTAGTAGTAGTGGTAAAAGTTCCTCCTGTTCTAAAACACCTTGTTGAAACTAGTGACATCCAGGTAAAGGTTCATTTGGCATTTATTGGTACTGTAATTTTGTTTGTTATTTTGAGAATAGGATGCTGAGGAAGGTATTTGGGCCTAACAGGGATGAAGTAGCAGGGGAGAGGGGAAGACTACATAAGGAGGAACTCTATGATCTGCACTGCTTACCATTGGGTGGGGCATGTGGCACATACGGGGGTCAGGAGACATTCATACAGGGTTTTGGTGGGGAGGCCTGAGGGAAAGAAACCACTTGTATGACCTAGGCATAGATGGGAGGATAATATTAAAAAGGATCTTCAAGAAGTGGGATGGGGAAGCATAAACTGGGTTGATTTAGAAGGACCAGGCAGCAGGCACTTGTGAATGTGGTAATGAACTTTTGGATTGAATAAAATGCATATACTTGACTACCTGAAGATATGTTAGCTTCTCAGGAAGGACTCTGCTCCTTGTAGTTAGTGGTAGGCACTGATGGCTTTGGAAACCCCTTCCACACTAAGCACTAAATGCTACAGATAGATAGATAGATAGTTAGCTAATAGTATGCACTGGTGGCTTTGGAAACCCTTTCCCCACCATGCACTAAACGGTATAGCTAATATAAATTATTTTATCTGACACATATCGTTTGGCATTATTGGCCGCTATTCCCTCTAGTGTGTGGGCGTTACACTGAATAATAGGTCTGCCAACAGCAAGAAACATGCGATACTAGGCAGATAAAATATCCCTGCACCACAGTAAACACAACCGGCGACACATTGTCATGCAGTGATATCGATGCTCTCTGTTCGCATACCAAGATCCGGATCTTGCACCAGCATATCGTCCACGGCTTTAACTGCCGCCCGCACGCTGGTCTCATTGGTGATGTCAAGACTTAACACCTGCAGCCTTTCGGAACGCAACTGCAGCAACTGCTTGCTTCCTTCGCCATCAGGTTGCAGGCAGCCTGCCAGCACGGTAAATCCCAGTCTGTGAGCGTGCAAAGCAAAAGTGTAACCCAGGCCCGAGTCGCATCCTGTTATGAACACAATTTGGTTTGCTGAACCTGTTGACAAATTCTGCCTTAGCAGACGCTTGAATATTGCAGATACATTACAACTACAGAGCAGCACCAGTACTGCTGCTGCAGCACTTCCCCACACCGGCAAAGACACTACGGTACCCATTCTGTTGCTCCGCCCACTTGTGACTGCCTGACCTTTGGCGCCAAGCTGCAGGTTCCACACCGATCGCTAATCCGTGCCAACCGGAGCACTGCTGGCGTATGAGCGGCCGTACGAAGGAATGGGGACGTCTCTCGGCGCAAGCATTGGAAAAAACCTTGCAGGAAACATTGAACCCATTTGTCGAGGCATGGGGTGGAGTCAAATCTGCGGTCACGTGGCAAAGATAGAAGCAGAAGGAGAGAGCATTGCGCATGTATATTTAAAACAGTTTATTTTTTGGGTATTGGGACCTCTCACACTGGAAGCTGCCTAAGATACGATCAGCGTACGATTCTACTTTACACGTCCATGGAGCTCGTACGTTAGATAGAACTTTAGTGGGAACTCTTGGATTGGAAACTAATTAAGATACGATGTCGATACGATTAGGATGCTATACGACTTACCCATTTAGGGAGCTCTTAGATTGGACACAAATTATGATACGGTGCGATTCGATTAGCTTACGATACGACTTACGCGTTTAGGGAGCCCTTACACTGGACACTACTTAAGATAAGATGTCAATACGATTAGCTTACGATACAACTGTACCTTCGTACACTAGACACTACTTAAGATAAGATGTCAATACGATTAGCTTACGATACAACTCTACCTTTGTACACTGGACACTACTTAAGATAAGATGTCGATACGATTAGCTTACGATACGACTGTACCCATTTAGGTTGCCCTTACATTGGACACTAACCATAAGATGTCAATACGATTAGCTTACGATACAACTGTACCTTCGTACACTGGACACTACTTAAGATAAGATGTCGATACGATTAGCTTACGATACAACTGTACCCATTCAGGTTGCCCTTACATTGGACACTACTTAAGATAAGATGTCGATACGATTAGCTTACGATACAACTGTACCTTCGTACACTGGACACTACTTAAGATAAGATGTCTATACGATTAGCTTACGATACGACTGTACCCATTCAGGTTGCCCTTACATTGGACACTACTTAAGATAAGATGTCGATACGATTAGCTTACGATACGACTATACCCATTCAGGTTGCCCTTACATTGGACACTGCTTAAGATGTCGATACGATTAGCTTACGATACGACTATACCCATTCAGGTTGCCCTTACATTGGACACTGCTTAAGATAAGATGTCGATACGATTAGCTTACGATACGACTATACCCATTCAGGTTGCCCTTACATTGGACACTGCTTAAGATGTCGATACGATTAGCTAACGATACGACTGTACCCATTTAGGTTTCCATTACATTGGACACTACTTAAGATGTCGATACGATTAACTTACGATACGACTGTACTCATTTAGGTTGCCCTTACATTGGACACTACTTAAGATGTCGATACGATACAACTGTACCCATTTAGGCTGCCCTTACATTGGACACTACTTAATATAAGATGTCGATACGATTAGCTTACGATACGATTGTACCCATTTAGGTAGCACATTGGACACTACTTAGATAAGATATCGATACGATTAGCTTACGATACGACTGTACCCATTTAGGTTGCCCTTACATTGGACACTACTTAATATAAGATGTCGATACGATTAGCTTACGATACGACTGTACCCATTTAGGTAGCACATTGGACACTACTTAGATAAGATATCGATACGATTAGCTTACGATACGACTGTACCCATTTAGGTTGCCCTTACATTGGACACTACTTAAGATAAGATGTCGATACGATTCCCTTACGATATGACTGTACCCATTTAGGTAGCCCGTACATTGGGCACTACTTAAGCTAAGATGTCGATACGATTAGCTTACGATACGACTATACCCATTTAGGTTGCCCTTACATTGGACACTACTTAAGCTAAGATGTCGATACGATTAGCTTACGATACGACTGTACCCATTTAGGTTGCCCTTACATTGGACACTACTTAAGATAAGATGTCGATAGGATTCGCTTACGATACGACTGTACCCATTTAGGTAGCCCGTACATTGGACACTACTTAAGATGTCGATACGATTCGCTTACGATACGACTATACCCATTTAGGTTGCCCTTACATTGGACACTACTTAAGATGTCGATACGATTAGCTTACGATACGGCTCTATCATTGGTTTCAAATGGATCTTCTCACGCTGAAGAATGCACGTTAAGGATATGTTTACGATGGACCGATACGATACAATAATAACCCATCATGCTTTTCTATCACTATCGTAAGCGTGCCACAGAGGCTTTTGCGGTTTGGCAAGTACGACTGAACAAGCAAACGGTAAACTTTGTGCAGCGTGTTAGGGAGCACTTCTGTAACAAATACGTGATTTACACGTAGAAATTAAAAATTTAATTTGTTACTTATACTTGAATACGGCACAGCTACCAGTGTTGACACATTGCGGACGGGTGAAGCAGATTTGCGTTTTTAACACGGTGAAACTCGGTACATCTGCAAGTTCTCCTTAGTGCCACTCCACAAGGGGGAATGTTTCCAGAGGTATCACACCCTCAAGCACT
>Ga0268261_10004438_pt1 | contig 10511 bp, 8 predicted proteins | sample TergutNc150P1_FD_190353 | JGI IMG/M metagenome (GOLD analysis project Ga0268261, IMG submission 190353) | Nasutitermes corniger P1 segment gut microbial community from laboratory colony in Florida, USA - Nc150 P1 (SPAdes) (version 2) | ecosystem: Host-associated > Arthropoda: Insects > Digestive...
TATGTGTGTGTGTGTGTATATATATATATATATATATATATATATATATATATATATATATATATATAAATATAAAAAATTCAGGCTGATTTTTTACTTAAGAGTCAAACAGTACGGACACAGTTAAAGACTCAGCTAGACAGACCGCGTTGCTCTGCCTCTGTGTCGACGATCTCCGGGTGACAGTGCGCTGTAACGCACACTCATTTGATAGAGACATCAGTCTCCTTAAGCGAAGTCATGGCATCGCATTATGAATCTGCCTAGACGTGTAAATGGAGCCTGCACAGCATTATAATATATAACTGTGCGCCACGTGTGCTGTTCGGAATGTGTGTGTGGAGTTACGTTTGTTTGGACGGTGAGATAATGTGTGTTCTTAAAAAGGGAAATTGTAATACGAAAAGCCTACACGTCACTAGTGGGTACGATTCTTGAATATGGGGCTTCGTGCTGCGACCGTATAGGGAAGGTCTGATTAACGTGTTAGACCGTATGCAAAACAAAGCAGATAAATTTGCAAATCGTACGTAAGATTCCGTCTGGAAAACCTTGGTGCAGCGTAAGCGTAAGTAACAGGGGTGGTAGTGAGTGTAAACAGAATGCTGCAGTAATGAATAATTGTGTCGAAGAAACGCGGCAGGCCAGTAGAAATGCATGGGGCGACAATTGTTATTAATGTGGCTGGTTTGTACGTGCAACCAGCACTGTGTGGCGTGTCAGTCAGGACGATTCTCTTGGCGTACGTTGTTAGGCCAGATTGCTGGCTAGCTGCGTCCCGCCACATTGTATACAGCTGCTCTCGGCGCGGCGTGGTCGCTGCTAAACTTTTACTGTGCTGTACGTCAGAGCTTCAAGCACTGGACGTTTCTGAAACGGACAGAAAACGTTTGGTGGTGCGTTTGCGTGCGAGCGTGTGTCGCCACTCTGCCACACAGGGAAGTAATCTGGCCACTATAATGCAAGAGCTGTTGAATAAAAAAACCGTAAAGTTTGAGAACTGTAGATGGCACGGGTACACTGCATTACGATTGTATGCGTACTGTTGCGGAACGCTATGTATATGGCAGGCTTAGGATATGATATGGTATGTGTTTACTGCGGTTGGGTTTCCACCCGGTGGCAGCGGTCGGTAGACTTGTACAAAAATAAGAAAGAGACAGCCACATATAAAAGGAGAAACAATACACAAAGCAATACAAAAACACCGAATACACAAAATAGAAAAAAAGAACGCAAACGTAAAAATATTAAAAAATCTAAGTCGAGTAATTATAAAATAACAAAGAGAAGCAAACAATAATGACACAACGTACTGCACAGAACCTACATACAGCTACATAACTATACATCATTGGTAAAACACACATTTCACCAAACATATTCACTTCACTTCACTACACTTCACTCCCCATTCTTCACTTCCCTCCACTTTTGGACCTTTCGTCACCACGCTCAAAAGCCATTCACTTCTCATCACTTACAATTACTTTCCTAACCCTCTATCTAAAAATAAGTGATTTACGGCGAAAAGTCGCTAGTGCCTCCGCAGGCAGTTGGTTCCACAGTTTGATTGTACTATTCACAAAGCATTGTTTACCAATGTCTGTTCTTTTTTTCCTGGCCATAATTTTACGATCGTGATCATCCCTGCTCACGCTGCATGGTCCCTGGAACTTGTCCCCTATAGCTTTTCATGTCCCTTCTCCGATGAATGCTTTGAACAGGGCGCAACTGGAACTTTATTCTTACGCTACATCAAGGTTTTCCAGACGGAATCTTACGTACGATTTGCAAATTTATCTGCTTTCTTTTGCGTACGGTCTAACACGTTAATCAGACCTTCCCTATACGGTCGCAGCACGAAGCCCAATATTCAAGAATCGTACCCACTAGTGACGTGTAGGCTTTTCGTATTACAGTTTCCCTTTTTAAGAACATACATTATGAAATTAAGTTCCTTCCAGGCTCTTTGTACTGTGTAATTAATCTGATCAGCCCAGCTTAAATCGCTGCTTAAGATTCATTCATTCAAGTAGTCTGTCTTACGACAGGTCCAAAGTCTCTTCCAAAGCGAGCTCTCCACATAGTGCGATCCAGAGCTTCCTCCTTCAAATGAGAGTATCCTCTCCTTTCCTTAAGGTCATCCAGTAGCTTCCTACGTCTTATTCCTCGTCTTCCTGTTACTTCTGCCCCCCCTTTTATCATTCCTTCAATAACCCATTGTAGAAGGCAGTTTCTACGCAAAATGTGACCGATCCAGTTCGCCTTCCGTTTACGTATTTCATGTAGGATATTCCTCTGCTCCTTGACTCTAAGTAATACATCTTCATTTCTCGCATGATCAGTCCAACTGATCTTTTCCATCCTTCTCCAGCACCTCATTTCAAAACTTTCCAGGTGTTTCTGATCTACTGCCCGAAGCGTCCAAGTTTCAGCACCATATAAAGCTGTGCTCCAAATGTAGCACTTCACTAGCTTCTTCCTCAATTCCAAGTCCAATGTGCTAGTAAAAAGAGCCCTCTTCTTGTTGAATGCAGCTTTAGCCATAGCAACCTTACATTTAATTTCACAAGTACATCTTCCATCATGTTTAAAATGCTACCCAAATATTTAAAAGATTCCACATTCTGTAGTTCTTTTTGGTCTATCATAATTTTTACTGGCAATGGTTGTCTTGAAATTCTCATTACTTTTGTTTTTTCCACATTCATTTCCATTCCATAGCATTTTCCAATTTCAATTAGTTTATCAATCATGTCCTGTAGCACCTTTTTTTTCCTTAGCCAGTAACACAAGGTCATCTGCATATTTCACAGTGTGAATGATTTGCCCGCCTATTTTGAAGTCTCCAAACCTTCCAGAGCTTCCTTGGTAAGGCATTCGCTGTATAAGTTGAACAGAATTGGTGACAAGCAGCATCCTTGTCTAACTCCTCTTCCAGTCTTCACACTTCTTGTCTCCCCTCGGTTCAGTCGTACTTTAACACTCTGGGCCATGTACAAGTTGCTAATCAGTCTTCTTTCACGCCAGTCAGTTTCCTTTAGGTTCTGCATTAATTTGGTCCAGTTGACTCGGTCAAACGCCTTGTGCCAGTCTATGAAGCAAATAATTAGTTCCTCATCCATCTCCAAGGTTCGTTGTGATAATATTCTCAGCATCCCAATTGCATCCCTAGTTCCTTTTACTCTTCTAAATCCCAAATGATCTTCTCCGAGTACATCCTCAATTTTCTTTTCAATCCTTCTAAGTGTTTTTGCTGCTATCTTTGCTGAATATGCAATAAGGCTGATTGTGCGATGGTCGCTGCATTTTGTAGCTTGTGGCTTCTTCTTTAAGGCAATCATTGTAACTTCCGTGAAGTCCTTGGGCCACTCTCCAGTTTCATAAATGCTGTTGACCAATTTCGTCATTATTTTCAAACCACCTTCTCCCAATAATTTGAGCACATCTCCGGGTACATTATCATCTCCTGTAGCCTTCTTTTTTCCTAATTTACTTGATGGCTTTTTCCACTTTACTTTGCAAAATATATGGGCCTTTCTCGTCTGTATCTGCTTCCTCTTTAGGTTCGACTTCTAGGGTTTGCGGTCGATTAGGTCGATCGTGTAGCTCTGTAATATAATTCTCCCAAATTTTCAGCACTTGACTTTGCTGTGCTATTCTATTCCCTTGGGAGTCTTCGATGCCAATATTTTGGATCCCTTGGGTCTCCTTACAGCCTAGTTCTTTTGTCTTCATGTGCATCAGATCATAACGCCTTGTTCTTTGAAATTCCATAATTTCGTTACACATGTTCTCAAGATATTCCTTTTTGGCATTATCTATGGCTCTTTTAGATTTGTTTCTCAGCCTCCGGTAGTTCTTCCTGCCTTCTTCAGTGTTGACATTCTTCCATTTCCTTCTTTCATCCATTTTACTGATTATTTCCTGTGTAATCCATGGTTTTCTTGCTCGCTTCTCGACTTTCCCAATCAGAACACTGAGAGTATATAGCACACATTACTTTATATTGTTCCACTTCACTTTGACATTCCCACTGTGACATCCAATTGCACCGAGTTTCTCTTCTAGAGTATCATGCACTCTTTGTTTTTGAATATATAATTTCTCCAAATCCCATTGTGGTCTTCTGTTTTGAAACCTTATGATTTTCTTCAATCCGGTGCAGACCTTGGCAACTAGTAAGTTGTGGTCAGAGTCAATATCTGCCCCAGGCAGTGTCTGCACATCTTCCACACTGTTTCTGAATCGATGTTTCACAAGTATGTAGTCCAACTGATGTCGACTCCGATCTCTTGGTGCCTTCCAGGGTGTACAGTCTGCTCTTAGGCTTCCTGAATCATGTGTTGGTGACAATCAGTCCATTTCTTTCACAAAAGTTAATAAGCATTTGACCTCTGTGATTCTTTCTTCCTAGGCCTTGTGGTCCAACAATGTTCCTATATGTTTCATTTCCAACAACACTATTCCAATCCCCCATTATGATGGTGTTTGTGTTACCCTTTCCATCTTCTTAAAGAATTTCTTCAATTATGCCATACAACTCTTCCACATCATCATCTTCATGCTCCGATGTTGGCATGTACACTTGAATCATCAAAATATTTATCGGCTTTGCCTGTAATTTAATAGCAATGATTCTGTCGCTTAAGATTATTCCTAAAATATTGGCAGCTGTTCGCTTCCGGAATTCTTTGGTACCCAAAAATATAATTCAGAGGATCCTTCACCCGAGCTCTCGTGAAGCTTACAGTTTTACTTTTACGTGAATTTGTTTTCATCGCTTTCCCTACCGCCCACTCCCCCAGTCTGTCCAGATCTATCTGCAAAGTTTCTGTGTCGCTGTCATTCATGATTTTACTATACATTATACAGTCGTCTGCGAAAAGCCTAACATTTGACTCCAAGTTCTTCCAAATATCATTTACGTACGCGAGGAACAAGTGGGCCCAATACGTTCCCCTGCGGTACCCCTGAGGTTACTTTGACCTCCTTGGATAGTTACCCCTCTTACTCTGACCCTTTGTCTACGATCTAAAGGGAATTCATTGATCCATACGACTACCCTCGAATCCACTCCCGAGGCCGCAATTTTCATAAGCAGCCGATCATACGGAACTAAATCCAAAGCTTACGAAAAATCAATTATTGTCGCGCAATTATTATCGCGTCTATCCTGGGTCCCTTCTCAGGAAATCAGCTATGTCCTGCAGATTGTAACTATTTGACTTTCGCACCAGTATCCTGGTCTGAACCCATGCTGTCCCTCGTTTAACCACTTACTCATATCCCAGACTTGCGTTAGGTATCCTGCTATGGCGTGTTCCATTGCTTGCACACCACTGAGGTTAAAGCTGACCGGTCTGTAGCTTGTGACTGCCGATCGACCCCCCCTAATGTAAATAGAAACCACTGTGGCTCTTTTCCAGTCACCTGGTTTAGTCGCGTTGTTAACTGTTGTGTCCAGAAACCGCGCAAGGTACGAAATCATGGCTTCCACGCCCAGTTTTAGTATTTCGCCAGGAATGACGTCCGGACCTACTGATTTATTTCTCCCTATCGCTTCTAGTTGCTTCCTAATAATTTTAGTGTTATTGGTGAAGGGTTCACTCGAGTGAGTTGGTTGTGTTTGCGGGACGTTTCGCTCGGAGCCGAATACAGAAGTATAATAGGAATTAAGGGCGTTGGCCTTTTCCTGAACCTCAATCATCGGGATTTCCACCTTTCGTGAGCTCCCATTTTAGTAACGTTTCGGCCTTTCGTGACCGGTTGCGACGAACGATACGAGATCACGTTGCTCAGAGTCGGCTTGACCCACTGTCCCGCAATTGCTGATTGGTTTTTATAACCGAGACGGAGCATGTTTACTGCGCGATATCGACTGGGTCCTTAGATGCTAGTATAATTCCAGTCAGTCTTGCACTTGCAGAGCTAACCGTGCTGCTGGTGAATGCTTCAGTCCCAAAGTGCTCTTGTTACCGCGGGTATCATTTTGGGTGCTTGAGAAGAGCAGAGATGTGTAGAGTAGGAAATGATGGAAGAAAGGGTGGACAGTTTTTTCAGAACTCTAAAAAACACGTCGAAATTTCAGGCACCACAGGAGTAACGCGAAGCAGTGTCCGTACTGAGGAAACTTAGTCGCCCGCTGCGCTGTGAGCGGTTGATTAAGTGGGCTGCCGTGGTACGACGAACGAGTGACAGCAAGTGCTACCCGATGGCTGTAAGATAATGACACTTATTGGAAGATTTGATGGGAGAGAGAGTAGTGGGAGAGATGAGAGCCATTTGATTTCGTAAATAGGTGAGTTGGGAGAAATGGCATTCACTTTGTCAGTAGATTCCCTCCCTTCGGCCGCTCGTCCGTATGATAATTGCGATGATATGACAACACTCTTTCGCCTAATGCTCACCGGTATCCGAAAGGTCAAGCTGTTTTGAAGGTTCCCAGGCTTCTTCCGCCTAGCTTTCTCATAAGAGCAGTATGAAGATGAATATCAGTGTGGAACACTAGTGGAATGGTAGTGACAGGGTAAAATCGAAGTACTGGGAGAAAAATCTGTCCCAGTGCCCCCTTGTCCACCACAGTCCTCACATAGACTGGCCTGGTATCGAAACCGGGCCTCCGTGGTGAGAGGCCGGCGACTGATCGCCTGAGGTTCATATAAATAGCATAGAAATCTTTAGCTCTTACCGCACAGAGAATACACAGGGTCTCCATTACAAAAACGCATCAGGTAATTCTGCTTAGAAAAATAGCGCCTGTTCATTCTGTGAGTCGTAGGAAACATACATGCACGGTCTGGGCAAAGTGTGGGGCTGCGATGTTGAGACAGTTTGTTATGTGCTTAGCGTTGCATTTTAATTGCTTAAGTCCCGCGGACTGCTGGATTTATTTTAAATTAAGGCCGACCGAGATAACAGTGTGGGACTACAGATTACACATTCCGTTTATATCTAATTTTGCACGGAACGACTTCCTTTCATGCACTTTTAATTAAGTAAAACCTGTCGCTGTATTGTGAGATTCAAACTTTCTGCGTCGCTGTGAGTTGCAGCTACGTGAAAATCAATCGGTAAAGTAAATAGTTGATCAACTGAATGGAACCTCTTCATTTATAACAAGCTGGCAGTCGCTTAGTTTGTCAGGAAAGCCTCCTCCTTTAAGGAAAAAGAGATACCATTGCTCGTGGTCCTGATCTAGAAGAATTCACACGCTCATACTCTGAGATTCACCTTAATATTATTCTCGATCAGTAAATTACCGATATAAATGGCCCGAATGTGGCACCGGTCACGTGGCTGTGTCGCTGTCTTGTGTAGTGCCGTACAGCGACAGACAACTTCGAGCGCTTCAGAGGCTAAGTTTAGAATGAATTTTATTTAAATATCTAGTCTGTACCGCACAGTAAACACTCTGTATCTCTGTTATAAAAACCATTCAGTTAATTCTGTACAGGGAAATAATCGCTGTTTGTTCTGAGATCCACACAAAACACATAAATACACTGTGTGGGCAGAGTGTAGAATTATTGAATGTTAAACCTGGCGGTACATATAGTGACCACTGGGCTTTGAAGGGCTAATTACAGTTAAACTTTCAGTCCGTACTGCACAGTAAACACTCTCCGTCTCTGTTATTAAAACCAGTCAGTTAATGCTGTATAGGGAAATAATTGCTGTACGTTCTCAGACCCACACAAAACACATAAATACACGTGTGGGCAGAACGCAGAACTGTTGAATGTTAAACTGACGGTACATATAGTGACCACTGAGCTTTAAACGGTTAACAACATGCCTAGTGTTCCTCCAGTCCTCCCGACCACACATGATACTGCGAAGTGACTGAAGTACCTGTTCTTCACCCGGGCTTTTTCTTTTTTTTAGTTTACTGTCAGCGGAGTGGAATTATGAAATTCTTTGTGTTCAACCGATTGACAGATTTTCGTGAGAGTGAGATTTTATGCTTCTGCGGCGGTAAAGATTTATATTGTCCTCTGGGGTATGACACCGTGCTGTCTGGCACATGGGTACTAAAGTTTGAATGAAGAGACTGGTTAATTAACTGAAAAAAGTATTGTTTAAGACACTATCCGACAACTGTTTCTGTTTGACAAGCTGATGGTCGCTTACTTATTCAAGAATCTCCGTGCTTCGTGTAACTCGACGGCTGGTCACACTGTTTACAGGACACAAATCCCATGTATCATATGTAATTTAGCAAAAAGCTTTCTAAACACGGACAGCAAGTTTCCAAGCTCAGAATCACCAACTTTGCCTCTGCTGTTCATGCTTCCAAATAAAAATAAACTAATTTTCATGGTTAATTTTCCGCCAGACCGAACGCGGAATAGTGTGTATCGTCCAGCAAGCAGACAGTTGCTGCTGCTGTTGCTGTAGTACAAGGTGCCTCACGGCAGACATGAACATACCAGTTTGTTGTAATGCTTTATATTGTTATGTCGTGGAAAGGGTGTGTTGCGGTTAAGGCACGTGCTTTGGACGTTGCTAGGAGTTAAAATCTTGAAATTAGAGAGGAAGTGCAGATTACAGTGAGGTGTGCAGTCTATGTGCAGCTGGTTAGTCACGTGTGCTGTCACAGACTTACGTTCCGTTTGTTAGTCACGTATGCTATCACAGACTGTACGTACCGCTTATTAGCCACGTATACTGTCACAGACTGTACGTGCAGCTTGTCAGTCACGTGTGCTGTCACAGACTACGCGCCGCTTATTAACCACGTGTACTGTCACAGACTGTACGTGCAGCTGGTTAGTCACATGTACTGTCACACTGTACGTGCATCTGGTTAGTCAGGTGTTATGTCACAGACTGTACGTGCCGCTTGTTAGCCACGTGTACTGTCACAGACTGTATGTGCAGCTTGTTAGCCACGTGTACTGTCACAGACTGTACGTGCAGCTGGTTAGGCACGTGTGCCACAATTAATATGATCAATTTGTAGGATGGTCAGAGATTTGAGCCTATCAAATGCTGTGACGTAACGTCATTAGCGAGCTTGATGTTCTGCAGTGAAAAATGCCAGTAATGGTACACTCTCTTTATTTCGTATCCTTCTGTCTACTGTTTATCAGTTGCAGGCCCCACGTTACTTCGAAACATTGGTGCTGCTTATCCTCCTCATTCACACCACATTACTGGCTGGCATTCCCTTGTCTGTCTGTCCGTCATCACGTCTCTAGAACACGTAATTATACTTCAAGTAAGATTTGTTGTTGCAGTTCACTATTTATATAATAAGTTACAGGGGTTGTCTACGAAACGACTAACGGCTGTAATGTTGGTACCCGGCATATCCACTCAGTACATTCGTGGCGCTGGCCCTCTTCAAACAAGACGTTTGAATTGATTCATTTCTTTCTTTGTTGCAGGTAAGTATGTGAATGATCGAACATCCGTTTGTCAGTTGCACATCTCTGGAAGGTGAAATGTGAGTCACACCTCTGTGTCACATATGTCTCTGTCTGCTTTATAACATGTGAGTCACACTTCTTCTTGCCTGCATGTGTCGCCGTCTACAGTGTGCTCCGCTCACTGTAGCTGTCTGTTTTGTAAAATGCGCTCGGCTTTTGTGCAAGTGATTAGTTGGCGGTAGTGACACCAGGAGGCAGTTAACTTTAGGAACCAGTAAACTAGGTATGGAGTTATATCTGGTGATTAGTTGATGATAATTACAGTAGATGGCATACTTATTATGAAGCAGTCCAGACGAACAGCTGTGCCTATGTTTCGGTCGGCATTGCAGGGTCGTACGTTGCCAGTGACATACAGTTATACAGAGCTAAGAACTTTACAGAATCCTGGGGCGAGAATCCAGTGGTTTTGTGCTATCGTAACAACCCTACAGGAACGGATCTACTGAAGGGGTGTGTGTGGCTAAGACGCCGTGTGGCACTGAAGAAGGGGAAGAGAAGTGCTTACAGAAGAGGGGCCACTTGGCAGACCTGGGCGTAGATTGGGGAATTAATGCTAAAACTTACATTAAAAATATGAGAATTTGTGGACCAATGTACTTTGACTCGGGATAGGGACAAGCAGCGGACTGCGCATAGCAAACAGACACTCGTCGTTCGCGGGTTTGACGATTGCACTCCAGTTACCTCGGCTATTCACGGACGCGCTTACGTGCTAGTGGTGATGCACAACAGTTGGTATGTGCATCTGTGTTACTGCGACTGTACTTCGCACAGTTTCATAATTAATTGCCCGGGAAGGGTGATGTACCTATGTGTGTGCCTGAGGATAAGAAGAAGGGGGAAGTTATGTCACTGTTACAGCCAGTGGATTAAGCTGGACAGGGAAGTGGCCGTAGCTGCAATCGGAGGCTGTTGTGATGTAAACGAACTGATTCGCTGCATGAAAAAGTGAAGACAGTGCTGGGGGGACGCTGTAAGGCCAGTGCGCTGTCGAATGGCAAGATTTGTAGTGTAGAGGGCTTTGTGTGTGTGTGTGTGTGTGTGTGTGTGTGTGTGTGGTGTGTATGTGTG
>Ga0268261_10004439_pt1 | contig 10508 bp, 6 predicted proteins | sample TergutNc150P1_FD_190353 | JGI IMG/M metagenome (GOLD analysis project Ga0268261, IMG submission 190353) | Nasutitermes corniger P1 segment gut microbial community from laboratory colony in Florida, USA - Nc150 P1 (SPAdes) (version 2) | ecosystem: Host-associated > Arthropoda: Insects > Digestive...
ATTTGTTATCGTTTGTAAGGTTTAGTTATCAATTAGTTCAGTTATCTGCTTATTTGAACAGTGAATAAAAGTGAAATTAATTTTCTATTACTTACTACTTATATTTCTCATATTTTTCCTCTTTAAATGGTTGTGTTGGATGGTAACATTGCTCTAGGCTTTGGGCCTAAAATGGATTACCCCTAAATGCAGATATTTAAGTATACACTAAAACGCAGATGCGGTTGCGAACGAGTTTCTAAAACCAATTACGTTCATTCTAGCATACACCACTGTATTTTGATTTACATGTAATAGATTAACATAATCAGCATAGACCAGACAGTGAGTCCCTAATTATTCAGTGCTTACAAATTGGGAGATTTTCAGAAAATGTTATGTGTGTAATGAAGCAACGCTGATCAAGTGAACTCAGACCTAAACTCATCTCTGCTCTAGAGCATCTGTAATGATTTGTTGTATACATAAGTAAAAAATCTGGTGAAACAAGTAGTCTATTGAGACATTAACAGATGGACAGTGTTAAGTGTCTAGACATCTATGTGTTTGGCAAAGCATCTGGTCAAGAGGAAATTATCGAACACAGTATTGGATATTTTAGTCCCGTGATATATGTGAAGCCTTACGAGATATCAAGGGGCATATCGGTGGGTGCAATTATGGCTGTAATTCGTATCTTGCAAAATATAAAAATCACATGCATAAGGGCGCTCACTTGTTTGATGCAACATCAACTACGAGAAGGAACATCGAAGAACGCAATGGATATATGAAACAAATACTTGAGGGTTTAAGGTAAAATTTTGTAATTTAAAAACAAATGGTTGTGTTGTGATAACAAAATATAATTTACTAACATTCAGGTTCGACCTACAAATCCTGTAGGAACAAAAGAGTGCTGCCTTGCACAGTGCGTTAAGACTGAACTGATGACATGTCCTTAGAATATAATTAAGTTATATTTATAGGTTTTTATTGGCCTTTAGCCACCTGGTTGAGGGCTGTAAAGTTAACTACCATTCCCATTCGATCTACATTGTCCATGTAGCCATACATTATTTTGTTCATTAACGGATGTAATAATTCTAACCCCAATTTATATGTGCACATATAGTAGAAAACGCTATGATTCTTCTTTTTTTAACACTCATTGGTCCGTGTATCGTAATAATATTATAATATATATCAAGATGCAATATTACACAGTGTATTTTCTCTGGTAACTGCTCTACATGTTTCGGGTTTTACCACCACCCACCATCAGGAGCGCAAACAACTATCTACACATCTCTCCCTTCTATATGAAAGCAGTAAGCTCCGAAACGTCGGTATCTATGTACAAATTGTCATATCGCAGAGAACGTTTATCTTAATCGATACCACTGCGATACCCCGAAACACCGCATGCTGTGTATTGTCAAGAACGTTTATAGTTCGGCAAGACATTAAGTGAATTTTGTCCGGCCGTATGGGAAAGATTATCTATTCTCATACGGGGGTAGTAGGGCTCTGAGTGTTCACGGAAGTTCAGACTCAACCGGCTTATGAGTGGAATTAGGCGTTGTAGTGGCGTCCTTAACAACACGCCCCCTCGGACGACGTGGTTCTACCTTGCGCCTAGGTCACTACTGAGACACATAATGTTGGGTGGCTTTGTTCGTGTGGTGTAAGTCTGGCAAATAAAATACTCATATCACATGAATACGGACGCTCACTGTTATGTTGCACATCATCAAGAAAATAGAAAAACCTAAGCACACGTTGGATTTGTGGTACAAGTACCTGAAGATTTAAGGTAACAAAATTTGATAATTTAAAAACTAATGTATTTGTATTTATAATTTACGAGTACATTGTCTTATCTAGATTATTTCTGTAATCTTAAACATGGAATTAAATTGTGAGAAGGTACGTGGGATGCACGTTATACAGAGAGTATAATGCAATCGTGGTACAGAGATAAGGATACAGTGTAGGTTTCAACGAAATTTTTTTCCAAATAAAATCAGAATGCTACTTACGAAAGCGGTGGAATACTCTCCGCGGACGTAGCACGCGCGTGCAAACAACGTGTCGGTCCTTCCCGTCTTGTTTACAGAGTCGGTCATGTTTGTTATCATTTGTAGGGTTTAGTTACCAATTAGTTCAGTTATCTGCTTATTGGTACAGCGAAGAAAAGTTAATTAATTTTCTAGTACTTTCTACTTATATTTTTCTTATTTTTTCATCTTTAAATGGTTGTGTTTTATGGTAACATTGCTCTAGGCTTTGGGCCTAGAATGGATTACCCCTAAATACAGATATTTAATTATACGCCAAAAACCAAATGCGGTTGCGAACCAGTTTCTAAAACCAATTACGTACATTCTAGCATACCCCACTTTAATTCGATTCACACTTGGTAGATTAACATTATCATCATATACTAGACATTGAGTCCCTTGTTATACAGTGCTTGCAAATTGGGAGGTTTTCATAAAATGTGAAGCGTGTAATGAACCAAAATCTGATCAAATTAACTCAGACCTAGAAAGATCTCTGCTCTACAGCATCTGTAATAATTTGATGTACACATATGTAGTAAAAAAACTGGAGAGAAAAGTAGTCTGTTGAGACATTAACAGATGGACAGTGTTAAGTGTCTAGACTTCTACGTGTGTGGCAAGGCATCTGGTCAAGTGGATATTAAGGAACACAGTGTTGATGCCTGTAGTTCTGTGACATGTGTGAAGCCTGACGAGACGTCAAGGGACGTAACGGTGGGTGTCTGTATGGCTGTGATGTGTATCTAGCAAAATATACACATCACAACTATATGGACGCCCACTGGTATGGTGCAACATCAACTACGTGAAGGGACGCCGAAGAAAGCAATGGATATATGAAACAAATACTTGACGGTTGAAGGAAAAAATTTATAATTAAAAAAAATAGATGTGGTGTGATAACAAAATATAAATTACTTACATTCAGCCCCCACCTACAAATCCTGTAGGAAAAAGGAGCTGCCTTGCACAGTGCGTTAAGACTGAACTGATGGCATGTCCTTAGAATATAATTAAGTTATATTTATAGGTTTTTATTGGCCTTTAGCCACCTGGTTGACGGCTCTAAAGTTAACTACACTTCCCAATCGATCTACATTGTGCATGTAACGTTACATTGTTTTGTTCATTGACCGATGTAATAAACCTAACCCCAATTTATTTGTGCACATATAGTATAAAACGCTATGATTCTCCTTTTTTTAACATTAATGGGTCAGTGTATCGTAATAATAATCTAATATATATCTAACAAAATGAAATATTACACAGTTTATTTTATCTGGAAACTGCTCTACATGTTTCGGGTGGTACCATCAAATATCAGGAGCGGAAACAACTATCTACAGCATTTCTCCCTTCAATATGAGAGAAGTAAGCTCCACCGAAACGTCGATATCTATAGACAAAGTGTCATATCCCAGAATACATTTATCTTAATCGATACCACTGCGATACCGCGGAACCCCGCATGCTGTGTATTGTCAAGAAAGTTTATAGTTTCGGCAAGACATTAATTGAATTTTGTCCGGCCGTATGGGCAAGATAATCTATTCTCATGCAGGGGTAGTAGGGCTCTGAGTGCTTCAGGAAGTTCAGACTCAAGCGGCTTATGATTGGAATTAGGCGTTGTAGTGGCGTCCTTAACAACACGCCCCCCTCGGACGACGTGGTTCGAATTTGCGCCCAGGTCACTGCTCAGACACATAATGGTGGGTGGCTGTATTCGTGTGGTGTGAGTCTGGGAAACATAGCACTCACACGAATATGGTCGCTCACTGTATTGTTTGCACATCATCAAGAAAATGGAAAAACCTTAGCACACGTTGGATTTATGGAACGCGTACTTGAAGCTTTAAGGTAACAAACTTTGATAATTTAAAAAAAAATGTATTTTTTGTTATAAGTTACGAGTACATTGATTTATCTAAATTATTTCTCTAATCTTAGCATGGAATTAAAATGTGAGGACGTACGTGGAATGCACGTTATACAGAGGGTACAATGTATTTGTCGTACAGAAATAGGGATAAAGTGTATGCTACAACGAAATTTTTTCTCCTTATAAAATCAGAATGCAACTTACGAAAGCGGTGGAATACTGTTCGCGGACGTATCACGCGCGTGCAAAGAATGTGTCGGTCCTTCCCGTCTTGATTAAAGAGTCAGCCATATTTGTTATCGTTTGTAACGTTTAGTTATCAATTAGTTCAGTTATCTGCTTATTTGTACAGTGAATAAAATTTAAATTAATTTTCTAGTACCTTCTACTTGTATTTTTCTTATTCTTTCCTCTTTAAATGGTTGTATTGGATGGTAACATTGCTCTAGGCTTTGGACCTGGAATGGATTACCCCTAAATACAGATATTTCAGTATATGCAAAAACAAACAGATGCGGTTGCGAACGAGTTTCTAAAACCAATTACGTTCATTCTAGCATACCCCACTGTATTTTGATTTACACGTGGTATATTTACATTATCAGCATAGACCAGAGAGTGAGTCCCTATTTATTCAATGCTTACAAATTGGGAGATTTTAAAAAAATGAGATGTGTGTATTGAGGCAAACACTGATCAAGTGAACTCAGACCTAAACACATCTCTGCTCTAGAACATCTGTAATAATGTGATGTATACATATGTAGTAAAAAATGTGTTGAAAGAAGTAGTCTGTTGAGACATTAACAGATGGACAGTGTTAAGTGTCTAGACCTCTATGTGTGTGGCAAGGCATCTGGTCAAGAGGAAATCAAGGAACACAGTGTTGGTGCCTGTAGTTCTGTGATATGTGTGAAGCCTGACGAGACATCAAGGGCCGTAACGGTGTGTGTCTGTATGGATGTGATTTATATCTGGCAAAATATACAAATCACAAGGATATGGACGCTCACTGGTATGGTGCATCATCAACTGCGAGAAGGGACACTGAAGAACGCAATGGATATATGAAACAAATTCTTGACGGATGAAGGAAAAATTTTATAATTTAAAACAAATGGATGTGGTGTGATAACAAAATATAAATTACTTACACTCAGCCCCCACCTACAAATCCTGTAGGAACAAAAGAGGGCTGCCTTGCACAGTGCGTCAAGACTGAACTGATGGCATGTCCTTAGAATATAATTAAGTTATATGTATAGGTTTTTATTGGCCTTTAGCCACCTGGTTGAGGTCTCTAAAATTAACTACCCTTCCCATTCGATCTACATTGTGCATGTAACCTTACATTGTTTTGTTCATTGACAGATGTAATAAATCTAACCCCAATTTATATGTGCACATAGTATAAAACGCAATGATTCTTCTTTTTTTAACATTCATGGGTCCGTGTATCGTAATAATAATCTAAAATATATCTAAAAAAGATGCAATATTACACAGTTTATTTTATCTGGAAACTGCTCTACATGTTTCGGGTGGTACCATCAAATATCATCAGGAGCGGAAACAACTATCTACATCATCTCTCCCTTCTATATGAGAGAAGTAAGCTTTTCCGAAACGTCGGTATCTAAGGACAAAGTCATATCCCAGAATACTTTTGTCTTAATCGATACGACTGCGATACGCCGGAACCCCGCACGCTGTGTATTGTGAAGAACGTTTATAGTTTCGGCAAGACATTAAGTGAATTTTGTCCGGCCGTATGGGCAAGATACTCTATTCTCATACAGGGGTAGTAGGGCTCTGAGTGTTTCAGGAGGTTGAGACTTAACCGGCCCACGATTGGGATTTGGCGTTGGAGTGGCGTCCTTAACAACACGCCCCCCTCGGACGACGTGGTTGCACCCTGCGCCAAGGTCACTTCTCAGACACATAATGGTGGGTGGCTGTATTCGTGTGGTGTGAGTCTGGCAAACAAAGTACTCACTTCGCATGAATATGAACGCTCACTGTTATGTTGCACATCTTCAAGAAAATGTAAAACCCTAAGCACACTTTGAATTCATGGAACAAATACTTGAAATTGTAAGGTAACAAACTTGGTAATTTAATAACAAATGTATTTGTTGTTATACGTTACGAGTACATTGTCTTATCTAGACTATTTCTTTAATCTTAGCATGGAATTAAAGTGTGAGAAGGTATGTGGGATGCACGTTATACAGAGAGTAAAATGTATTTGCGGTACAGAGATAAGGATACAGTGTATGCTACAACAAAATTTTTTCTCCTAATAAAATCAGGATGCTAATTATGAAAGAGGTTGAATACTGTCCGCGGATGTAGCACGCGCGTGCAAAGAACGTGTGGGTTCTTCCAGTCTTGCTTAGAGATTCAGTCATATTTGTTACCGTTTGTAAGGTTTAGTTAGCAGTTAGTTCAGGTTTCTGCTTATTTGTACAGTGTACAAAAGTTAAATTAATTTTCTGGTATTATCTACTTATATTTTTCATATTTTTCCCCCTTTTAATGGTTGTGTTGGATGGTAACATTGCTCTAGGCTTTGGGCCTTTAATGGATTACCCATAAAAACAGATATTTAAGTATAGGCTAAAACAAACAGATGCTGTGACGAACGAGTTTCTAAAACCAATTACGTTCATTCTACCATACCCCAATGTATTTTGTTTTACACGTGGTAGTTTTACATTATCAGCATAGACCAGTCAGTGAGTCCCTAATTATTCAGTGCTTACAAATTGGGAGATTTTCATAAAATGTGATGTGTGTAATGAGGCAAACACTGATCAAGTTAACTCAGACCAAAACACATCTCTGCTCTAGAGCATCTGTAATAATAATGTAATGTATACATATGTAGTAAAAAACTGGTGAAAAAAGTAGTCTATTGAGACATTAACAGATGGACAGTGTAAAGTGTCTAGACCTCTAAGTGTGTGGCAAGGCATCTGGTGAAGAGAAAATTAACGAACACATTTTTGGTGCCTGTACTTCTGTGATATGTGTGAAGCCTGACGAGACATCAAGGGGCATAACGGTGGGTGCCTTTATGGCTGTGATTTGTATCTGGCAAAATATACAAATCAGAGGCATAAGGGCGCTCTCTGGTATGATGCAAAATCAACTACGAGAAGGAACATCGAAGAACACCATGGATTAATGGCACAAATAATTGAGGGCTTAAGATAAAATTTTATAATTTAAAAAAATGGTTTTGTTGGGAAAAGAAAATATAAATTACGTACACTTAGCCCCCACCTACAAAACCTGTAGATACAAAGAAAGGTTGCCTGTCACTGTGGGTTTAACTGAAACATAGCATTTCATTTACTTACAGTGTCAGTGCAAGGTCCATGGCTTTTCATCCGTGTGTCCTGAAATGGAATGTGGAAACAGGGAAACAAAATGCCGAGGAAAGCTGACAGCCTTGAAGCTGAGTTATGAAGTGGTACAGGGGAATACAAGGTGGAGGTAGGAAGGTCGGCATCTTTGTTTTCGTTGGCGTAGTTCAGTTATCAGTTTGTTTCAGTTATCTGCTTATTTGAAGTGGAAAAATGTTAAATTAGTTTTATAATATTTATACATATATGTTTTTTATTTTGTTCTATATTCCCTGTTCAATTAATTGTGTTGAATGGAAACTTATTTCTAAGCTGTGGGCCTAGAACATATTGTCCCTAAATACATATATTTCAGTGTATGCTAGAACAAATAGATGATGTGACGAACGAGTTCCTAGAATCAATTAAGTTATTTCTAGCATACCCCACTGTATTTTTATTTACACCTGGTAGATTAATATTATCAGCATAGACCAGCTTTATGTAATAAGACAGTAAGTCCCTAATTATTCAGTTCTTACAAACTGGGAGATTTTCATAATAATATGTGTAATGAGGCAAACACTGATCAAGTGAACTCAGACCTAAACACATCTCTGCTCTAGAGCATCTGTAATAATTTGATGTACACATATGTAGTAAAAAACTGGTGAAATAAGTAGTGTGTTGAGACATAAGAGATGAACAGTGTTGTGTCTAGACCTCTAAGTGTGTGGCAAGGCATTTGGTCAAGAGGAAATTAACGAACACAGTGTTGGTTCTTGTAGTTTTGTGATATGTGTGAAGCCTGACGAGACATCAAGGGAAATAACGGTGGGTGTCTGTATGGCTGTGATTTGTATCTGGCAAAATATACAAATCACAACGATATGGACGCCCACTGGTATGATGCAAAATCAACTACGAGAATGAACATCGAAGAACGCAATGGATATATGAAACAAATACTTGAGGGTTTAAGGTAAAATTTTATAATTTAAAAAACAAATGGATGTGGTGTGATAACAATATATAAATTACTTACAGTCAGCTTCGACCTACAAATCCTGTAGGAACAAAAGAGGGCTGCCTTGCACAGTGCGTTAAGACTGAACTGATAACATGTCCTTAGAATAGAATTAAGTTATATGTATAGGTTTTTATTGGCCTTTAGCCACCTGGTTGAGGGCTCTAAAGTTAACTACCCTTCCCAATCGCTCTACATTGTCCCTGTAACCTTACATTTTTTTGTTCATTAACAGATGTAATAAATCTAACCCCAATTTATATGTGCACATACATTAGAAAACGCTATGATTCTTATTTTTTTAAAATGTATGGGTCCGTTTATCGTAATAATATTCTAATATATATCTAATAAGATGCAATATTACACAGTTTATTTTATCTGATAACTGCTCTACATGTTTCGGGTGGTACCACCACCCATCATCAGGAGCGCCAACAACTATCTACAGCATCTCTCCCTCCTATATGAAAGCAGTAATCTCCTCCGAAACGTCGGAATCTATGGACAAAGTGTCATATCGCAAAAAACGTTTATCTTAATCGATACCACTGCGATACACCGGGACTCCGCATGCTCTGTATTGTCAAGAACGTTTATAGTTTCGGCAAGACATTAAGTGAATTTTGTCCGGCCGTATGGGCAAGATAATCTATTCTCATACAGGGGTAGTAGGGCTCTGAGTGTTTCAGGAGGTTGAGACTGAACCGGCTTAGGATTGGAATTAGGCGTTGTAGTGGCGTCCTTAACAACACGCCCCCCTCGGACGACGTGGTTCCACTTTGCGCCCAGATCACTGCTCAGACACATAATGGTGGATGTCTGTATTCGTGTGGTGTGAGTCTGGCAAACAAAGTACTCACTTACACGAATATGGTCGCTCACTGTTATGTTTCACATCATCAAGAAAATGGAAAAACCTTAGCACACGATGGATTTATGGAACAGGTACCTGAAGCTTTAAGGTAACAAACTTTGATAATTTAAAAACAAATGTATTTTTTGTTATAAGTTACGAGTACATTGATTTATCTAAATTATTTCTGTAATCTTAGCATGGAATTAAAATGTGAGGACGTACGTGGGATGCACGTTATACAGAGAGTACAATGTGTTTGCGGTACAGAGATAAGGATACAGTGTATGCTACAACGAAATTTTTTCTCCTTATAAAATCAGAATGCAACTTACGAAAGCGGTGGAATACTGTTCGCGGACGTATCACGTGCGTGCAAAGAACGTGTCGGTCCTTCCCGTCTTGTTTAGAGAGTCAGTAATGTTTGTTATCGTTTGTAAGGTTTACTTATCAATTAGTTCAGTTATCTGCTTATTTGTACAGTGAATAAAAGTTAAATTAATTTTCTAGTACATACTATTTATATTTTTCATATTCATTCCTCTTTAAATGGTTGTGTTGGATGGTAACATTGCTCTAGGCTTTGGACCTGGAATGGATTACCCCTAAATACAGATATTTCAGTATATGCAAAAACAAACAGATGCGGTTGCGAACGAGTTTCTAAAACCAATTACTTTCGTTCTAGCATACCCCACTGTATTTTGATTTTCACCTGGTAGATTAACATTATCAGCATAGACCAGAGAGTGAGTCCCTAATTATTCAGTGCTTACAAATTGGGAGATTTTTATAAAATATTTTGCGTGTAATGATGCAAACACTGATCAAGTGAACTCAGACCAAAACACATCTCTGCTCTACAGCATCTGTAATAATGTGATGTATAAATATGTAGTAAAGAAACTGGTGAAACAAGTAGTCTGTTGAGACATTAACAGATGGACAGTGTTAATTGTCTAGACCTCTATGTGTGTGGCAAGGCATCTGGTCAAGAGAATATCAAGGAACACAGTGTTGGTGCCTGTAGTCCTGTGATATCAGAATGTCGGTAAAAAAAGGAAAAGAATTGCGGGGGAAATAACAGAAATATCTACGTCTCTCGCATTTCGCCCTCCCAAATGAGCAGAGATAACTTTTCTAACCTATAATTAAATAATGGATGTGTTAATGCACAGTTTATTTGGGTGTTGGTGAGTATAAAACATATAGAAAGAGCAATATATATATATATATATATATATATAGGTCGATGCTTGGACTCGAACCAACGTAGCTTGTTTCCGAACAGTACCGCTATCCCGCTTTAACGGGCTCGGCTATGCCTGCTACATATAAGAACACCCCT
>Ga0268261_10004440_pt1 | contig 10508 bp, 8 predicted proteins | sample TergutNc150P1_FD_190353 | JGI IMG/M metagenome (GOLD analysis project Ga0268261, IMG submission 190353) | Nasutitermes corniger P1 segment gut microbial community from laboratory colony in Florida, USA - Nc150 P1 (SPAdes) (version 2) | ecosystem: Host-associated > Arthropoda: Insects > Digestive...
ATTAGGGGCCACGATAGCCCAGCTGGTATAGTGAGTAGGCTACAGTGGCACAGTTCTGAATATAGAGCTCCCACTTGTGTCATTAGGGGTCACGATAGCTCAGTTGGTATAGTGACTAGACTACAGTGGCACCATTCCGAATATAGAGCTCCCATTTGTGTAATTAGGAGCCACGATAGCCCATTTGGTATAGTGAGTAGGCTACAGTGGCACAGTTCTGAATATAGAGCTCCCACTTGTGTCATTAGAGGTCACGATAGCTCAGCTGGTATAGTGACTAGGCTACAGTGGCACCATTCCGAATATAGAGCTCCCACTTGTGTCATTACGGGCCACGATAGTCCAGTTGGTATAGTGAGTAGGCTACAGTGGCACAGTTCTGAATATAGAGCTCCCACTTGTGTCATTAGGGGTCACGATAGCTCAGCTGGTGCATAGGTTACAGTGGCACCATTCCAAATATAGAGCTCCCACTTGTGTCATTAGGGGCCACGATAGTCCAGTTGGTATAGTGAGTAGGCTACAGTGGCACAGTTCTGAATATAGAGCTCCCATCTGTGTAATTAGGAGCCACGATAGCTCAGTTGGTATAGTGACTAGGCTACAGTGGCACCATTCCGAATATAGAGCTCCCACTTGTGTCATTAGGGGCCACGATAGTCCAGTTGGTATAGTGAGTAGGCTACAGTGGCACAGTTCTGAATATAGAGCTCCCACTTGTGTCATTAGGGGTCACGATAGCTCAGTTGGTATAGTGACTAGGCTACAGTGGCACCATTCCGAATGTAGAGCTCCCACTTGTGCCATTAGGGGCCACGATAGTCCAGTTGGTATAGTGAGTAGGCTACAGTGGGACAGTTCTGAATATAGAGCTCCCACTTGTGTCATTAGGGGCCACGAGAGCTCATTTGGTATAGTGACTAGGCTACAGTGGCACAGTTCTGAATAATGAATTTATGTATTGTTTGTGTCGATTGTGTTGTTCTATGTATTGTTTGTGTGTAAATGTTTACTGTACTACTGCCACCGGGTGTCAACCTAATTGCAGTTAAATATATCATATCATAAAGCTCCCATTTGTGTCATTATGGACCGAGATATCTCAGTTGGTATAGTGACTAGGCTACAGTGGCATACTTCTAAATATAGATCTCCCGTTTGTGTCATTATGGGCCACGATAGCTCAGTTGGTGCAGTGACTAGGCTACAGGTGGCACAGGTCCAAATATAGAGCTCCCATTTGTGTCATTAGGGGCAACAATAACTCAGTTGGTATAGTGACTAGGCTACGGGCTGGAAGATCGAGGTATTGTGTTTTAAATCCCAGCAGAGGTAAAAGATTTTTTTCTTCTTGAAAGCTTCCAGACTGCTACTCAGTTGTTACCGGAAGCTGTTTCCCCGGGGCTAGAAAGCCCAGGGCGTGAAGCTAAAAGGTCACTTCCGTTTAGTGCATTAGTTAAGAATGATTAGACCTATATTCCATGTCCTACCTTCACCTTTATGGCGTGCTAAAGGACAAACTTGTTTCACTTTATTTTAGACATATGTTTTAGGAACAGATGTTAAAATATTAACCGTTGTCTGCTTTATATATTGTCCGAAACTCTCACCCACATCAGAACACTCGTGTACGAAATATTTCCATAGAATATTTCTTCCAACCTGAACAAAATGTTGATATCCATGATATATGTAATTACCGGCATTGGAGAAGCGCTCTGATGTACCTACACCCATTTTCTTGGTCAACAAATCACAGACGATACAATTAAGACAGGTTTCGAGTTATTACACTAATGAGGCAGAGGGAATATAACCAATTAATAATATCAGGCACTGTAAGTAACCACGGCTAGCACAGGACTAATGACTGGATTTCTGATTTACTCGTAGTAATAAATCGAATGAAAAATCCGCTAGACTAAAACAGCAAATTACTGAGACACACTTTATTATATTCCTTTTACCCTTCAAGGCGAAAACCCACCCTAAATAATATCTGAACCTTGTTTCATATCCCGCACAGAGCACGCTAATTCTCTAACAAATACCAGTAGACAACTCTCTAAACATCGAGCCCATTCCCATTCTCATCCACCGCCTTACATTGACAAATTTTTCGCTCATTGCCCCTTACACCCCAAAATCCTGATCCACCAAATAGGAAACTATACTTTAGCCGACCTGACTAACTTGTACAAACAATATAAACATAAAAGTACGAAGCATATACTGCTTATTTAGCTTACAGGAAATCGCAGTGTCTTTTTTGTTCATAATTTTTCACTGCCGTTATTTGCACCTATATGTATAAATATATTATTCAGTTCCACTTGTACCATAGTGTAAATATTTATTAAAATTGCTTTTAGGAACAATTGTGTAATTTATTCTTGTACACGCTGTTTATACACTCTGTGCAATAAATCACTTTAAAAAACGGCCCGATAATTGTGACTAAAAAAACTGGCTAAGGGCTGATTTTACTGAAATCCATAAACACATTCAGTGGCGAGAATGTGAAGTCTCTGAGCCTTAAATGTGGGTGGAGCTCATGTTCCACGCTTCTTTAATTTATTCAGTTTTAACTTAATAATGTTTGCTGAACTGTTTGTTCAAAGGCATTATATCTCAGTTGTCTTGTTTGGGATAATAAGGAATTAATTTTCGTCCATCGGTAAGTATATCTACTGACTTTTATCGTGTCAGTGATTAACTGATACATGAGAATTAGACAAGTCGGTTTAGGAATTATCCCAGATATTTTACGGCATTCCAGTCGATAATAATGTATAAAAAGGAAGTTCCAAGTACAACTCACAAAACCCCTTTTCCTGTTGCACACATTTCTACTTTCACATATCTGTTATTGCCGTTATTGGACTTTTATTTTATCTTATATCTGTGAAAACTTATAACTGAGAAGCATATTCCGGATTTGCTAAATTTAATGTAACCACAAAAATTCGCCGGGGAAATTTTGTAATTTTGTACTTAAAAACAATTTTTATATAGAACGGTAAGTACGTGTGTTGTACATTTCTGAATCCGAGTTATGCTACAATATTCATTTACTGCAGCTGGGTTTCCACCCGGTGGCAGTGGTCGGTCAACGTGTGTCTCGTTTTATTGCTTCAGTGTTTATTAAGATCAAGCCCTCAAGTTTTTGTTTTGTGTTTTAAAGATTGTCAACAGGAGTTGCAATTTTTTCAAAGATTTAATAACGTGCGTTATTGCAGGAACATAGATTCAGAAACGCTATTTTCCCTGCCTTATTATAAGTTCGCGCGTATGCCATTTTATTATTACTTATTGTAAATTTAAAAAAAAAAACGGTGTTGGAGTGGAGATTGATGTTATGGCGATCATACCAGGCTTTGCCAAAATGTGTCTTCTGGCTCAACCTTTGTAAAAGGGGACACAGAGAAGAGCACCATCTCTCAAGTCTATTTTCTGTGCAGAAGAAATTAAAATAAGATGCAAAGTGTTCAGTACGACATATGAGACAAATGAGTCATCACTGTTGATGATACTCTGAGATGGCGCGTGTGAGTTCTTTTCTCTTGTGGCTTGTGATGTTGGGGTCTTTTGGTAGGCCAATGTTGCCCCCATGGAGTGTCCAGAGTTTCACAGTCATAGGTTGATATGCTTCGAGGATTAGGAGCAAACTGGGAGAAAGTTGTTGTTGTTGTTGTTGTTGTTGTTGTTGTTGTCGTCGTCGTCGTCGTCGTCGTCGATGATGATGATGATGATGATGATGATGATGATGATGATGATGTTGACGATGATGATAATATTTTTGGTAGTGACGGTGGTTGCGACTGATACACTGACCTCTTTGCAGAACGCAACTTTCAAAAAATGTTATTCCCATGTTTGTGTAATTAACACATAGTGTTTCGGCAGACTAGACGTCCCTTTCGGCAATAAACTCATTACGTATTTGTATGAGGTACTGCATTACAAACCAGAAGGTCGCGGGTTCGATTCCCCATGGTTTAATTGGAAGTCTTTACTGACATAATCTTTTCGGCCCTGGTTTCGACTCAGCCTCTTAGAGAAACAAGTACCAGAAATATTTCTTGCTAGTTAAAGGAGGCCGGTGTGTACGGCTGGCAAACTTACCACCTTCAAGTGCCGATTGTCTTGAAGTCTGGGAGCCTCAATCTCCTGGAATCATTATGGCTGTGAAAACCTGTACAGGGACTGCTTTACTTTTACTTTTACATATCTGTATGGCTCCCTCACAAATCTGTCTCTATCAGGACACCTCCTACCTAGGCCCAGAACTTCAATACTGTGTCTCCTCCCCTGGAGACTCTAAGAGATTAGGCCTATCTGTAACAATCCACAGGCGGCTGCTTTCTATTTTCTATCGAATGTATTATTTAATGTCATCCTACACTTCGAACTTACAGACCTGTAAGTCTGATTTTCTGTCACGTTAAATAAATAACAAATAATTTATAAACAAGTTGCTGTCTTTTCGTATGTACCACTTATTTTTCCTCCTTGGTTCACCTCCATATGCAATCGTACTTTACGAGTGTCTGACAGTGTATTTCTACAAAGGCACTGCAGATGGAGCTCGTATACAAAAGACGGTTTGGTGCCCAGCAGAGGTACAAGAAGATGGTTTGGATAATCTATTGCTCTGTTGGCACAGAATGCTGTATGTTTAATTTTACTTGTAGTTATTGTTCAGACGATAGTACTATGGGTTCGTGAACGTTCGTATAAACTATGTTGCGTCATGACATTTCTAAAAGCTGCATATTTCTTCGATAGAATTTTATCAAAGAATGACCGAGAATTTATCGTGGCATACTGTACCGCCGGCCGACAGGACCTCCCACCAAGCGTGCATGGGTGCAGCGTTCCCTCCATTTCGGGTTTTGCGATGACGAATTTGCATTGGCGGCTGCTTGTTACCTCGAAAATTCCGGCTTCTGTCATTTTAATTTTCGTCTGCACAACATAAATTTGGTTGTATACTTCTTTTCTTATTTCGTCAGGTAAGTGGGGAGACCATTTCTTGTTAGGTAAGTCTGACATTTATTTTCTTATTTATTTTGGTTTGTACTAGGGGCAGCCAAAAATTAATGTGCAACACCCGTACATATAATTTTGGTTCTTGATTTTTCACTAATAACGGGGACATTTTACATTGAATTGTGCTATCAGCACTCAGCTCTTCCCCATATTACCCTCCCCCATCCCACTCCTCTTCCGTAAGTCTTACGGCTTCCGAAATAAATAGGAAAAAGTAGAGAGGCGATAGCTTAGTCAGTACTATGGTTAGGCTAGCGGTTAAAACACCATGGATTCTTGGATCGATGCCCAGCAAGGGCAAAGTGTCTAAACTGCTATTCGTTGCGTACCGTGGGCTCTTTCTCTGGCAATAAAGCAGCTGGGACGTGAAGCTGACCGGTCACCCCCATCTAGTTTCGAGGTTAAGAATGAGTGGAACTGCACCTCCAATTTCCACGTGACATCATAGCGTGCGCAGGTACAACTGTACCGTATGAGGTAAACACTGTGTGTAATTGCACAGTGAGGAGCCTCTTATCTGTACTGAACACCGAATATGGTTCGAGTGATAAGATCAAGAAAAATGAGATGGGCAGGACATGTAGCGCTTGTTTTGGAAAGGAGATGTGCATTCAGGGTTTTAGTAGGGAAAGATGTGAGAAAGAGGCCAATTGGAAAATCGAATCTTATATGGCAGAGTAGGCTTAATATTAAAGAGTCTGTTCAAGAATTGTGGAGCGGACAAAGACGGGGTTGATCTGGATCAGGACTGGTACAAGTGGCGGATTCTTGTGAACGCGGTAATTAACCTCGCATTCCATAAAACGAGAAGAATTTTTTGACTAACCGAGGAACTAGTAGCTTTTCAACAAGGACTCTGCTCTACGGATTGAGTTAGTTTAATTATCTGAATTTGGGTATTTGGCATTCAGCAGTAATGTTCCAAACGTACAGAAGGATGTCGCTGGATAATAAATGTTAAACAAAGTTTTTTTTCCTCATAAATCTATCAATGTAATGAAAAGTGTATAGTCTAATGTAAGGTTCTGCCACAACCATTACTTTATTGTGAAGCTTTCCATACCCTGCATTCTTACAGCCAATCACTTCTCTTTGTTCCAACTAAATTCACGTAACATGTTAAATACATATATTCATTACCAGTTACTTCCTACATATTTCGGTGTTTGTTACACCATCTTCAGGGAGACCACTGAGTTACTTACTCAAAAAATATATGCTTTTGCGATGTTGCTATAAAACTACAAATTTACAATGCTGTTACATTGTTTAAAACGATATGTACTTGGTCTTTCTGTATTAATTAATTAATATTATTCTGTATTAATTTATTAATACTACTCTGTTTTATTTTATTAAAATTCAAATTTATTCCATACACTTCAAGAAGGAGATCTTGTGCGCCATATTGTTACGGTCAGCGTACTTTTCGACGTGCTACGTGCTACGTGACAGTTGTGAGAGAAACAGACGTGTTGGCGGTCAATTTATTGCTGTGAAAACAAACTGATATTACAGTAATTGCCCAGTCCGCAGTCGTCCTTTGGTATTATTTTGCGAACCATTACTAGAAATGATACTTGTTAGTGTCTGTAGGACTGGTTGCCACTAATTAGCCGTCAATTCATTGCAGTTAATACAGGTCGGTATCTTTTGAGTGGAGACACACGCATGCTGAAGGCTGTAACAGATGGAGAGCTACTCAGCTCTTGGAAATTTTCCATCGTTCCGTACAAAGAAAGAAAAATAAGCAAATCGTTCCAAAACGGTATTTATTTCCATCATCAGGTAGAAAAGGCGAGAAGGCACTCAGTTGTGACCGTCAGCTTGAGCTATGGTAATTTTGTGACTGCAAATACATTAAAAGTTTGCGGGCAGTGTGACAAATGAAAGAAGTCGTTATGAGACTGCAAAGAGAATGAATCCGTGTATCGCTGCCTGCTCTTTCGGACACAAAACAAATTCTTGGAGACTGGTTATATTTCGATCCTCGTGTTAAAGTTTGAAAGGCTTAAATGGGGCTGGAGTTGACGGAGTACCGCCCAAATTTTGCTTGAGGGTGGAAAGAGGTCCAGTTTCTGAAACTGTCTTCTTTTCCGGATGCTAATCGATGTAATACTGAGAGTATCATGCCATCATTAGAACGGTTTGGAACTGAGTTGTCAAACTGAAATTTAGACATAACAATCGCTGTGCGGATAGGAGGCGGACTGATATTGTATCTGATGAATTAACAGACAAGGACAATTGTTTGCCTGAATTGAATTAAGAGCCAAGCTTATATGGCGTATGACAAGTAAAAATATGGCTCTACGCACTCTTATCGTCAGTTTTATGATCCGGCCGCTTTACTTCCAGGGAAAAATAACTATCCTTTCGATATGAGGCTGAGCGGGTCTCATTTTCCGTCTGGAGGCTGTGTAAAAACAGAAACCATCTTGTTCCTACCTCGAATCCACCCGTTAATTTAACTGCTGTATCCGGGTTCGAATTCCGGTAAGGGCAAGAAATTTTTCTTTTCTCCAAAACGTCCAGTCTGTGGGGCCCATTCACCCTCCTGTTCAATGGTTACCGGCATTCGGCGGCCGAGGTATGTAGTTGCTCACTCACCTCCGTCTAGTACCGAAGTTAAGAATGAATGGATCTATGCGTCTACTGCCCCTGTGTGTCCTCATGGCATGGACAGGGACAATTTTTTACTTTCTACTGAGGATAAACAGTCGCCATGTCCAGTGCTTATACTGCTGTTCCGTAGTTACATGGCGTGCAACACTTATTGTATTGCTCAGCCATGTCATAAAATACATATTTCACGAGACCTTCAAATAGAATGGGGATTTAGGACTTCTAGGGAGGTGACGTTGTGTTGTTGGGTAGGTGGTACCGGACATTTCGAAGGAACGTACTTCAAGTGTCTAGCGGTCTATGGAGAACAGCATAATCCTTGAAAAAGTAGTCTACTGGCTGGAGGACATGGAGTTCGAATCCCGGCAGGGGCAACAGATTTTTATGTTTTCCAAACATGCAGACCGGCTGCGGAGCCCAGACAGCCTCCTATTCAGTGAGTACTGGGAATCTTTCTTGGGGGTAAAGACGCGAGGGTGTGAAAATGACCTCCCATCTTTATCTAGTGCAGAGTTTAAGAAAGAGTTGAGCTGAACCTCTATTCCCACTATATGCCAATAAGGCGTGAGCAGGGAAAATTTGACCTATTTCAAAATGTGAATTAAAACATGTTTATCGCGTTTTAGGCTCTTGCGCAAAATTGTGGAAAGCGACTATTAGCTTCGTCATGTCTATCTCTCCGTCCGCATGAAACAACTTGGCTCCCAAAGGACGGATTTTCACGAAATTTGATACTTCAATATTTTTCTAAAATATTTCGCGAATATTCAAGTTCTATTAAAATCTGGAAAGCATAACTAGTACTTTACATGGTGACCTATGTACCTTTATGATAGCATCCCGCTGAATTCTTCTTAAAATTAGAATTTTTTCAGATGAAAATTGTAGATAAAATCAAAACACATTTTGTAGTCAATAACATTTTTTTTAGAAAATCGTGCCTTTTAGAAGATAATGTAAAAAAATTATGTTAGAGTCGGACAGGCCACAGACGAAAATATAATAAGGCGCATGCGCTTTGCATGCTGGATAGGTAAGGCTACAGACACATTCAGAATATTTTCACGTCAGCAATGGTTAAGCGAATGAGCCTCAATGTTACGTATGTTACACGTACATTGCCTGTCGTTAAATTTGTAGTAAAAGAAGAATTTCCGTATTTAATTGTTGTAATTAGGGCACATAAATCTAATAATTATTAATCTGATGAACAGTGGATTCAGCAGGGGAGAAGGATAACCTGTCGACTGTGTTGACGATCTGAAATACGTGTCGCGATTGAAAGGCAGTCGTTCAACAGCTCGGGTTTGCTTTTGTTATGGTCGTGATGTTCCTTGTCCCTACAAAGTTACACAAGATAAGTCCGTATTTTGTCGTCGTCTTGCTTGTTAAATTTCTTCAATATAAGACAAAGATTAATGAGGCGGTAGCTGTGCCGGAGGGTTACCTGAGCGGACATGGGGATGGGCAGATTGACAACAGAAACGACAGGTAAATACGGTGTCAAATTTGTATTTATGGACTGTCACAATAACCGGTCTGATTAATAACCTAATTATTTTAAAGCCGAATGAATCCGTAAAGTTATACAAATTGAATGACATTCGAAGATTGTTATCTTCTTAGGCATGACGCCGTGTAGTTTGATAAATAGATGCCGATGTGTCGGAAGAATGTGTTTTCTTAATCTCAGGGTACTTTCGACCATGGCGATGCTGGGAAGTGCACTGTTTCGACACTTACTTACTTACTTACTCCACGGAGCAGAGTCCTTCTTGAGGAGCTAACCGGTTTTCAACTATTCAAGATATTCCTCGCATTTTATGGAACCCGAATGTTCATTACCGCATTCACAAGTGCCCGCCACCTGTCCCTATCCTGAGCCAGCTCGATCGAGTCCATACTCCCACATCCCACTTCCTGAAGATACATCTTAATATTATCCTCCCATCTACGCCTGGGTCTCCCAAGTGGTCTCTTTCCTTCAGGTTTCCCCACCAAACCCGGTATTCGCCTCTCTTCTCTCCCATACACGCTACATGCCCCGCCCATCTCATTATTCTCGATTTTATCGTCCGAACAATATTAAATGAGGAGTACAGATCATTAAACTCCTCATTATGTAGTTTTCTCCACTCCCCTGTCACCTCCTCCCTCTTAGGCCCCTTCGATGATTTCATACCTATTTATCAAAGTACACGGCGTCACGTCGCAGGATAATTTACGTCCGAGAAAACCCCATGTCTTACTGCAAAGGTACGTGGTACGTTCGTCTTAACTGACATATGTATGAGATAAAATTTACGGAAATTTTCTTCTTTCCTTTTGCTTAGGAGGGCCCATAGCAGTATACTTTAGGTGCTTTCATTTTCAACACGTTTAGGTGATCTACTTTCTTATTTTTTTATTTTCTATTAATTATTACAATTAATGTGCTAGTTTTTAATGGAACTGCCTATCGATTATACAGCAGTGTTACGGCTCATGAAGTCCAGTAGACTGCCATATAAATATCAGGCATTTGAGGAGGTGGCAGCCTGTGTCTTCAGGTTAGCCGAAGGTCTTAAATCCAAGTAGGTTTTTGTTGAACTGTCTTGATAGTGCAGACAGTAAGCTGTTGGTATCTCTATGCCAGTTTACATGTGTCATAACTTTGAGGCGAGTCATCCTCGTTGTGTTTATTCAATACAAATCGCAAAGTGTGTATTAACCCTTAAGCTATTAATGTCGTGTATATATATATATATATATATATATATATATATATATATATATATATATGGAGCGCATATTCTTGATGTTTCTAGATCACACACAACGACGCACCACAG
>Ga0268261_10004441_pt1 | contig 10507 bp, 6 predicted proteins | sample TergutNc150P1_FD_190353 | JGI IMG/M metagenome (GOLD analysis project Ga0268261, IMG submission 190353) | Nasutitermes corniger P1 segment gut microbial community from laboratory colony in Florida, USA - Nc150 P1 (SPAdes) (version 2) | ecosystem: Host-associated > Arthropoda: Insects > Digestive...
TCTCTGTTTCTGTGTATATATATATATATATATATATATAAACATAAACACATATACATATATACATGCAAGGAATCATTTTTTTTTATTCTTCCTCGAATTTTCACAGAGCAGAGAATATTGCCTTTTCCAGCATCACTGATAATTTAATCTTCTTGACAGGTATAATGTACCCATCAGACACATTGATAGAACATTTATCATTAATATTTTTGATGTCATCATGTAGGGATAGTATTTTCTGTTAGCTTACTTACATGCCTTTTCTTATATGTCATTACCATGTGCATTACAATCACACCCTAAATATTGCAGATATATTACCCAGAATCTGTTACAACTTTTGATTTACAAAATTCTTTGCTCAGTATCGTGGTTGAGTAATTAACAGTCTTGGTTCACATGTGGTGCTTAAATTCTGGCCTGACTAGGACTATAGATTTTTGCAGTTTATCCTGTTCAGTCTAAATAGATATTTTGTCACATGCTGATAGCTATATTTATTCCTTTACACCAAAGTACTTACGTATGCTAGAATCTCATAATGTTGGGTATGGGTGTAGGTATGTGTGTGGGTGGGTGTTGTATGTTTGTGTGTGCGTCTGTGTTCAGTTGTTCAGCAGTATATAATCTAAAGCCTTCACGGCAACTGAATTCAGTAAAACTTTCTCATGCTAGCAGCTGCATCAGGTGGTAGAACCAACATTTCATGAATGGTCTCTGCCCTCATTGTCAGGGACCATTGGTTTATTTGCTGTTCTACCACCTGGCATGGCTGATAGCCCAAGAAAGTTGTATTGTGTTCAACAACATTTTACATTTCTGGATCATCTAATATGTTTCATTGTTAAAATATTGTTCATTGTTAGTAAAATCTGTGATGGACTGCACATTTGTCTAGTAATTCTGTGTTAGTTAAAATATGTTATGTTCTCATTTTCCAAATGTATGTCATGAGTTTATGGTGCTTCACAGCTGCTCATTCTCAAACTAATCTTTTAGCTTTGCCATGCAAAAACTGGGGAACCAATAAGCAGATTTATATGAAATTTAATGTTGTACATTTTCCATGTGACTATTAAGTATGTGAAATTTTAACACATACCTGTTGCACAATGCATTTTATTTGTTAATTAATGCTCTGACATGTTTTAACCTTAACTGCTAGGCATCTTCAGGGAGCTCATAAGTTTTTCTTAGCATGGTCAGCTTATGCTTCAACTTATATGGTAGGAATTTTACTTATTATTATTATTATTATTATTATTATTATTATTATTATTATTATTATTATTATTATTATTATTAAATGCCATAGTTCTTTAAAATCAGTGTTGTGGTTAAAATACAGTTAAAATACAACACAAAATTATTTCAATTTGCTGTTGATGTAACTGTCGTGTCCAAACATCTGTGTTTCAGTCTTTCTACTAGAAAGAATGAAACATAGATGTCTGGACACATCAGTTATATCAACAGCAAATTAAAATAATTTTATACTGTGCTTTATCTGTATTTTAACTGTATTTTAACCACAAAGCGGATTGTAAAGAACTGTTACATTTAATCTTCATAACAATAATTTTAATCATATGTAGAATTACTACCATATTAGTTGAAGCTGAACATGCTAAAAAAAACTTACGAGCCAGCAGTAAAGGCCAAAACATGTCAGAGCATTAATTAACACATAAAAAGTGCGGTGCAACAAGTTGGTGGTAAATTTTACAGATTTGTATGAAATTTGACACTGCGGAGCTCTACAAATTTTTTCAGCAGTATTCCAATTTTGATGAGATAGACAAAAATGATAGCCACTCTACATGTAGATCTCCATATTTCTGTGCGTGGCTCAAGTGTACCTGACTAAGTATGTGTTTGAGTAAAAAATGTTTCAAATGAACATTCTAAATAAAAGAAATGTTTATGCCCAATACACCGATTCCACAGGTCTTAGAAATTTAGAGATAATTAAATAAAATTGATTGTCCCAGAGTTGTGAATTTATTGTGAAAGTTATCAAACTTGCTTTGTTGTGTGTATGATATGTGTGCTATAAATATACACTCTTTAGATCAGGGCATGTGGCATGTGTGGAGAGGAAGTAAATACATACACGGTTTTGGTAGGAATATCCGAAGGAAAGACATCACTTAGATGACCCGGGACTAGATGTGATGGTAATATTAAAATGGATCTTAAGATTAATAAAATGGAAGGGCATGGACTTGTAAACATGGTATTGAACCTTCTCTTTTGGTATAATGTAGAGATTTTTTTTGGCTAGTTGAAGAACTGGCAACTTTTCAAGGATGACTCTGGTCCATGGTGTTTGTTATTTGTATGTATGTACTGTTGTATTGTATTTAATGATCTATTTTTAAATTTGTCCTTAGATGCTCCTTTTTTTTTAAATTGATATTTCATTGTTTGTCAATTACATTTTGCTGTTATTGGTACTTGAGTCATCTCTATGCCGTGCAGTGATTCTACTTGTGGAATTTTATTATATGCATCCACACTTTACATGTCCAAACTCTACTGCACATCATACTTGCACTTTATTCCATTCCTAGCAGCCAAATTAATTTGTTAAATGACCACATTACTACACATTTCTATCAAGAAATGCACCAGTGGTTCTTTGAATTTACGAGCTTATTTTATGCCGTCTGTAACAAACGCTTGACACATTAAATGTCACACTACAGTCATTACCAGTAAGCTGTGTGTCTTATTGAGAGCTTAGACTGATGTCAATCCATACAGATGTGAAGAAATGTGGAATTTCTAACGTAAAGCACAAGATGCTCATCAAGTTTTACCTTTCTTCATTTTGTAGAAGTGTCAATGTGTGGGTGTAATTACATAAAAATAATTTATTAATGTTGTCCTTTTTCTTAGGAAAAGGTAGAATCCACAAAACAACAGCAGTTGTAGTAAAATAACAATGTTTTTATTTGATATGCTGTTATTTAATATATTAATTTTTCTTGAGACATTTTCTGTGGTGAACCAACAAATCTGGCAGTAAATTCACAGACAATGAAGGACTGGCATTTTGATAAGATTTCATGCTACACACCTAAATGGACTTTCATTTACAATCATAAGTATGGCCTTTTCTGTGCCAGTTTTCACACAATCCAAAGTTACGAACAACAAATCGCTAAGAACTGACATGGCAGCAGCAACTTTGACAGCAGAGGATATGAATCAAGAAATTGGGTTATATGTGGAATGTATTATATTAAAGTGTGAACTGAAAACAGTGCATAGCGAATTAATGAAATCAAAGCAACTAGTGAGTGATGAACGTGTTTTGGAACTTAGATTAGATGTTGATGAACTTCAAGAATTACAGTACATGTCCACATGGCCCGATGTTAAGAATATCGTGTCGTCCATAGTTTACAAACTAGAATATTTTACTCAGTACTGTATAGAAAGAGGAAGAAAGTGGTTGATGTAGTTCCTGATAGAGATCCACACAGAATTGTAAAGAATCTAACCTCTACACAAAACATCAAAACTGTGATAACCTTGTGGCCTGCACTGTCTACAAATTTTGGTATAAGGAGAAATGGGATGAAGTCAAGTAAGTCTTTTCCTACACCAACATCTGAACAGGAAAACAACAGTGAGCTCAGTGGTAGAAGATGGAAAATCATCGTTCTATGAGATAGTCATGCCAGGGGATATGCCAAGGAGATGTCTCACCTTGCTAATAAATCATATAATGTAATAGTATATGCAAAATCTACTGCAGGGGTTTCTACGTTAATGGATGTGGCCAAGGAAGAATTCAATAAACTAACAAAAGGTGATATGTTATTATCTGGGGTGGGGCTAATGACATCAATAGAGATGTACCTGGGAAGGGCCTAACTCATACAGTCATTTTCCTAAGAAGAAATTGGAAAACTAATGTCATAATTAGTGCTTCATTTAGATTTTATTGCATAAGAAGCCAAGTATGATTGAGGAAATCAGGAATTATAACAGGAAATTGAATAAGTTGATTAAGGGATTTAAAAATGTTCAGCTAATTGTGTTATCAGACAGGAATTTATTTACCAAACATGGCATGCACATGAATGCAAAAAGAAAATAATTAATGGTTGGTAAATTAATTGAAGAAATGTCTACTGTCATTGACAGTCATAATGTGATGTAATTCCCATCGCTTGGAAAAATGAGCCCATGAAATTTATAGATAAATTGCAGGAAAATAATACATGTTAATTAAAAATCACATATGTAAATTCAGTCAGTAATTATATTGAACCAAAAGGAAAGGTAAACACAGATTCAAACACAGATCATAGTGAGATGAAATATAGAATATCAAAAAGACAAGGAAATTGTCTGAAACTAAAAATGGGGATTTTTTTTTTGTGGAATTAAAGCTAGATAATAATAATAAGGATTCCAATAAGTTAATTACCTACCATCATAATATGAATCTAAGCAAAAAAGAGAAATGAATTATGTATAATTATGCAATCTAACCTCATTTGACCTTATTTCATTTGTTTACCAATCATCATGTGAGAGAACAAGAAATAATAAATCTTTCTTTAAATAATTATAGATTAGCATCAAGTTTCTGTAGAGAGGAATTTTAAAAGGGTGTAATATATATTATGACAAGGAATGGCATAAATTTCAACAAAATAGATTTCAATAAATTTTGTAGTGAAAAGACATTTGAAATATTGACAACTAAACTAAACACCAAAATGATAACAACAGTTATATGTGGCAAATACAGATCTCCATCCAGGAATCTGAACCAGTTTTTTTAAATTGTTGGAGGAGACTAAAAAGTCTGTATCAACCTACCCTCATCTTGTCAACCAACATAAAGCCCATGAAAATTTTACAGGGAAATTGTTGAAAAGAAACTCTATAAAAATACAGAACCTCAGTGACTTGAAACATTCTCCAAAAGTTGAGTTACACATATCCTGCAGTACTACATTCACCTGCTACTCTTTTCAACTACTTGCTAATATGCATAGAAACTGAAGAGTAGGCCAATATATTAGGATACCTTATGTTATAGAGTTACAACAGAAGTGTCTGCTGAAGTTGTTAGAGTTTTATAGGAGTAACATACCATATACTATGATGACATGGCATTATTCCCAATCAATTTATATTTAGGTCATCTGTTAGAACTGCAAATCCAACTTATGATAAAAATTTGAGGAACAAGATTTCATAATTTTTACTTCCTAAAGGTAGATGCTGATTACAGTAAGGTGATGTCATGTGAGGTGAGGTGTGGTGTGTGATGTTATGTGAGGTGTGTATTTTCCTCCACTGTTCTAACACTGGGATTGTGGCTTCAAATCTCACTTGGACTGTGGATGTATATGTGCATTTTTATGTGTCTGTGTTTTCCTGTATCGGTAGAGACCTTGGAATGGGCTTATTCCCCACCCAAGGGGTGTCAACAAATGTCTGTGGCAAACTTCACATTGTTATTTATGCTATGTATTTGTTAAGTTCTTTGTCTAAATATTTCCAACACTATGCACCATATGTGTAATAGTTCTCTAATTTTCACACAGTCATTGCATTTTTTAACATGATTTGGTGGTGGCCACCACCATAATCAGGGAATTCACCTTGTAGGCTAAACACTGCTCTTAAAACTGTTTTATCAGCGGTGTTAGAATTTGGACTGATTGTTTGAGAACTTTAGAATTATTAAGTGTATGTTGCATGTTGTTGGAAATCTTGAGACAAACATCTAAAGTATGAGGCGTGAAGTTTTCGCAGCAGTACTGCTGCAGCTGCAGGTCTTCTTGGATGTGATGCTGTACTGTCAGACAGTATAGTGCTTAACCATGAAAAAGAAGGCACTGTGATCCTTCAAAATATCAGAATCTACTTCCCCAATAACACAGTGTCACATCCCAGCAGACTTGCACTTTCAAGACAGAAAGCAGGGTGCACTAAGCCACATTGACCCATAGTGTCCATACAGGCAGACAAATAGCCAGGTACCTATACATATCAATTGTCCACACAATGACAGGGTGAAACTGATGCTGGCTACAATTAATTGTATTTTAATTCTTCAGGTTTGCAAGCATGGGGCAGCATGCCAGCTTTCCTAAGCAGTTTTCTGACTTCTGGTGAGCACGGACCGTGCATGGATCACGATCATGAGATGCTTCACCCCGTCATCATGTCAACCTGGATGCCAGACAAAGTGGGTGGAATGCCTGGGAAAAGCCTTGTATTTGCAGAGACTCAAGTGAGTTCATAGAATCTTCAGTAGTATATCTGCCTTTTTGCTGCACCAGACTTTTTATTTTTGTGCAACTTATAGAGAGATAGTAGGAACCATGATGACAGCCAACCTGCATATTTTGAGTCATGAATTGACACTGAGTCCCTGTGTTGTTCATTTAAATAGCCTGCTCGGGTGTGTGGAGTGACCTTTTAAATATTCATTATAGTGCTTATGACCAGCTGTTGTCATATTACCATTATCATACATGCAGGGAAATCATAAGATATAAACATGAGGAAATTATGCATATGTTTAACAATGGCTATGAGCTAGTTGAATGATACAGAAGGGCTACCTCCCTGCTGTGAGTGAATGATAAGTAAAAATGACCGGAATACCTGAGAACTGTTCCATGTCATGCATCTCACCAGACATTCCCATGTTATCAGTTACATGTTATTTCTTATTTTTCAGATTCTGCAGGAGAGTATCCGGATACCTGGCTCAGCGTTACATCTTATGTACCAAAGCAGTCAAGCACCGGGGTACCTGTCACGTGTTCTTATGCGACTGACTCATGCTACAATCCCACCCACGCTAACCCATGTGCATGTTCGTGTTGAAATTGAGGGCTCAGTACATACAAAAACATACGAGGCTGACCCACATCTCATGCACACATTTGCCTGGAACAAACGTAATGTTTACAAACAGAAGGTAAGTTTTGGCACATAAAAATAGGAGCAATATATGACTATATTTTTGTGTGTCAAATGTGCATTAGTTGATGTCATGAATAAATAATGAAGGTAAGGTTGTCTGATTTTACTCAGAAAATTATTTCATTTTTAATTACATGAATACAGTGTAGCTTACTGAGTAACTTATTTATGCAAATAAAATACATGTATTCTTCCTGCCACATATGTTCCAATAAATGTGTACCTTATGTGCGTATATGTTCAGTTTCATTGTATATTGTACCAGAAGATATGATTGAATATGTTGAGCCAGATTACTCCATTTTATAGCCTCCAGCCTTATGAAGTTGCATTTTAATATTATTCTCCCATCTATAGCCAGGTATCAAAAGAGTCTCTCATCGTAATTTCTTCAGACAAAATTTTGTATACAGCTTTTGTTTTTCCCTCACAAGGCTTATGTCCCACCCATTTCATTGTAATTTATATATTTGGTGAAGAATATCATTGTAAACCTCCGTATTTTTCTACCTATTTGTACCTTGGCAATTCCAGTTCATGTGAGTGGGAACAGAACTTCAGTTACCCCCAACTCCCTGCCAAAAGAAAGTGATAAGAACAGCTCGGTAGATGTCCCGTTGAAGAGCACAGAAATAATTCAAGTTGTCCTTCAACACAAAACCATGTGATATATAATTTAATCATTTTGATAATGTCTGGGTTTAAGATACTTGTTCCTCATAAAACATTCAAGTGAATATTTTTAATGTTTTTGTCACCTCCAACCTTACGCATTTTAGCTGAATGAAGAATGAACTTTTTCAGGTGTATGGAGTAGCACAGGCACGAATTTCGGTTGGTTACCAGTACTCCACCTGCCCTGCCGTGGTTTGGGAGACACAGACTGCAACATTACAAGGCTTCGATGTAGACATCTCAGATGTTGGTGGCTGGAGCCTCGATATTCATCATCATTACAACTTTCATGAAGGTAATTTCCAGCAGTGAAATTTGTATGAAGCATGTTGTCTTTTGACATGTGATTCTGTTTAGTCTGATAAAAGTTTATAAATATATCAGGGCATCCTGCTGCCTCCATCCTGCCTGTCCTGATAACAGAGGTAGCAGGACCTCTGAAATGTCAGTACTTTGTACAAGACTACTTGGTGTAATATCTCAGATGACAGTAGTCTCCTTAGTGACTTCTGTGAGACTGTGAGAACCTCAAATCTCACTTAAAACTTGCTTATGTTTGTGGTCTTCTGGGTTGAGACACCATGTCATTTTGTATGTTTGATAATTTTTGGAGGAATGTTGCCTCTGGCTTCATTCTCCATTCTGGTCAAGGAACAACATCTCTTTTAATTACAGTTGGAAGGAAAATACGTTTATTGAGATTTTAGATTCTCACAGGGGAGTAGAGTTTGTTAAATAAAAGATATATTTGTCCCTGTACTTAATGAGGTACCACAACCTTAAGACATAGCTGGACACATCTTAACCTTAATGCTTTATGGAGGTGAGCAGCCAACTTTGCACACATGCCACTTTACCGTCAAGGAAGGAGCCCCTCATACTCATTGAATAAGAGGTTGGTTGAGTTCCAGAGCTCTATAGTCTGATAATTTCACATAGTTCTTACAACATTAATAGCGTTTGTAATCAGGACAAGCATTTAATTTAAATATAAAGTGGAATTGATATCAATTATTGTTTTTTTATTTGTGTTATGCAACAGGAATCCTACAAAAAGGGGACGGTTCAACGCTGCATTTCAAGCAGTATCCACGCACAGTGAAGGTGGTGATGGGAACTGGTTTACAACGTCAGTTACTATGCACGACTGAGTGCAGTGGCGCTGCAAAAGACAGCCGACTGTTGACTCCAGTGGCTTTAACAAGTGGCCCTGATGGCAGCCTGTACGTTGGAGATTTCAATCTTGTTCGGCGCATCACTCCAGAGGGAAATGTTTACACAGTGTTGCAGCTTAGGTAATTTTCAGTATGTTTCCCAGAACACAGCCTGAGCTCTGTCTCAATAATATTTAAAAAAGCAGACTTCACAGAAAACACTGGATCTTTATGAGGAAGACCATGATGTTTATGCCGACATTCATTGTTTATTCTATATGTCACATGAAGCCCATAAGTATGTTGTATGGGCAAAATGTGGAGCTGTTTGTTTCTTTTAAATTAGATGGTATGAAAGCAACCACAATGCTGTAAGTGTTTAAATATTTACCTTTTCTGGGCCTAATACTTATATTTGTAAAACTGTTATTTGTTTTATCAGTTTTGATGGCCCCTTGAATTACCGTCTGTACACCAAAGTATGCAAGGAGCTCTTTATAAACCCCTTATCAGTTTTAGACTTGAAGTACCCATTGTTATTATACATTACTGCCACATATATTGAGCCTCCACCTGATCTGTTGCAAGTTTCTTCAGTGTTTCCTCCACTAATCACAATTTTGCCATTGCATCATACTCATCTACAGTCCTGACCAGGCAGCACATTGTCACATCCTTCTTCTATAAGTTGCGGGCTTCATCTCTGACAGTTGCGTAGCTCAGAAGGGAAGGAAGTTAGGTTTAAGAACAACTAAACATCAAACGCACACACTACTTATATTTATGTCTGTTACATGCATGTATGCTTGCACATGTGCAGAAGTACATGCACGCATGCATTCTTCCATACATACGTACGTTCCATAAATCCACAGTTTGTTGGAATGTCTATGGGAGATGTAATAATTTATAAACTGCAAAACTTGTAGATAAGTTAATTTCAAAGAGGTGTTAATTAGAATGTTCCACTGAATTCTTATGTTTAGGGCTGGCAGGTTGTACTACTGATTTGTAACATGTAAATACCCAAACCTTTAAAAGGACTGCAGATAATTTCTAAACATCAAGGGTTTGTGGTCCGTGTAGAAGGAGAGAGTGTTTAGGTATCCTTTTGTTTTAAAATGCTTCCTTTTAGTAATCACATATTTGTGTTTGTGTGTTTCAGTGCAACTCAAGTCTCATATCAGTACTTCTTGAGTGTATCGCCTGCAGATGGCCATCTTTATATCTCCAACCCTGAAAAGCACCAGATACTGAGAGCATTGTCCCTTGATCCAGTAGCAGAGCCCCATATAAATTGTGAACCCGTAGTAGGATCCGGAGAGCGGTGCATACCTGGTGACGAGACTCACTGCGGGGATGAAGGACCTGCCAGAGATGCCAAACTTGCACATCCTAAAGGTCAGTGCCAAGGGTGCAGATGGTTTGGCAGCACTAGTTAAAATACTCCTGATTCATATATAATACTGGGGGATTGGTGTGTGAGTATATATATATATATATATATTATAAATGAAGTTACTTTATTACAACTACTGTTGCAGCTGCCAAGGCTACCACCACCACCACCACCACCACCACAAATAATAATAATAATAATAATAATAATAATAATAATAATAATAATAATAATAATAATAATAATAATAATAATAATAATAATAATAATAATAATAATAATAATAATAATAATAATAATAATAATA
>Ga0268261_10004442_pt1 | contig 10506 bp, 4 predicted proteins | sample TergutNc150P1_FD_190353 | JGI IMG/M metagenome (GOLD analysis project Ga0268261, IMG submission 190353) | Nasutitermes corniger P1 segment gut microbial community from laboratory colony in Florida, USA - Nc150 P1 (SPAdes) (version 2) | ecosystem: Host-associated > Arthropoda: Insects > Digestive...
CGACGAGCTGATCACTCGTCCAGAGGAGTCCTACCGACTGTGCTGCGTCGTTGTGTGTGATCTAGAAACATCAAGAATGGGTGCTCCATATATATATGACATTAGTCGCCTAAGGGTTAAATGTGTGGAACATCTATCCATGTTAAGGACAGCTTAGTGGAATGCTCCTTTGAAGTCATTTTCGAGAAGGGGTTAAAGTTCTATGGGTCGACTAATTGAATGGGACTAAAAGAATGTGAAATCTAATTGGATTGGTTTTGTAGAGGAGAAAGGTTGTGTCATATAAGAGCAATGACTGTAATATGTATTCTAGAATGGGATAATAAGGATCTTAAATTAATTACATCACCAAATTACTGTTCCTTTCACAAGGCATGCCATTAAATTACATGTGAATGGTGCTGATGTATGTGCACCAATTATGCTTAATCTGTTGTTGAGGTAATGAAGTAATTATAAAGTAAACTATTACTTTTATGGATTCAAGATTACTCTACATCAACATTAGCCATAATTCTGTTATTCCAAACCATCATCTCGTTATATTCCCATTGTATGACAAGTGCATTTAATGTGTGTATAGTGTAATTCAATACTGACTTATACTTTAATGTGTGTATAGTGTAATTCAATACTGACTTATACTTTAATGCTCTTTAGACACTGCAGTGTCAGACAAGTAAGCATTTGTACCTGGCTGGAATGTAATGGGTTGAAATGATGTAAGTTTGTAAAGCATTCACTTTCTTTTGTTGAAGACTTGGCTTATAACTGCATCATACAATCTTATGCATTGTGTTATTACTTAATTAATATTATGAAATTCCTTTTAAGTTACTTTCTTGTGCACTCCTATTACTGTTGCAGTATAAACTGATACAGTATTTGTAAATTATTGGGCATAATTGGTTTCCAATTCAACATATCCTCCAAATATTTCGAAATTGCATTATCTTCACTGTTGCATTTGAATCATTTTGTATGTTCTTCTAAATTTCTTTTTATAAAATGAATGGTTGTTGTGGGTTTTAGTTTGGTTAATAGGTGGAAAATAGCAATTATGCCAGAGTACTGATCATGTAATTTTTATGAAGTAAGCAAATCTCCTGACTTAATTATCATAATGATCGGAATTTGTGGTTCATATATTTTGAGTGGTAAAACTTATATATCATATTTCTTACAGAAGGTCTTGTTGCCTTATGTGAATTTTCTTTATGAGTAAGATTTCATACTTCAGAGATAGAAAGCTGCATAGAGCTGGTTGAATTATATTCAATATGGGACCAAATCTATGTCAATAGATCCCAGAATCCTGTGTTATACATGTGACATTTCTTATACCCTGAAGTTGAGGCAGATGGGTCTTCCGAAACATTGGTTCATATTTACCAGTCAACTTGATGTCACATCCCAGAAAATAGTAATTTTCTGTTACAGTTCTTGTTTATTGATTGTTTTTCATTCACATATAGTGAACATAAGTAACTGCTGTTTGATGAAAGCATATACACTATCTTCGTACTTTACATTTAAATCCAAATATTATACTGTGAACATGGAACATGTGGTATAATTTATATAGTCAGTAGGTAGGAAACTTTGAGATAATATAACCAATACTTTCTTTGAATTCAAATCAAAACTCTGTAATAATTCTTGGTTAACTAGTTGAACGGATATCTGTGTTATTTCAGAAAAGTGAGATCTTCTGTTAGAACAACAATTGTAAAATTGGCATCATAAGCCGTATGAATTTAAAATTTTATGTCCTAGAAATAATGTGCCTAAGTTTGTCCAAGCAAACCTTACATGTATGAATATATTAAATATCTGGAACAGAATGCTCATTGTTAACAAATTTGCAATTTGAGTGCATGTTCTCCAAGAAAGTTTTTTTTATATGTAAACTGAATTACAGATTCTTTTTTTTTTTTTTTTATGTAAACTGAATTACAGGTTCATATTGACCTGTATATACATATTCAAATCTTCTTTTGTGCTATTATGTTGCTCTTTTTGTCCATATTTTCCAGTACAGTATTGTCTTGAAGATGAAAGATGCATACAATATTTTGATAAAATTTGTGTAATACTACAAACAGTGTTGACAATTGGAGCTGCAGTATATATGATATTTTGTTTTTTTTTGGTTTCTTTGACTAGACTTAAGTCATGTGTGTTACAATTCATGTATGGTGATATATATTAGTTTTACTGCAGATCTCACTTGATCATGCAACATTTATTTGCTTTGTACAACAAATTTCTATGATCCATGTACAATGTTTTGGAATAATATGTCAACTACTAATTTTGTTGAATTCATATGTGTTGTGGACAAACAATGAACTGTGTGGTCATGCAAACATATACAAATGTTTATTTTGAATGGTGACTATACCTACAAGAATTAAGAAGGATGATCTCACCTAGTCATGAATTATTAACGATGCTAATAAATTATTATTCTGTGAATTTTTTAGTTCTGTAAACTTACACAATATAATTCATAACTTAAAAATGTGTCATTTTAATACAGACTGCATATTAGAACCCACAATAACAAAAACCTTCCATTCTCCAATAATGCGAGTGGCACATTAACCTTTAAGAACCGTGCGTCCTGTATATAGGACGGGCGTACCGCTACCCTCCAGATGTTGCTTTTTATATATTTCTTTCAACAAATGTAAGTACTGAGTATTTTAAACATGCTGCACACTCTCCGTTTTTTTCTCTTCAAAATGCCATTTATTTCATAATGCTACCTTTTTTGGTTCCTGTATTATTCACATTTTACATACAGGGTGTGCTAAAATTTAAATGTAAAACTCTGGTGCCAAAAGGTTAATTAACCAGATGTTACTGTTGGTGTAATTCAGACAGTGCAATTACTGATCGCCATCACTACTGTTTACTTCCCACTTGCCATCTGAAGCAGGATGACTTGAGTTGCTCTTTCGTGTTTCTGTGGGTACCCAATAACCAGCAGCCAGTATAACAGGTAATTGCCATGCAGTAATAACTGAGTGTTGTTTCATGTTTGTGTGGGTACCCACAAACCAGCATCCAATATAACAGGTAATTGCCATGCAGTAATAACTGAGTGTTGTTTCATGTTTGTGTGGGTACCAACAAACCAGCATCCAATATAACAGGTAATTGCCATGCGGGAATAACTGAGTGCTGTTTCATGTTTCTGTGGGTACCCAGTAAAGAAGACAGGAACAGGAAAACTTCTTGCACATGGTAAACCATCAGGCATTTAAAAACCCTATGTTAACTCATTCAGTTGCTATAGTACTGTGTGCATGAAAAATGTACCAAACAACGATTTTCAATTTTAATATTGTATGTACTGTGCATAGTGCAGAAATCAACTTATACAACCAAACTTACATGCAACTGAATGTATACAAAACAGATAAACAAAATTTCCTTGAACATGTTTGGTACTCCATGGGTGCCATCATCAAGGAGTCTTCATGGAGGTTAAAATAGTGCTTTCCAAATGGTTTATTTTATCCAGAACACTCACACACTTGCACATGTATTAACATTTTTTCATTAAAACACAGGAGAAATCACCCATAAAATGTTACAATGTTGAAACTATAGTGGGGATATTTCTTGGAGCTCCATGTAGACTGTAATTGAGGGTACTATGTTCTTCGCTGGATAATTAGCAATTGTCCAAGGGCCACCTTGAAACCCAAATATGGGTAGAACATGGGAGGTATTGTGTGTGTACACTCTGCATGGAGTAGAAGAGGCTTTTACTCAATACAGAGTGTACACAGCTAGTTGTATCTATCAAAGTCACTTTTGCCCAAAAGAAATGGGAAAAAGTAATGCTCACCAGAATCAGTGAATGGGTTAAAACATACATGTGAAACATAAATCTAATGTAATTAATGTCTGTGGTCTGGAATTTTGTCTCGCACTGTAAGGACAGAATATTGATTGAAGGTGTTGGAAAAGAGAGAAATAAGAAAAGTGTTTTTATGTAGGAGGAAGGATTTACAGTTTGATGGCAAATGTTGTATTGTGTGATGCAGAACTAAATAATTTTTTTATTCACGGACTCTAATTGCAGTAAACAAGACAGGCAATGTATGTATAATGTAACAATGAGGCGTGTTCATGAAACCATTGTTACAGTGCAAAAGAAATAAGTGCTACATACTCTGAGTGTGTTTTCGTATCCTCAGGTATCCAGCCTGCAATGTGCATGAGCCACATCATCATCTATGGCCTGTCTGGCTGTACTATATTTTTCCACATTATCTCATAAATGGCATGATTTTCGAAAAAGTTATTGATCATAAAATGTATGTTTTGATTTTTTCCACAACCTTCATCTGAAACATTTCTCATTCTCAGAAGAACTGGGAGAGATATCATGAATGTATATTGGCCCTTATGTAAAGTACCTGTTATATATGTCAGATTTTAATGAAACTTAAATTTTCATGACAGATTTTCGAAAAATACTCGAATATAAAATTTCGTGAAAATCCATCCAGTGGGAGGCTAGTTTCATGCGGGCGGACATACACGATGAAGCTAATAGTCATTTTTCGCAATTTTGCAGATGCACCTGACTGTGAGCGAGAGTGAATGTGGGATACGTACTATTCACAGGAAAGATGAAGTGCATACAAAATTTTGGTTGGAAAAACTTCCCGTCAGATATGGTAAATAGCAGAAGTGTGTGGTCTAAGTTCATTTAGCTCAAGTTGTGAGCTTCATTGAGCACTGTAATGAAGCTGCAGGCTCTGTAATGACAGGATGCTTGGGCTAGTTGTGAGGCAATGATGGGTAGTTAAAGGTAAAGGTAAAAAGATAACGTTTACCCCACAACAGGCAATGGGTGGAGGTGGGTGGTCACCGCCACGCTCCGGCCGTTTGCCTCCGGGAAAGAGACTTGGCATCCATTATACAGGAGACTGGGTGGGCCCCATGGCCGGTCTGCATAAGTGCGGAAAATTTTGCCTCTATCGGCATGCGATCCCCAGACTGTTCAGCCCATAGCTATACTGACCGCTATCCCAGGACCACATGATGGGCAGTTAACCTGTGTAGTTCCTAGTACTCTTGATAATGTCTTGACATAGCTTGCGGCGCTGATAATACAATGATTAGATTTTTCCCCCTCTCTCTCCCAGTAAGCTGTCGTTTATAAATTACAAATCAAGTACATAGATGTAGTGCAATAGTAGGAAACCTTATTGTTAACCGAGCTACCGATTCCGGGCATGGAAATTTGCACTGAAAGATGGCAGTGAATGACCACGCTGTCAACCAGCAGCACATAATGTGCGCTCTTGACGGGAAGTGATACATGGTCGGTCCGTGCTTTTGGTTCGCAGGTGATGACTAAGTGTTCGTTCGTGTACCCGTTTATTTTTAAGCAATGTTTGCCTTAGACTGGTAATTCATGGTGCAAATTATGTATGGGTTATGTACAATGATCTTATTACGATTGTGTTATTTACCGTGTGTTAAGGGTGCCTGTTATTTGAAAACCGTTTAGTGTCTGTTGGGGACTTTCTTATTTGGGAACTGTGTTTAAACTGACTGGGGCGCTGAATCAGGAGAGATTACGCCAGTCGTTCAAGCAGATGTATGGTTGTATGTCACGACATTTACACAGAAGTTTTACACGACATTGTGAAGGATGGATGTTGGCTGTGTCGGTGGTAGGCCCAGTAGGGCACGAATACGGTGTCATTCACATCCCACAAGAGTCGGTATTAGAGGTAGAGAAACCATCAACACAGTGAAACCCACAGCTGATATATGCCACCGACGATACTCGGACTCCGAAGATAAGTCCTCAAGACCACGTATTCTACCAGGTAAGATACTGTAGAAATTGAATTCAAAATGAAAATCATTTTTACGCCAGCTAGTTCAGAAGGCAGGTGTGATACCCTTCTGCCACAGAAAGTAGGTTGTTACTTAGAGTTTAGAATCTCCTAAGTAATAGATAGCTTCGTAAGGAAAATTTGTGTTGGCACATATGGTTACAGTACAGACCTATTTTCGTTTTCCTTTTATGGTAGGTGATGTTAGGTGTACCATGAAGGGAAGACATGTCAGTGCTTAATATCACTGGGACCGAGTCCTATGAAGGATTTATGAAACATAACACATCCTAGTATATTGTATTGTGTGTTCATTAAAGGATTTTGCCATTGCAGGTTCCCTCTATAGAGCCAGTTTTCTTTTTTTTTTTTTTTTTTGAATGATGCTGCTGTTGGTTTGTGTGACAAAACTTGTTATACTGATGTTTAACACAGTATAGAGTTATTTTACTACTTTGCTTATAAGATTTCCAGAAAGAATGTTGATTCAGTTTATTTAGTATTTTATTTGATATCTCCAGATGAATTCCAGAATACTGTTCCAAGGAATAATGGGTTGTAGTTGGAGTGTATGCCATCAATTATCAATAAGGTTAGGCACTTAAATGTGTCTGGTAGTGATGACATTGTGGTAGGCTTCGGCAATAGTATAAGTGGTACTTGTTTGTTATTCATTGCCGAGGCTGTGGTGTAACTTTCTGTCATGTCACTGTAAGGTGATGTTTTGTTGCAAACACAGACAAATCTCCTATAGTTATGGGTGTAGTGTATAGCAGAAAGATGTTGAGGTGCAGAAGAGGAAAAAAAGCATGCCTTTATCACAAATCATGATGTCCTACCATAATAGTTTTGGTTAGGGTAATGTTGAAATTGCACATTTGACAGTTTCTGTTTTTTCTTGTGCTCTGTGCCCACTTATAATTTTTGGGTATCACAAAGAGATGTATATTGCCACTGAGTGAATCTACTTTCATGTGTTGAATTATGTAATTTCGGTTTTTTAGGAAATAATCATGGCTTGCATGATTATTTACTAGTATAGCCTAATATGGCTATGAGAAGATATATATATATTTTAATATGTATGCCCCCATGATACTGGACGTTTGGGTTCCATAAAGTTTGGAGAATTTCTTGACTAGCTGAGTAACTATTACCTGCTCAAGAAGGACTGCTCTATGGAGTCAGTCAGTTAGTTAGTTCAGGACAGCTGTCAGGTTTTCCCTGAATCTTACATCATGGCTGATATTCAAGACATTTCAGCACAGCTCTTAAAATATTTTGATCCTTGGACCTTTGAAACTGGGAAGAAAGTAGGTACTTTTTCACTTGTCTGACAAATAAATTCAACATAGCTCTGCTGGAATGAGGTGTGAACCGAGGGACTGGATGAATCACGATGCACTGCAGAATGTCTGTAGGGGTCATATGTTAACTCATGTAGCACAGCAAGGCAAAAACTGAAAAAAATGTCTTATAACTTTCATATTCATACATGATACTTTCCAATTAATTATTTAAATTATGACTAAGAAGTTTAGAAATAAATTTGCTTAAATATGGCAGTATGCTTGTTTATAAATCAAGGTCACAGGCCAAGGTGAAAATGTGATATTGCCCTAATGTATTACAAATGGCATAACAATTGAAACCCACTGTTACAGGCTTTCATTAGTGAACCAGAGTGAGACTAAACTGGTTGAGTTCTTAGTATCTCAAAATGCTATATCTCTACTGGTGATTAATGGAGTACAATTTTATATGTGTGATTTCGTAAGGTGACTTGAAGAATTTTCAGAAGTTTATGGGAATCAGAGATGGTCATGGAAATTTTGCCCTTAAAATGTGTTGATTTGAAATGGAATGAACCCCTCTCCCACATTGTGGTGAATGCTGGTACTGATGGTATGATATGATATTTTATTTAAGGTTCCATAAATTCACAAATAAAAACAAAGTAGGATACAGAACATATCAAGAGTAATACATTATTATATAAATGTTTGGAATCAAACAGACTGATTCCAAGTCAAATACTTGAATGATGTTTAATACAGATGGGAACAGAACATTGTGTAACAAAAACACATAGGATATGGCTATAGTTACAAACAGAGGAACAAGTCAGATATGGACAACAAGCAGTTATGGCAAAATGAGTACAAAATGCATTTTTACGCATGTGAATAACATTAACATGACAGTGATTGAAATTTTTGTTTATAAGACTTTGTGACAGTAAACATAGATTATTAAGGCTACATATTAAGTAAATGGTCTTATTAAAGACATTTAATGGCACATTTTCAGCTTGTGATAGATTTATGTTGAAAATATTCTTCTATGGGGTAAAAAGAGTGTATATGTAGGAATCGTTTTAAACAAATTTAAAATTTCTTAACATTATTAGATATATCTTTAATGTATGGAGGAAGATTGTTGAAGATCTTAATGCCCATATAGTGTACTCCCCTTTGGTATACAGTAAGATTAGTTATGGGATGATAAAAATTATTGAATTGTCTTGTACTTTTAGTATGATTCTCTGAATTCAAAGTAAAAAGATGTTTGTTTTTTGTTTTTAACTACAAAGAGCATTAGTGAGAGGAATGCTGGTACTGACGGTATGATTTATTCCTACTTATTCCAGGTCTGATCTGTAGGATGCTGAATCAGACATAAATATAAGGAAAGAGTGATTTTTATTAAAATAATGTTTTTGAGTTGATAATTTAGCTTCTACAATTTTTCAGGAAGAGATCTTTTGTGGTTAACTGTTAAATTGATATATGACCATTGGATTGAAATGATAGTGCATACTTGTCGGTTTACAGGGTCAGAAGACATTTCCTGCTTGGTTCGCATGCACAGTTGTGTCTTGGGTCAGTCAGCACCAACTTTATCAACTACTATGGTGAGTAATACTGTGGTCTGATTAAATTCACCAAACTACTACCCAAAGTGGATGTTGTCTTGTAGCATGCAAAGTGTGCTTGTGATTATATTACATTTGCCTGTGAAAGCTTAATATCGATTCCAAGTGTGTGTCTACTGGGCTGTTAAGATTTTATATCGTTTTTTCTCTCTTGAGTTATATTGTCATTCCCATGGCCCCGCAAGTAAACATTGATCACACAGGTTAAGATATGGTGAACGTGGAGGCCACAGTCCCCTGCTTATTATTGTCACCAAAAAAACTTTAGTTTAAACAATATATGTAATAAGAACCAACAAAATGCATATTTTTTACAATAATGTTTTAATTTAATTATAGTGTCTTAGACCTTTTTTTGAACATCCAAGTGTTCATCCTCAGGAAGAATTGTATGTGCAGTTTTGTGGTATTTCTTTCATGCTGAAATTGTAATAAAAGACTATATGAATTGTGTAAGTGTAAAATATTAAGTTCATAAAATATCATTAGAAGTATAAAATGGTTTTGATATGTGGTAACATGTTTTGATCTAAAGTGTTGCGTTAAAACATTAGTGCCTCACTATGTATATATCAATCAAAAAACTTGCAATGTAACACTTTAGAACATAACCTGTTACCACAAATCAAAACCATTTCACACTTTTAATTATATTTTATGAACTTAATATTTTATACTTACACAATTCATATAGCCTCTTATTATAGTTTCAGCATGAAAGAAGTTCCCATAAATTGTGTGTACACGTCTTCCCGAGGATGAACAATTGGTTGTTCAAAAAATGTCAAAGACACTTTAATTAAATTAAAACATTAATGTAAAAAGTGTGCATTTTGTTGGTTCTTATTACATAGGTATATCACAACGCACGGTTCAAAAAACGTAAAATGTAAACAACATATTGAATTGCTGGCTGCGTAAAGTGTTGCACTGTCCTGCTGATGAAGGGCATAGGTATTTTCATAATCAGGCAGGCAGTAAAATTGGTAAGAGAATGTGTGTTATGTATTGGTGTGTGATATTGTGTTACAGATGAAAATCAGACTCAGTTCACCTACTTACACTCAGAGCACACCACACTCCAACCATAATAGCATGTACTCGTAATTTGTGGATTAAAAGGAGATTTTCTGCAGACTACCCCTGCCTGTTACTGTGAGAGTTTGTGTGTCGTTTGAGATGAAGCCAAGCTTTATCACTAAAGAGAATGAGTGTGGCATCTATTTCTTTCGTCTGAATTTATGACAACAGTTTTTGTAGGATCAGTATTTAGCATATCCATCATACAGACACTTGCCATATTACAGTGGTATTCCCATTGTGTTTCCAGACTCACATACATCGTAGCTACAGACATGTAACAACCTCTCTGCAATAAATTGGGTGTAAGTGGCTGGGAATGCAGCCAAGTTGCATGTGATAGGTGGTTGACAGGAAGTGACCAGCAATATAGACCAATACACAAAGGACCCTATATAAATTACTATTGAAGTGTGTAATTTTATTTCACAGAATGCCTTGGTATTCTATCCATCAACTAAAATTTTGGCTGTGTCATGTCTCAGGCTGTTAGTTGCTGGTCTGTCCCCATGGGGACCGAGTTTTAGTTCTAGGCCAGTCCATTTAACCCTTAGGCGACTAATGTCATATATATATATATATATATATATATATATATATATATATATATATATATAT